>Ga0247831_1006951_pt1 | contig 12972 bp, 8 predicted proteins | sample LaCruzMarch2015__9_FD_192406 | JGI IMG/M metagenome (GOLD analysis project Ga0247831, IMG submission 192406) | Freshwater microbial communities from meromictic Lake La Cruz, Castile-La Mancha, Spain - LaCruzMarch2015_1m | ecosystem: Environmental > Aquatic > Freshwater > Lake | place: Spain...
TTAGTTCGTTTTTTTACAAAAACAACATTTTATTCATCATCATATATTTTCATTCTGAAAACAAACAAGCAACCAATCAATGCTGGAATAATCAAGTTGATTAACCAAAGCAAAAGCGAAGAAGAAACTATTCCAAAATGATTTGAACTAAGTGGTGCTAAAAAAAACAATGCTGTTTCTCCACGTATCCCAATTTCAGCGATAGCAATTGTAGGTACTATGGCCATAGCCCAAAAAATAAGCCAAACAGTAAAAAGTAAATCCAAGAAATTTGCATTCACGAGTAAGATGCGCATGAGAATAATAAACTGAATTGTATACACCAAGTAGCGTAGAAATGAAAGTCCAAGTATTTGGAATAATTGCTTTCGCTTAAATCGCTTGACAATTTCAAGGTAGACTTTCACCTTTCTTAACATAGGTATCATCGATGTCCATTCAATGAATTTACTCAAATGAAAATATAGATAGGTCAAACCCATGCACAATGCAATGCTGGATAACAACAATACATTGAGCCATGCCGAGTGTTGAATTTTAAGGATGTAATAAATCAAACCTACTAAGCCCAAAAAACCAGTAACAATCAACTGTGCAAAACTACCTATGATAGTGACTGTGATCCCTTGAAGTTTGTTTACGTTTTTTAAATAAAGAATACGTCCTACATACTCTCCTATCCTATTGGGTGTAATGACCGAGACGGCTACACCAGTCAATACTGATTGAAGGGATTGTAGGATTGAAAACTTTTCGGTGCCATCCAATTGCAACCGCCATTTAGCAGCTTCAATTGTCCAGTTTACGACCATCAACACAAACACACTGGCAAGCATGAGCATGCGTGTCGAGTCCCATTCTGTAAATATGGCCTGAATTGTTTGATTTAATTTAGGCTGCAATTTAATTTGATGATACAACGAATAGGACATCCACAAAAACAAACTCACTCCAATGGTACTCTTGAAGATTATTTTAATACTTTTGTTTTTTAACACATCGCAAAAATAAGTCCCTTGAATCGTAAATCAGAAATAATTTTAGGAATAGACCCTGGGACCATTGTATTAGGTTATGGCGTAATTGAAATCAAAAACAACAAACCTCAGCTTCTTGAAATGGGTGTATTAAAGCTTTCAAAATATAAAGATGCTAATGTTCGCCTTCAATTAATTTACAATAAAATCAGCGAATTGCATCGCGTATTTAAGCCCACTCAATTTGCCATTGAAGCACCATTTTTCGGGAAAAATGTACAAAGCATGCTTAAACTTGGACGAGCACAAGGTGTGGCTATTGCTTCAGCTATGCAAGCAGGTTTGAGTGCAGTTGAATATTCTCCCAAAAAAATAAAACAATCCATTACAGGAAACGGTAATGCAACGAAAGAACAAGTTTGGAAGATGCTACAACAAACATTGTTATTTAAAGATGAACCCGAATTTCTTGATGCAACAGATGCTGTCGCAGTAGCTTTATGTCATTTTTATCAAAACATGGGTATTGCTTTAGGTGGTCCAAAATCCGAAGGCTGGGCAAGCTTTTTGAAAAATAATGCACATCGTATTAAAAAATAACTAACTTAGCTTTTCATGAGCAATAAAACGCTAAGAATTATTTTTATACTTGCCGTACTTTGTACTGTGATGGTCATCGTCAATCAGTTTTTTTTATTAAAAAAAGCAGTTGACCTCGAAAAGAAAATATTCAATAGTCATGTTACAATAGCATTAAAAAATGTTGCAGTTCAATTGTTGAAGATGAATCAAAACACTTCGACTGTTGATAGTATAGTTACTCAAGTTGATGATAAATATTATACAGTACAAATCAATGACAAAATAGATACAATTGTCCTTAAACACTTACTTCGTAGAGAATTAATTGCGCAACAAATCAAAACTGATTATAAAATTTCAGTATTTGATTGCGAAAATTCGAATATGATTTACAGTGAATACATTAGTATGAATAATTCTGAAATTGAAGATATTCCTTTACCATCGGTGTATTCAAAAAATAGCAAGGGTAACAATTACTTTGGCGTTTACTTTCCTTTACTCAAAGATTTTTTAACGCGGGAAATGTCCAATTGGATTATTTCATCACTCGTACTTGTTTTATTTTTAATTATTTTAGCCTATGCTATTTTTATTATTTTTAGACAAAAAAGACTTTCCGAAATTCAGAAAGATTTTGTCAACAATATGACCCATGAATTTAAAACGCCATTGGCTACAATTAAAATTTCGTCAGAGGTTTTAAAAAACCCTAATATTGTCAACAACCCCGAACGATTATTAAATTATGCCACCATCATTAACAATGAAACTATACATTTAACGAACCAAGTAGAACGTGTATTGCAAATGGCTAAGAGTGGCAAAGATGTAGTACAACTCAATAAAGAAGAATTCGATTTAAAACCATTGATCGACGAAACTATAGAAAAAACATACAAGGTATTAGTTCGTTCTAGAGGGGGTGATATCAAATGTAATTTCGAACCCAAAAACATAATAATTTTTGCTGACAAATTGCACTTCAAAAACGTTATTAGCAACTTGCTTGACAATGCTATAAAATACTGCAATCACAAGCCTCAAATCACCATTAATTGTATCGAACAAAAAGATGGAATATCCATTTCTATTACAGACAACGGAATTGGTATTCCGAAAGATAGTTTAAAACTAATTTTCAATAAATTTTATCGCATTCCAACAGGAAATTTGCACAATGTAAAAGGATTTGGACTTGGTTTGAATTATGTCAAATTAATTTGTAAATTGCATGGTGGAGATATAAAAGTTTCAAGTGAACTTGATAAAGGTTCGGAATTTTGTATATTTATACCCAAAAAACATTAAATCATATATTGTATGCCACAAAAAACAAAAATATTATTAGTTGAAGATGATGCATCCTTAGGATATGTAATTAAAGATAGTCTTGAAGAGCGAGGATTCGAAGTAACCCATGCAACAGATGGCAATATGGGTTGGCAACAGTTTTCTAAAAACTTTTATGACTTATGTCTTTTAGATGTTATGATGCCTCAAAAAGATGGCTTCACTTTAGCTGCTCAAATTAGACGTAAAAATACGCATATACCAATACTTTTTATTACAGCAAAAAGCTTGCAAGAAGATCGTATAGCGGGTTTTAAAGCCGGCGGTGACGATTACATTACCAAGCCATTCAGTATGGAAGAGTTGATGTTGCGTATTGATGTATTTCTAAAAAGAACGAAAGGACCCGATCAAGATGAACTTATATTTTTGATAGGGCAAACTACTTTCGACTTTCCTAACCTAACTGTAAAAGGTCCAAACACGGATGTAAGATTAACCCAAAAGGAGGCCGACTTGCTCCGATTCTTTTGTATGAATCCAAACCGTGTAGTCAAACGTGATGAAGTCTTAACTAAAGTGTGGGGCAAAGATGATTACTTCTTAGGCAGAAGTATGGATGTGTTTATTACTAAAATCAGAAAATATTTAAAAGACGAAACTGATATTGAAATTCAAACCATACATGGTGTGGGGTTTCGTTTTATAAATCCTAGTGCTAAAGAAGATGAGAAAGAATAAGCGCTTGAATACTTTTTAAATCCTCAGCCTTAGGGCTGAGTTTTTTTTGTGTAAAATTTAAATCATTAGCTGAATCTATTGGTACTAAATGTAAATGAGCATGGGGCACTTCAAGACCTATTACACTCAAACCAACACGTTTACATGGAATCGCTTTTTCTATTGCTAAAGCTATTGGCTTTGCAAACACAAGCCATTTAGCTAAAAGCTCTTGATTGCATTCATAAATTTTATCGCACTCTACTTTTGGTACGATTAAAACATGCCCCATTACCAATGGGAAAACGTCTAAAAAGGCTAAAAAATATTCATCTTCAGCTATTTTATAACAAGGTATTTCACCATGAATAATCTTTGTAAATATTGAAGCCATATCCTTTTTTTCTAATTAAATAGTAATGTTTTCAATTTTAAATTTAAGGATTCCTCCTGGTGTTTGAACTTCCGCAACATCCCCAACTTTCTTGCCTAACAAGCCTTTTCCTATAGGAGAAGTAACTGAGATTTTAGATTGCTTTAAGTCTGCTTCATTTTCAGAAACTATATGATACTGCAATGACTTTTTAGTACCCATATTTTTTATGGTCACTTTACTCAATATGGTTACTTTACTTGTGTCAATTGTGCTAATGTCGATAACTCTAGCATTAACCACAGCGGTTTCCAAAACAGAAATACGTGCCTCGTGATGCCCTTGAGCTTCTTTAGCAGCATCATATTCAGCATTTTCTTTTAAATCACCTTTCTCTCTTGCTTCTGCAATTGCTTTGGCTATTTCCGAACGACCTACAGATTTCAACTGATTTAATTCTTCAATCATTTGTTCAAGTGTTTCTTGGGTCACATAAGTTATGCTCATATAATTTTTGTTTAAGTATTGTAAAAAAGAATCAACGCCCTCAAATGAAAGCGTTGATAATGCAAATTTAATGATTTTTTAATGAAAAGACAAATGGACTATTTTGCTTTGCCAGCAAGATTAAGTCTGATGCCAACTGTATGTATGCCAGATGCAATACGTGTTGGTTTGTAAGCATAATCAAATGCTACTTTTGGTGAATTTTCGCCAGAAGATAATTGTGTTTGAAAAGTTACACCAGCACTAACTCCTGTATAGAAAGTAGTTGATAATTCTTTGTCTAAATTTTCAGACTCGTAACGATAAGCAGCACGCAACATGAATTTTTCTTTAAATGAATATTCTGCTCCTAAGCCTAACCAATCGCTATTGAAAGAATTAGAAATAAAACTCAACATACCAGTTAATCGGTGATTAGGTTTAATTTCAGTTTTCCCATCATCAGACATTTTACCTTCATCTAAATAGAAATCGTATGCTGTTGCAATATTTAATTGAGAAGGTAATGCAAATTTATCTGATCTTGAATTTACAGTAATTTCTTTACTAAATTCAGGACTAGTACCATTGAAACTAAAACCATCGCCACTGTATCGAAGATTTGTACCAACGTTACGTAATGTAACACCTAAGTGTAAGTTATCACGTTTACCGTTTGTATACTGAATACCAGCATCAAAACCTAACGCACTTGCTTTAATGTTACTAATGGCTTCGTTGACATAAGTAAAGTTGATACCAGCAGCCATATTCTTTGAAAAGGTATGTCCTAATCCAACAGATATATTCAAAAAGCTTGGCTTATAAGTACCTACACCACCTTCAGGAGAACCTACTGTTGTGATTGGAATGTCACCAAAAGTCATACTCATGATGTTTACTCCAATAACTCCAGCATCTTTAAGTTTGTGTGCAATACCAAGGTTACTTATTCCAATACCAGTACCTGAAAGGTAACGATTGTGAGCAAGGCCAATTTCAGTTTTCTCTGTATTCGCTAAACCTGCTATATTTAACTTCATCGCTTCAATACCAGATACATTTGCGCCATTAAGTCCAAACAAACCACCCGTTCTACCCCATGGATTGATTAACAATTCCCCTGCAGCAGCTTGACCAGATCTATCTTTATTTCCAGCAAACGCACTTAATCCAAGACAAAGTGCAATTGCAGTAAGTTTTATTTTTTTCGTTATCATATAATTGAAATAAAATTCGTTTCTTAATTTAAATTAATAATCATTTAGAAGCTAATCAAATCAGTTGGACGCATAGCTCCAAACCATTTCAATACAGTTTCACCAATTCCAGGTAAGTTTACATGAACTAGATACATCCCACTCGCAACAGGTATATTTTTACTGTTTTTGATATCCCAATCCACATAGTTTGTCTTAGCATCATTCTTATTTATTGTTCTTACTAAAGCTCCATCAACTGTAAATATTTTGATAATTGCTTTTTCAGGAAGATTAATAATTCTAACTCTGTTGTCAATACGAGATGATTCGTATTCACTATATGCGTAATAAGGATTTGGAACTACATGAATTCTTTTGAAAATTTCATCTTTGTTATCTGTGTAATTATTTCTTGCATCACCCAATTTAGCAGGAGCGATATCATTTGTAGAGAATGTATACAAAGGCCATCCATTGTTACGCAAAGTTTGATTTGGATCTGGTTTATACCATGTAAACGGTCGAGTAACACGTACTTGCAAACGAATATCAGAAGGAATTAGTCCGTCTTTAGCTGATGCTAATGTACTACCAGAAGCCAACATTGGAACACCAACCCACATCATATTATCATAAGCACTTTTTAAAGCAGATGTACTTATGGTATTATTTTTTAATTCAGTTGCAAGGGCTACTCCACCATCATATTTAGTACGTTGTACATAAATAATGTGTTTTCCGCCCCATTTTAATTGGAAATTAACTGGATCAGTTCGGCGGCTTGTTGGGTTCCACAACATATCATTTCCATTATCTTGTGCATTAAATGATTCTTCTCCAAAAGCCATGTTTAAGCGTTCGCCAGTTTCAATATTAACAGCATAACCTGGGAAATAACTCATACCTCTATCATCTTGGTTAGTAGAATACACAGGATTACCATTCGCATCTACATTTCCATTCCATCCATCATGTTGACGGATTGTGTATTTATATGCACTACCTTCAGACAATATCACATTGCCTAGGTGATCAGTCATTTCAATAACAGGACAACGAGTCCATTTAGAGCGATCTGAAGTGAACACTAAATCAATTGAATAAATGTTTTTCAATAAGTTTCCAGTTCGAGCTATACCATAAAATACACCTATACCACATTTAGCTTGATTTTCGTTATTTGCTAACATATAAGGTGCAAAAGTTCCACCCACAACATCTTCAAATTCACCATTTTGATCAGCGTTTCCTGTTACATCTCCCATTGGACAATTGTTTACGTCTGCATTTGACGTTGGTGCATTTGATCCAAATTGACCTCCTGCTCTAATCCAGTTATTGAATGAAACACCATCAACATCTGCAATACCAGAAAGCCATACGTTATTGATATCACTTACAACTAAACTAGAAGATATTAGGCCGTTTTGATTTCTGAACATATCATCACCTGGTCGAACTTGTTGAGTTACCGAAGCTGAAATACCCCAATCCAATTGTTTATCTGAAGGAGTTACTTGATACTTTCTTAAATACTGTTCGTTGTACTCAGTTAAATTAACTTGACTAAATATTGTATCTCCTGTAGTTGTATTTACTATTAACCATCTCGAATCATCAGGACGAGCTCCTTTTGTCGTATCCAATGAAAGACCACCATTGAAAGGTTGGCTAAATCCAGAATTTACAGCTAACCATACCTCATAATTACCTGGTTTAATACTATCAGGATTAATTACTTTCAAATCTATTGGACCCAAATTAGCTTTATAAATTGGATTGTAGGTTTGATTTGTGCCACTCAAAGCTTGTAATTCAGATGCTTCAGTCATTTCCATAGCTACTCCATTGTTTCCAATACCTTCAATTCTTTTCAATTGAATACCAGTGCCATAGTCAGCATAAGTTTGAATATATAAACTATCTGTAGCAGGATGTGGCATTGCTTTGATTACTTCAATTGGAAGTCCATTACCATTGGTACGACTTTCTAAATAAACTTTATCTTGAGTTCCGCCAAAATTTGCAGGGTCAAATTGTTTAAAATTATTTTGAGCATAAGCGATTACAACATAATAATATGTTTTGTAGTTAACTAACGATTTCGCTGTTCCAGTTGCAAATGCATCATCAGTAAATTGGAATGAATGTTTAATGCCATTGTCTTGACCATTCACCATTAACTTAGGTACATAATACTCAGTAGAAATTTCAGGATCAACTTCAAAATTGATTAAATCTTTTACATCATTTTTCTTATCACATTGGAAAACGATACGAGCTTTATCGGTATTGATTGAACCATCTTTTGCACGAATATCGGATAATGAAACAAATTCATTTTTAAGTTGATAAACAATATAACCTTCAAATTGATACAATGAATCATCAGAAAAATTCTTTGCTGCTTTGGCAGAAAGTTCTCTAAATTTAGGATCAGTTAAATTAAAACCATAGCCTTCACCAAAATTGTTTGAGCTAAAGACATTATCCAAATCAAAAACCAATTTACGATCCAATGGTTGAACGACAACCCTCGGTGCTTGTGGGCCAAAAGGTAATTTGAAATTGTTATCAAACAAATCTTGCGCTTTATCATCACATACTTGAATTTTAGAGAAACAAGCAGCTTTTCCACCACCAGTATTAGGCACCCAAACTGCTCCAATGATAATATTGTTTGGTTCAGCACCAGGTATTAAAGGGAAAGGACCAGAAGAGTGAACAAAACGACGATCCGCAGGAATATTAGAGCAAGATGCCTCAGACCAACCACCTTTGCAAGGATCCCCATGGAATATTGTTTTAGTTGAAGGACCAGCAGCACGAGCATCACAAGCAGTTGTAAAAGGTTGATTGTCTTTCCAACTACCTGTCATATATTGATAATAGTCATCTCTTACCACTGGATCACCAATTGGACTATTAGCAACATTATTATAATATGTAAAAACTGTCATCCCTATTTGTGTATCACGAGTCGTTCCTGGTATAGTATAACGAGGCCCTTGGAAATAGTCAATACCAACCATAGGAATTTCAAAACCATATCCACCTGGACCTTCGTCATAAGAATCTCCATTGTAAAGAATACCTAATCCTCTTGTTGTATCACAGCCAACAAAATCATCAAAAGCATATCCTAAATCAGCATCTGACCATGTAGCCATATAGGTACTATCTAATGGGGATGTGCTATAATTATAAACTTTATAATTGTAAAATGTAGCTTCATTTAAACAATCATTCGTTGAAAATGCAAAAGCTGCCGAATGAATCTCCAAACCAATGGCTTCTGAAGTTGTTTCTGTTTTAACATCGCCTCGATCATTAAATACCCACCAAATATACTGATCACCTACTATTGAAGGATAATCGCCATTTCTCCAGTCATAACCATCAATACCATCAACATTGACATATTCAGCCATTTCACGTTGAGGAACAGGCATTGGATTATTGCTGGATGTTTTAATAAATTGATTTCCTTTTGCAGGCCATTCTTTTACAATATCTGGAACATCAGACAATTTATTTGCAATCGTATTTTGAATCGCATTAGGATCTGTCAAACCTTCGTACAATGCACGAAATTTACTGACATCGACAGCATTAATTTTCCAAAAACGATCCCAATCGGCACAGGTTTGAAAAGTAATACTGTAACCTTCATTTTCATCTAAAGGTCCTGACCAATAATCATTTCCACCTTGACGATAAGTTTGAGCTGCTACTTTTAACTCGCCAGATGCACGATCTATACCACCAATCCAAATCGAACCAGCAAACAATGCATTTTTATTGCTATTCTTAGGCACTTCATATGCAGCGGTTTGATTCGGTCTATCCCACCACATATCACCACCATTCATCATTCGAGCACGGACATTATTCACGTCCAAATCTATGACGGCAGTAGTTTGATTACAACCAGCAGCCGTTTTGTTTAAACCGCTAGCTTTTTTTTCTAGTCCTATAATAGGCAATGCAATACTAGACAGCGAAGATGCTGTTAAGATTGTTGCTAAAAGTATATGTATTTTTTTCATATTCAATTATTTTATGAAGTATTATGAATTAAAAATTAAAAATAAACCCAACAAAAATTCTACGAGGATTATTGAAATTTCCAGGGTTAGCCAAACGCGTATTGTACAAATCAGTATATGATTGTTGGAATTGCAAACGGCTTAAATCTTGTTGTCCTTGAGGTGATTTCAAGTAAGCATCATCATCACCAACGCCAGTATATCCATAAACATTTAATGTATTTATTGTGTTCAACAAGTTTGTAACGTAAGTATATACATTAATAGTACTTGGACGACCAGGTTTAATAATTTTCTTCTCAGAATCGCGTTTGCGACCAATGTATCCAATCAAGAAATCTTTGTCTAAACGAGTACTCATTTCAAACTGCCATGGCAAACGAGATCCATTGACTGTTCCAATAATTGGTGTACTTTGGAAATCACCACCTGTCAAAGGTGTTGCCAATGCAGCACGTGTGTATGGTTCACCACTACGTGTACGGAACAATAGATTTAAACCAGTGTTTTTAAACGGATAACTATTGCCAATTTTTGGACCTTTGTTATCTTGATTATCATAACGATAGTCAATTGTTGCATTTAAAATATGACGAGAATCATAGTTTAATGGAAATACAGTACGTAAATTAGGTTGACCTGTAGCTAACAATGAAGCTTGAGTAGTTGTAGAAGAACCGGTTCCTTCTGCAAATTGCAAAGTGTAGTCAATATTCATACGAATAGGACCTGATCGTCTGAAATCCAATTTTACTGTAACACCCTTTGTAGAAGAGAAGTCACGATTACCGAAAGATTGGTAAGTAATAGGATAAGCCAATATATAACGTTGCAATTGGATTTGATCCTTACGTTCGCGATAATATGCTTCAATTGTTAATCCAGCACGCTCAGATAATTTTTGTTGGTAACCTATTGTATAGTTAATCGCTTTTTCCATACGCATGTTTGCATTATTGATTGTAGCTTGACGCTCTGCAAGGAAATAATAATCATCAGGCGTTACAAAGTTATTAGAACTTGGTGTTTGCATCACGACATCATAGTTACCATAAAATAACGCTTTATCAGATATTGGGAATGCAAATTGAATACGAGGAGACAATCTAACTTCTGGTTTATAATCTTCAAACGAATTATTTGGATTAAATGAAGCACTTTTAATACTATCATTTTTACTTTGCAAATAAGGTTGAATTGGCAAACCTCCTGCATAAAGTCCAGATAAGATAGTTGGATCTGCTATCTCTCTACCAAATGGATCATACCAAATATCACCTTTACGATATCCAACTACTGTTGGTGTGTTTGACTGATTGTTGTCTACATAGGGAACATAATCTTTATCGAAGGAAGAAGATGATGGCGCTAATGCATCATTGTTTTCCTTATCTTTTACTCTGTTGTATGTTCCATCTTGTAAATCACCTGCTTTACGCACTGAATACAAAGAATAAGGATCTTTCAATGTTTTTTGGTTAGCATCAAAACGGTCGACACGAACACCAATATTGAAATTCAAATCTTTGTAAGAGAATTTATCTAAGATATATCCAAACATATAAATAGGTCTGAATGCTCCGATTGGTCTAGCATTATCGCCTCTGGCATCCTTTTTAGTCCAGAAATCAACAAAGCTTGGTTGTTTTTTGATTTTATTACCAACATGATCATAACCAAAATAGTTTACGTAATCTTGTCCATTGTTAAATAAATCATCAGGTGAAAACCAATCTAAATTAAATGTTTTGGGATCTAAATGGTCTACATCGATTAATGATTTGTTTGCAACATCTCCATTATATAAATACTTACGTAATTCTTTGTCAAAACGAGCTTGATCACCCGCTACATACAAACGATCATATTTTATAGTATCAAAAGGACTCATTTCAACTTGACCACTTTGCAATTGATCATAGGTATACTCTTGTCCACCAATAACGAATCGAGGGTTGTCTAAATCTAAATTTTGGATTTGACGATTTGTCAACAAACGCATTAAACTCCACAAACCAGTTGTAGCTAAGCCATAACTTCTGCTTACACGTTGATCGTAACCTAAACCAAATTGAATATTGTGAATAATAGGATTAGCACGACTTACACCTTTTCCGCCTTGCTCAATATCAAAAGATGCATCTAAATTTAATGTGGCACGATCGGCTTCACTAAAACTATAACTATTAATTTGTGCGCCTATTCCTGTCCAAAGTCCATATATACTTGGAGGTGCATCACCATTGCGCAAACCGTTTAAACCTTGCAACGTAGTTAAATTGTTCACAAAGAAACGATCGTCAGCATATACTGCTTTGGTATAATTTTCCCATAAAGGATTTTTACCCCCAGGTTTGAATGTAACAGAATCTATGAAATCACCGACATATTTCAAACCTTCATATCCACCTTTTGACGTATCTTGAAAATAAATAGGTCTTCTATATGTTTGAAAATCACCTACATAGCCATAATCAAACACATTGCGTTTATGACGAGGGTTTTCTGAACCAGCATAGTCTTTTTGATAAGAAAATTGAATAGAATAATAAGCATCAGAAATAGCTGATTTTTTCGCCCCCTGCTTGTCATCTATACCAGATTTACCCAAACGTTGAGTCAGACGTAAAAATCCTCGGGCAGAATAATCTTTATTGATTGAATTTGCATCAGGTGAAAACATTGAGTTGGTAAAACTCCACCCCCTTGAATTTCCATAAACAAAATAGGTACCTAAAGTTAAACTAATATTATCAGTGGGTTGATATTCCAATTTACCTAAATAGTTTAATCCTGTAGATTGTCCATTTTCTCTAGCTTTGATTTTTTGAAAATCAGCGCTTGTTACTTGATCTCCTGCTGGAACAAAGTTTCCTGTACCATTTGGATTAGGAATTATAGGTACAGCCTCTAAAGCCGATAAAACCTCAGGTTTAATTTTTGTATACTTAAATACTGAAGGGTTGTTGTCTTTATCATAAGTACCTGATACGTTTAAGAAAAATCCAAGCTTAGGTTTTTTAACACCACCTTTTTTAGAACTTAATAAGGGTCCAGATAAATCTAATGAAACTAAATTGTTGTTGTATCCTTCTAATGAATGTTGAGCTTGAATGCTACCACCAATCTCTTTAGAAATACCATTGGTCGTAATACTTACAATTGCCCCAGTAGCATTACCGTATTTAGCACTCATACCATTACTGATCAACTCTAACTGACTAATAGCCCCTGGAGGGAAATTGACATTACGGCCACCACCGACCATCATACCATCAATCATGTATTGT
>Ga0247831_1006955_pt1 | contig 12963 bp, 8 predicted proteins | sample LaCruzMarch2015__9_FD_192406 | JGI IMG/M metagenome (GOLD analysis project Ga0247831, IMG submission 192406) | Freshwater microbial communities from meromictic Lake La Cruz, Castile-La Mancha, Spain - LaCruzMarch2015_1m | ecosystem: Environmental > Aquatic > Freshwater > Lake | place: Spain...
CGAGGAAGCGGCACTGGGCAGCGTTTGAGCTGTACCAATGACCAATTGGTTGGAACTTGTGTTGTTTAAAGCAGCGCTTATGGCCGTTGACAGCAGGCCCGGGCCATAGCGCTGGAAATAGTGACGATCTACTTTTCCATCTAGACCGGCTCGGCCCAGCGTGTCGGTCCCCGGTGATGCAAGTTGGATCGAGACTCCATCCGGGCGTAATAAGCGCGTCCAGACCACAAAGGCGCGCGATTGGCCCAATGCGACTTCGGAGCGGTATTGCCCAACAAGGCGAGAACCACGCGGGATTAAGACCCGCGTGCCGTCAAAACTCAGGACATCGCGACTAACGACGGCCCGCACGAAGCCTGGAAGGTCAGAATTGATTGCTGTTTCCAGAACTGCCGCGATCAAAGCGCCTTGTGGTACCGTGGTCTTGGGATTGCGCAAAGCGCCGGCACGGGCAGCGGGAACGTCACCTGAACTGACACGTGCTGCAAAGGCATCATTGTCGCCGCCACCAGCACCAGGACCATTGGCCGCATTCGCGGCTGCCTCGGCAGCCGCACCCGCAGGCACAAGGTCGACGATCAAAGCGGGAGAGCGCATGCGCTGGGTTAGATCCGCCCCTGTCCGCGTTGGCGGTGGTGGCGGTGGTGAGGGCTCTGGTATTGGGCGGTAGACATCGCGCACAGGTGGTGCTGGCGGTGGTGGTGCAGGAGTCCAAGGCTGTGCAGGTACGGCTTCATTGGCCGCGGGATTTTCAGGAACCATCGGCTGAGCGGGCACAACAGGCGGGGGCGCTGTTTGGGTAAACAAGCTTGGCGGCTCTGGTATGGCCTGCCCAAGACTACCGTCATTTTTTGCGTCGCGCGTGGGGGTCACCTCGTCTGCCCCAGCGCGTTTTTGTGCCGAGACCATGGTGGTAAAGACGATGATTCCAAGCGCCAAGGCACCGACCGCCCCGGCAAGCACCACCCATGGTCGGTCTGGATAAGCGACGGCGGGTGCAGCATCCACTATTAGGTCAGACACACTCGTTTCTGCAGCGGCATCGAAACCTAAAGAGGCGCTCGCTAAATGTTTTGCGGGCTCATGCGAGGCAACGCTGGTTGGACTCATGGCTTTGCCTCCTTCGGCGCGCCAAAGCCGAACAGACCGCGGGACTTTGGCTTCGTCTGGCCTAAGGGTCGCATTGCGGGCGCATTAGGGCCTGGATCAGGCTCGCGCCAAGCGTCATTGCTGACGATGGTTTGATCGGTGCCATTGCGGAGAATAAAAGCTGGCCCAACGCGTTCAACCACCATGACACTGCCGCGCATGATAAAATTGACTAGGGATTCCGATCCATCTGCACTTAGCGCAAAGACCGCTGGGGTCGCAGCCCCAGATGGCCATTCAAGATAAGTGCGCTGGCCATCGTCAAAGATGCGTGAAGGCACATTACGCGTGCTGCCTGAGACGGAGTAATTCTGGTTCGAATTTGCTTGTGGTTGGGGCACCAAGTCTTTTGGTTCGAGCGCGACGGGTTCAGGGGGAAAGGTGAATTTGACGCGGTAGATGATGTTTGGATCGCCTAGCCCTGTTGGCTCTTCTGCGCTCAGTTGGAAGGTATAGCGACGCTTGGAGGTGATAACCGACATATTTGTAGCCGCATCAAACTCAATCGGCTTTACAAATAGCGTGTCGGCGCGCCGATTGGGCGTAACTTGCCAAGCAAGCGAGTCGCCAATTGAGACATTCTCTAAGCGCTCATCGGCACCAAACTCAATCATCATCTGATAGCCATAATGGCCGCGCAGCGAGACGACGCTATCTTCTTTAAACAAGATTGTCTGAACGCGAGGATCTACTATCCCCGGAATTGGCACCTCGCGCATTTGGGCGCGCACCGGGTCTGCACCCATAACCAGCGTGGTCAACACGACAGCCAAACAGATGTTCCAGCGTGGCTTGAGCGGCGTCATTGGGCTGGGAACTCCTCACCATTCGGATTGCCCGATTTCGTTTGCGTCGGTGCCTGCGAAGACGGCGTCGCACCCGAGGGCGTACCTGGCACAGCACTTCCCGTGACAGGAAGCGTGGTTACCCCAGTCGGCGGAACCGGGGAAGGCACTGGCATTACCGGCAACGGCGCGGCAGGCATCGGCACCGGCTGAGTCGTTTCGGCATCGCGCCGATAACTGGAGATCTGGAAGCCAAGAGGATTCAAATAGCGATCTTGTTCACTGATGGGCTTATTTGAAAAACTATAGACTACCGACGCCACCCAAGGCTGGCGCATACCGGGCATTCCGCCGCCTTCAGATCGTTCAGTATCGAAGCGGATCATGGCTGAACGTGGACCTAAAATGGTCACGCTCTTCACCGTTACCTGAATCCGGGTATTCGGGCTCACCCGGCTTTGGATACCGTTTGGATTTGTCTTGTCCCAATCCCGCAAATATTCAGTCTCTGCTGCGGCCTGTGACCATGCCAAAGTCTTGCGGTACTGTTCGCGATAGTCGGCGGCATCGAAGGTTTCCCGCGCCAACACATATTGCACCACAAAGGATTGAGCGACTGCTTCGGTCTCACTCAACGAGCCAAGATTCACGCCGCGCGTGGTTTGGACATAGCCGGTCTCACGATCAACCGTGATCGTGTAGGGCATGGTTTGCTTGAGCGGCACCAGCACAACTAAGGCAACGGCCTGAATCGCGGCAATACCAACCGCGATCCCTGCGATGATCCAAGCCGTGCGCCTTGAACGGCGAAGTGTTTCGTGGGTGTCTTGGGCCCAGGTACTGGCCGCCTCATAATAGTGCGCGCGGGCTGCAACGCCATTGGGCGGAACGCCAGGAGTGGTGAAGGATGGATCAGCTTGCGGGCCGGTCATGGTGCTTTTCCAGTTGCCGATAGGCTCAGTTTTGAAGGGGATTGGGCAAACATGCTTTCGCGGGATCGACTGGGTCGGGCTGGATTATTGCGCTTACGACCATTCTGCCCCAAACGGACCGAATAATCACCCCGCAATCCTTCACCCGCGCCCCCTGCGACTATTTCGGTCCGCCGATCAAACGTGGTAGAGGATAATGCACCTGCACCAGAGACTGCCGCAGCCAAGCCGGCGTCGCGACGATCTGATCCTGATCCAGAAGCGCTTCCTGAAACCACAGCGGCCAGACGGGATGCGCGGCTAGCTTCAGTCGGGGAATCCACACCAAAGCCTTGACGCCCTGCGCCTGTTTCATTGACCATCACAGGTTCTTGCTCACGAGATTTGACGTCGGGCAAACGGAAGCCTGCGACTAGCCGTGTGCACAGGCTAATCACGCTACCAAAAACAGCCGTAAAGGTCAGGATGATAACCATGACGGTCAAAATAGGTTGCAGGTCATAACGATTTTCGGCGCGAGCCACAGCGAGCCCCTGTAAACTAGGCTCCAAAGAGGCCAAAAGGCCTGCCATGAAGACGACCGTTGCTAAGGGCACAAGCGCAAAGCCTAAAGCGGTGCGCAGCCAGCCTTCAAAAAAGCCTTTGGTACTCTCAAACAATAAAAGACCCACAAATAAGGGTCCGATAGCCAAAAGAAGGCCCAGCATCAGTTTGGCTAGGATCAAAAGTCCCAAAGTTGATACCAATAACGTAATGGCCGAAAGCCAAAGGGCTGTCGCCCCAAAGGCAGGCCCCCCCTGCAGCGCTGACCGCATCTGGATAACCGGTGCCAAGCCTTTCAGGCTTTCTGGATCGGTACCGGGGGCTGCTTGCAGGACAAAGCTGCCCGCATTCAAGGTCGCTCCGGCTACATTGGGTCCCTGTCCCGGCAAGTCACTGACCAATGCCATTGCACTGGCCGACTGGGTCAATTGATCAAACGTATATTGCAAGCGGGCGAAGATGTCGGCTGGCCCCATAGTCTGCGGCATAGGCATATTGGCCAAGAGACTGTTGGCGATTTCAGCTGGTCCATCAAACAACAACACGAACACAAGGCTTTGGTAACTGGCCCACGAAGTCGTCAACATCACCACAGCACCCAATTTAATGGCGATCATCGGTAGATCGCCCACGCGCAAATCAGTGCGGCCAGTTAGCAGTCGGAAGCCTAATAGGGCGACATAAATGGTTAGAAGTACAGTGATGACCGAACCCAGCGTGGAACCCGGCCCAAAGAAGGCATTATAGCCACCCTGCACGCCCTCACGGATGTTGCAATCGACCGTGTCGAGAAGGCCGCGTACAAGTCCTAAATCAGCGCGTGGAGCTGCACATTGCCCAATCATCGCCGCGCTCCTCTGCTGGAGTCTCGCGCTTGATTGACGCTAGCAGTCAGAAGTGGCAGCCAAATGGCTGGATCGTCGCCGTGTTCGGCCCGCAGGGCATCAAGGCGCCGCACAGTCGACTCTCGGCCGGAAAGGACGGTCAAGACATCCGGCATGCCATCGAGATTGAGACGGGCAACCACGCTGTCAGTGCCATGCTTTATCACGAAGCAGCGCGATGTATCTGGCAAGGCGCGGATCAGGTCTAGCTCATGCAAGGTTAGACCAAAGCCACGACAATATTCGTCTTCCTGGGCCTTTGGGTTGGGCATGAAGATCTGGGTTGCAGCTTGCTCAATAATGGCGGAGGAAATCTGGCTCGACAAAGCGTCTGAAGCGCTTTGGGTGGCAAAGCCCACAATCCCATTGCGTTTACGAATGGTTTTCTCCCAATCACGAATGCGCGCCACAAAGATCGGATCATCTAGGGCTTTCCAGCCCTCGTCGACCACCAAAATGGCTGGCGTGCCATCAAGTCGTTGCTCCACGCAATGGAACAAATACATCATAGCAGGTGTCCGCAAGGCTGGGTCGTCTAGGATTGAGGTCATATCCACGCCCAAGGTGCGAGTCGACAAGTCGAGGCGGTCTTCCTCATTATCGAACAGCCAAGCGCGCACGCCATCATGAATCCAAGGCTCAAGGCGCGAGGCAAGGTCACCGGGCACAGGACGGCGCACGCCAGCTAGCAATTCGGCGACATGGCGCAGGCGACGATATTGCGGAGCTTGGTCAAAATTGGCTGCAACTGCATCTGCGATCTGGGCCTGCTCGTCTATGGTGAGTTTTTCGCCATCAATACTCACCAAGCGCGAGAGCCACTCAGTGATAAATGCGCGATTAGCCGGGGTATCGGGCAGCGACAAGGGGTTTAGACCCGATGGATTGCCATGGCGCAAAGTCTCGTAGCGGCCACCAATCGCGCGAATGAATATTTCCGCGCCACGGTCTTTGTCGAACAACACGATGCGAGGGTCAAACTTGCGCGCTTGGGTCAAAAGGAAATTCAGGACCACTGTTTTGCCAGAGCCTGATGGCCCGATAATGGTGAAGTTACCCAAATCATTCTTGTGGAAGTTGAAATAGTAAGGCGTTGCCGATGTTGTTTCCAATACGGTCACCGCTTGGCCCCAAACATTTTGATCTTCTTGACCAATAGGGAAATTGTGGAAACTAGCCAGACCGGCAAAATTGCCTGTCGACACCAGAGCGCGCCGGGCAATGTCTTTGAAATTGCCGGGAAACTGCGCCCAGAATGCAGGCTCAAGATTTACATCTTCGCGGACGGAAATAATACCTTCTTCGGTAAAAGCGGCCTGAACATCTGCTGCGGCTTGGTCAAGTTGTGCTTGTGTTGCGGCTTTAATGCACACACTCATGTGATGTTCGCCAAAGGCGGATCGGCCGGCGGATACATCATCTTTGGCGACAGATAGGTCCCGTCGCAAACTGATCGCATCATCATCCGCAGCGCGCATCCGGCGTAGTGCAAGGTTCATCCGGTCCAGCGCGACTTGTCGGTCCACAAAGGCAAAGCTTTCCGTTACCGTCATCTCAACTGGCAGACGCATAAGATCGTCCAGCATGCCTGGCGCAGTATGTGGCGGGTAGTCCTTGATTGAAATCATGGTGCCGAACTGCTGTGCAAGGCCAGGAGCGGCATGGAGTTCAAATGCCTCTAAACCAAAACTAATCCTGCGATAAGGAATATGAAATCCAAGGTCAGTGTCCGGAAGCAGGACGGGTCGTAACTCACCGTTATATAGGCCGGACAGGAATTCCAACGGCTCAGAACAGGGGCCATGTTTACTATCGTAGACGGATAATACACGGGCACCATAGGGTGCGAGGGACGCCATCAGGGCGTCGCGGGCCGTATCCAACTCGCGCATGTCCCGAGCACGCTCTGCAGCGATTGCTTGGGAGGATGTACCGCGCAATAGTTCCATTGCTTTGTCGATAAATCCCGTTCGCCCAACAGCTGGACGGCGAATGACGGTCAAGAACAGATCATTGATGAACATGGCCCGGCCATCAAGACGGGCGGACCATTGCTGATCAACTTCACGGGAAAAATCATCCGGGAAATGAGCCTCAAGGGAGGGTTTTACAGGACTGCGGACAACATGGTGAACCACTGCGAACCGGGCATGAGCGATCGATCGTAGCATCGTGTCGCGAATGGATTTGCGATAATTAAGGTCTTCTGTATCGGCCGTCTCGAATGCCAAACCGTCAAGCTTGATGATTTGCAGCAACATGCCATCGCGGGTTTCGATAGTCGTGTCATCGACATGGCGCGCGTAAGGCAGCCGAGCGCCCGCTGGGGCTTCTCTGTGAGCAATTTCGGCTAAAGTAGCCAAACGCTTCTGCTGTGTGCGCGGTTTTGCCATTTAAATATCAATCACCCCCTACGGCCGATATGAGTTGCAACGCCAGAACGAAAAATTGGCGACACGCGGCGAACTACTCATGCGGGTGATCCAAAGGTCTAAGAAGCGTGGCTCATCTCGCGCTGCAATCACCCCGACCAAATGCAAGATCACAGCCGCGACAAGAGCCCATACCGATTTGGTAACCAAGAAGACCTCGGCCGTGATGATGCCATTGAGGATGAACCACGTATAAGTCACGCCCGCAAACATTTGCGGACGCGTCAATGCAGCAAAAACCGGGTCGCGCTCGAGCTGTGCCATAGTGGCCCCCTAAAAACCTTGTGCAGCGCTACGGATGCCTCCGACGATGGCGGCCGACCCAAACAGGATGAAGCAACCCAAAATGACCATCCCGCCGTGGCGCCAATTCATCCGGCCAGTTAGCATCATAAAGCCGCAACCTGCCACAGCGATCACTGCAACCGCCGTTGCGACGGCACCCAAAAGTGTACCTTGAACCCAGTTCACGGCCCCCAGAATGACGCCGGAACCCTCCGGGTCGAGGTTTGCAGATTGCGCCAAGGCGGGGCCGGCCCATAACATGACCCAGACTGAGATCAGCGCCCAGAGCGTTCTATGTACTTCTGTCATCGACATCATCCTCAAGCTTTCACATGTATTAGCGGATCGAAAGCCGCTCTGAGATGGCCTTCACATAGTTTTGGGTTTCACGATAGGGTGGAATACCACGATGGCGGGTCACGGCTTCTGGCCCGGCATTATAAGCAGCCAAAGCCAAACGAACATCACCGCCGAAGCGATCTAACAGCCTGCTCAAGTAAGCGACACCGCCAAAAATATTGTCGCGGGGATCATGCGGGTTTACCCCTAGCAAAGAGGCTGTACCTGGCATCAATTGCATCACCCCTATCGCGCCCTTTGGAGAGACGGCTGAGTTTCGAAAGCGCGACTCCTGCCAAGCAACGGCGCGAACCAAGATTGGGTCGACTCCGTACTTGGTTGCCGCCTCAGTGACATAGGCGTCCAAAGTTGGATGAAGCTTTAAGGGGTAGGCTGGCTCAATGAGTTTTAAAGGGGTTGAAGCGGTCGCAATAACCGGGGCTTTGAGCTCTGGCTTTAAAACGGGACTGGCGGTGTTGCCAAGAAACAAGGTCGGGCCAGAATAGACTCTTGCCGTGCCATTAGCCCCAACCTCAATGACATCTGCCGCAGCCGGACTGAAGCCGAGGCAGGCACAGGCCATCGCAACCCGGGCAAAATTTTGCCAAGCTAAGGGCCTCCTTACCAATTTCACTTTATAGATCATGTGCATGCCATGCGCTGGGAGCGGTTACTTTTGTCTGAAAATCTGAGTTTGTCGAGGGCCGGCTGCGTTTACCCTCAGTGAGCCTGCGCGGTCTTTGTCGGCTCCTTGCTGAGCGCGAGCTCACCGACACGCCCCAGCTCTGTTAATGAGGCCCCAAACGCAGCAGATACAGCGTGATGGGGCCCCATGGCATCAGCGGGAGATATAGGTTTTTTGAGACTAAGCGCTCGTAGCTTAGTTCTTTACAGTCAAACTGAGAGAAATCGAACGACCTCTCTTGTAGGTATTTGCCTCTGTGCGACCTAAGTTCGAGAGCTGGTACTCTTGGTTATCCTCAGCCAACAAATTACGGCCGCTGATGCCAAGCGTATAGTCGACCTTGCCGATGGTGAAGTCCTGCTTAAAGACCAGATCAATATTGGTGCCTGGGTTCTCGATCACGGATGGAACAGAGCCCAGACCACGGCGCGCGATCCGTTCGTCTACCCAACCGACGAGCAGCGTCAGTTGCTGATTGTCCGTTTCATAACCCAATTGCAAATTCGCAATGTTCTTGGGGGTACCCTGAAGCTCGCTGCCGTCTAAGCCAAATTGCGTTGCCGAAATCAAACGGAAGTCGATCGGGCTGATCACGCTTGTCCCTTCAGCCGCATTTACTTCTGATTGGGTATAGGTGTAGTTGGCAGCAAAATTCCACTTCGCACCTTGAAGTACTGGCAGTTCGAACGGTAGTTCGAAGTTGGCGCGATACTCAAGTTCCAAGCCGTAAAGCGTCGCCTCTGGCGCGTTAATGAAGCGTGTGAAGGAACGCTCAAGCCGAACAATCACTTCTTCGATTGGATTGTCGATCTTCTTGTAGAAGGCGCCAGCGGTTACGAACTGACCGCGACCGAAATAATATTCAAGGCGCGCATCGTAATTCTCAAACTCGCTGTCCTTTAGGAACGGATTGCCCTGATAGATGCGGTTTGACTCTGGATCGATATAAGGTGTGAAGGCCAATTCGCGAAATTGGGGACGCGCAATTGTTTTGGAATAACCCAAACGCATCTGCAGCTCGTCCGCGAAGTTCCAAGTTACGGTAGCCGCAGGCAACAAATAGTCGTTGGCAAGTTCAACCGGTGCTGTTGGCGTGTCGCCAAAGCGGTTGGTGGTCCGAACCTTCTGGGTCGCATCTTCATAACGCATGCCTACGGAAGCGCGGATGAAAGATGTCACCTCAAACTCCGACGCCAAATAGGCTGCCAGGTTTTCCAAGCTACCGACATAAGCATCGTCCTTACCGGTTTGCTCGGTAATCACGAAACGGGCTGGATTGATGTTGTCAGGTGAGAACAAATAATCAACGCGCGAACGCAACACATCATTCGATGTTGGACCACGAGGCCCGGTAAACGCGAAGGAAATGAGCTCGTAATTACGATCCGTGTTAGACGTTACTGCCCCACCGGATAGCTCTAGCTCGCGACCTTTGCCGAGCGAGAATACATATTTGGCATCGAAACCAAAGCTAGAGACTTCGTCCTTCAATTCCGAGAAACGAATGGCATTACCAAGAGACGCACCGTTAAAGGCAGTAATGCCGTTCACGACGGTATAGGAGATGTCCCGCTCATAAGGGGCCTTGCGTGTGGATTGGCCGAGCGAGCCGCGCCATTGCAATTCAACGCCGCCAAGCTTGTGCTCACCCGAAAGCTGGGCAGAGGCCAGCTCGCGTTCATACCAGGCAGTGCCTTCGGTGCGATAGGATTGACCTGTTGGCAAGTTGGTATCGGTGCCGACTTCAACTTGCGCCTTTTTGGAGGTGCTGCGCACCAAGAGGCCTGTCACACCGACGCGATTGTCACCCCATTGGGCGCTCGCGCTACCAAAGCCGTTGATCACAATGTCCCAGGTGGAGGACAGGTTCGTACCTTCGGCCTCCACGGTGTTAGAAACCACGTCCTGACGGAAGGCTTCTTGCGTCTTAAAGCCGCTCTTATAACCGAAGACGCCGACCAAACCGATGGTTGCATCGTTAACATCAATGCTACGGCCAGCTGTCATTTCGGCATCAAAGTCCGGCCGAGTCTTTTCGCTTTGCACGACCGTCAGAGGCGAATTGATGAAGCTCTCGCCGATGACTTCCAGCTGCTTAGATGTGAAATTGGTGTCGTTGACGCGCTTACCAGTTGATACTGCATCGCGCACAGGCTGAGGCAGGCGACGCAAGTCGGTGTCCACCCCAGTCCAATCCATACGGTGGCCTTCATAGACCAAACCTGTCTTGCCAGTGGTCTCAGAGTTGAAGCCAACACCAGTCTTGACGGTCAAAAAATTCTCGTTGGGTGCCTTGAGCGTGCGCAAATCAATCACACCACCGCCAAATTCGCCGGGATAATTTGGCGAAAAGGTCTTTTGAACGGTGGCACCGTTCAGAATATTGGAAGGGAACAAGTCGAGCGGTACTTGGCGACGCAATGGCTCAGGGCTTGGCAGTGGGGAGCCATTGAGAAGCGCGGACGAATAACGGTCGCCCAAACCACGGACATAAACGAACCGACCCGAAACCACCGACAAACCAGTCAGACGCGTCAATGCGGCTGCAGCATTATCGTCACCCGTGCGGGCAAGATCAGCTGCGGACAGGAAGTTTGCAACCTCGGAAGTGACGCGTTGCGGCTCGGGGATAAAGCGGCCCCGAACAACGACGACTTCGACTTCTTTCTCAGGTTCATCACTTGCTGCAGGAGGTTCAGCTGGCTGAGTTGGGGCAGCTGGAGCAGCTTGCGCGCTGACAAGGCTGGGCACCAATGATGGCACCACAAAGATGCTGGTGAGCAACAGAAATCTGCGCAGACGGGCTGGTATGGTCATGACGGACAGGCCTTTAGGAAGTCTGAGGAAGCGGCCAAGCGGGCCAAAGTAAAGAAACCAAACGGTGCGGCGAGAAAACCCCGCCGCACCGATCGCTTGTGTTTAGCAGGTCGAACCGGCTGCCAGACTGCAGGTCCAAGTGGACCACCACAAGTCTGCCGCATCACGAACTGCGCCAATATATGTGGTCGCCGTGAAGAAGGCATCAACCGTGCTGGGGTTCAGCGCAGGCCGGGCTGCTTCTGCCGTACCGTTGACAAAGCGGCTCGTCAAAGTAGCCGTCGTGCCAGTGGTGTTGTTTGTACCGGCATTCAGACGAGCCGTCGCAACCGCTGCATTCGAACCCGAGCAGCTGGACAGGATCGAGTCTAGCTGAGGCGCTGGGCTCGTGTTGGCAGTTTCGAAGTTCAAGCAGGTGGTAGAGCCAGTGACAACACCGTTGAGGAGGCGAGCGGATGCCCCTGGCGTGCCGCCCGTGTTGTTTAAGGAGATACCGGTCAAACTGGCCGAGGCATCGTTCCGAGGCACACCCACAAAGGTGAAGTTCGAGATGATCGGATTGGTGTTCAGCGTGCCCGCTAAGCTGGCAACCGTACGGTTGCTGGCTTCGATCATGCGGTCAGGACCACCGGTCGCCGTTAAAGCCTGAAGGATAATCCCAAACTGAGCCTTGCCGACCCAACCATCATCGAAGTCAAGCGAGTCGTCGAGAGCACCGGTAATGACCCAGTTGCGCAAATTGACGGTGCCTCCGAAGATTTCGATGCCATCGTCGCCCGAATTATGGACTTGGATGTTGCTGATTTGAGTTGCAGATCCTACGCCGCCCAAGGTCAAGCCATTCAGATCATCGCCTGCCGCTGCCGAGGTCAAGAAGGCACCTGGGTAGCGGATTTGAAGATAATTGATCCGGCCACTATTATCAGCCGCAGTCGCACCCCCATAAAGGGCCTGACGGCCGGTTGCTGCTGTAATGCCCTCGATGGCATTTTGGCAATCAACACTGCCTTGCGCCACGGCTGTGGAGCAACCGCGGATTGGAGCGGCACCCAATAGGATCAAACCGCCCCATTCGCGACTTGCACGTGCTTTGTCGGTTTGCGTACCCGCAACGTCGTTGCGAGAGGTCATGATCACAGGGGCTTGTGCCGTGCCGTTGATGGAGATTTGCGAACCACGGTTAACAATCAAGACGTCGCCTGCAACGGAGCCGTAGAGGCGCACACCTGGGTCGATCGTCAGGCTGGCGGCGGTACCTGCGTTCAAGGCGGCACCACGGTCAAAGCCAACGTCTACCCGACCCGAGATCTGATAGATGTTGCCTGCAGTCAAACGAAGATTGGTTGGTATAGTGCCGCTGCCGATAACGCCGCTCAGAACGCAGTTGCGCTGGCCAGCGATGGTGCCTTGCTCAACCGTACCCGCTGGGCAGGCCGCTGCTGGGAGAAGCTGGATGGTCCAGCCGGAGGCCCAGTTTGAGGTTGCCGTTGCGGTGGCCGAGAAAGCGCCGACATAGTTAGCTGCTTCAAAGAAAGCGTTGACACCAGTTGGGTTCAAAGCAGTGCGAGCCAATTCGTTTGGACCTGGCAGCAAAGAAGCACTCAAAGTCGAAGTGACGTTAGAGACGTTGTTGCTGCCAGCCGAGAAGGCTGCTGCCGCGACTGTGTCCAGTGCGCCTGGGCAGTCAAACATCATCGAGTCAAAGCGAACCGCTGGCGACGTGTTGGCCGAGCTAGCAACCGCGCAAGTTGTTGATCCCGTAACCACACCGTTGAGGAACCGACCTGAGGCACCGGGCGTTCCGCCGGTGTTGTTCAGCGAGATGCCCTGCAGATTGGCACCCGCACTGTTGGTACGAATCCCTACGGTCGTAAAGTTTGCAATGGTTGGGTTTGTATTCAAGGTACCCGCCAAGCTAGCAACCGTGCGGTTGCTGCCCTCGAACAGACGGTCAGGGCCGCCGGCGTTTGGCGTTTGCTTGATGACCAAGAATTGAACAGCACCCGTCCAACCATCATCAAAGTCTAGGCTGTCGTCCAATGCGCCGGTGATCACGAGGTTTTTCATGTTCACTGTGCCACCGAACACTTCGATGCCATCATCACCAGAGTT
>Ga0247831_1006959_pt1 | contig 12957 bp, 9 predicted proteins | sample LaCruzMarch2015__9_FD_192406 | JGI IMG/M metagenome (GOLD analysis project Ga0247831, IMG submission 192406) | Freshwater microbial communities from meromictic Lake La Cruz, Castile-La Mancha, Spain - LaCruzMarch2015_1m | ecosystem: Environmental > Aquatic > Freshwater > Lake | place: Spain...
TAATTTTTTAATTAAAGAAGTATTAAATAAAATTTTTTAAATTTCTTGTTTAATTTTTGCAATCGCTTCTTTTAATAATTCTTCATCAGCTGGTGATAATTTTTTAGAGGCTTTTACAGATTCAACAAATCGAGTATCTTTAACCATTAAATACTCTTGTAAACCAACAACAAATGCTGGAATGCTTGGTACAGGTAAAGAGTCTAAATATCCATTTGTACCGGCATAAATAAGTGCAACTTGTTCTTCAACAGTTTTTGGACTACTTGCTGGTTGTTTTAATAATTCTCTTAAACGTTGTCCACGAGCTAATTGATTTAAAGTTGTTTGATCTAAATCTGATGCAAATTGTGAAAAAGCTTCTAATTCAGCAAATTGAGCTAACTCTAATTTTAATTTTCCAGCAACTTGTTTCATTGCTTTAATTTGAGCAGCTGAACCTACACGAGATACAGAAATACCAACATCAATTGCTGGCTTAATACCTGAATTAAATAAATCTTTAGATAAGAAAACTTGACCATCTGTAATTGAAATTACATTCGTTGGAATATAAGCTGATACATCACCTGCTTCTGTTTCAATAATTGGAAGAGCAGTCATATTTCCACCACCTAAATTATCACTTAATTTAGCAGCACGTTCTAATAAACGAGAATGTAAATAGAATACATCTCCTGGGAACGCTTCACGACCTGGTGGACGTCTTAATAATAGAGACATTTGACGATAAGCTTGCGCCTGTTTAGTTAAATCATCATAAATTACTAATGTACCTTTACCTTTATACATAAAGTATTCAGCAATACTTGCACCTGTATATGGAGCTAAATATTGTAACGTAGCTGGATCACTTGCGTTAGCCGCAACAACAACTGTATAGCTTAAAGCACCTTTTTCTTCTAAAGTAGTTACTGCTTGAGCAACTGTTGATGCTTTTTGTCCAATTGCAACATAAACACAAATTACACCTTCAGTTTTTTGATTAATAATTGTGTCTAAAACAATTGAAGTTTTTCCTGTTTGACGGTCACCAATGATTAATTCACGTTGTCCTCTTCCAATAGGAATCATCGAATCAATTGAAACAATACCAGTTTGTAAAGGTTCACAAACTGAAGTACGAGCAATAATTCCAGGTGCAGGTGATTCAATTAATCGCGTTTCAGTACTTACAATAGCACCTTTTCCATCAATTGGTGCAACTAATGCACTTACTACTCTTCCTAGTAAATCTGGACCTACTGGAATTTGCGCAATTTTTCCTGTTGCTCTTACTGTACTTCCTTGTTTAATATTACGCCCTGTTCCCATTAATACAGCACCAACGTTGCTAGTCTCTAAATTTAAAGCAATTCCAACTGTTTGATCTTCAAATTCTAAAAGTTCACCTGATGCAACGTTTTCTAAACCAAAAATACGTGCAATTCCATCTCCTACTTGTAAAACAATTCCAACGTCGGCTGTTCTTGTTGTAGTTTGAGTATATTCATTTAACTTATTTTGTACAAAATTAGTTAATTGGCTTACGTTTTTCATATTTAGTCTTAATTTTTAATAATTTATTAAATTGTGAATATATTTATTAATTTATAGAAACAAATCGAAATTTTATGAATAAAAAAAATAAAGTTAATTAAACTTCACTAAAAAAAAGGCTAAATTCGTTTAAAATACTTGCATCAATGGATAAAGAATTATATTCTAAAATTAAACCACCTAATAATTTAGGATTATAAGATACGCTTAATATTATTTCTTTAGCCCCTGTTAATTTTTTTAACGTTGTTAAAAGTAATGAACCATAGCTTTCTTTTAAACTACTTGCAGTTATTAATTTAACTTTTGTAGTACTTTTGAACTTTAATAAAATTCTTGTATATTCTTCACTAATTTCAGGAATTAATGATAAATGACTACGTTCTGTTAATACTTTTAAAAAAGATTTCATAATTACTGTAAGACCCGGAAATATACTTAATAGAACTTCTAATTTTTGTTGTTCTGCATAAGTAGGATTCTTAAAGAATTCATTTAATTTTTTCGTTGAAGTAATAGTTGAACGAATTAACAATAACTCTTCACCAGTAATATAAACGTTCGGTATTATTGTTCTTTGTAAAGATGGTGTTAATTCGGTAATAGTAGAACCTTGAATTTTTTGTTTTGCATTTTGTGCAACGCTTACATTTTGAAATAAAGATTTGGCATAAGTAGCAACTACCTTTTTAGTAAAACTCATTTATTAAATCCTCCTAATTTTGATATTGTTACTTCAACAAATTTAGATTTTTCGGCTTCTGATAATGATAAAAATTTTCTTAAAATTCGACTTGCTGTTATAAGAATCATATAACGTTGTAACGCAAGGAACGATTTATTTTCAAAATTTTTAATTAAATTTTCGGTTGTTGAAAAAGTTTCTAAAAGTCCGTTTTTCACTACTTTATATTTATTATTAACAATTTCAATTTTATTTTTCTCGTATAAAGCTTTCCAATTTTGTAACCAAAATAAACTTTGTGTAAAACCTTTTTCTGCTAAAGAATAATAATTTGATGCATTTAAAACATCTTTTTGCGCATTTTCAATAGTTTGAATAATGTCTTTTTGGCGTTGATCTAAACTTACACTAAAAGATACTTTATAGCCATAAACTAAAAGACCTACTAGTAACAAAATATTTACAACATTTGTTTCTAAAAAGTTAGTGTTTAGTTGTAGAAAAGGCTCTTCACTATTTAAAAAAAACGAAAAAAAGTCCCATTTCATAGTTGTGATAATTAAGTTGTACGAATATTAAAAAATTTTATGATGCAGACTGAAATTTTTTGATGAAAAATTTATCAGTAAGAGATAATAACTCACTTGTAATGTTTGAGAATAAATAAGCAGACTTAATAGAAAGTTCTCCTTTTAATTTACTTAAAAGAATAGCATTTTCTTTCTGAACACTTGTAACTTCAGCTTCAAAATGAGCATCCGTAGATGATTTTGTTAATTTAATTTGTCGGTTTAATTCATTAACTTCATCAGTTAATAATCCAACACAGTTTGATAATGTTTCATATCCAAAATTTAATAAAATCGTTGATTTGCGTAATGTATAATTTATAAATTCCGCACGTTCATCTAATTGTTTAGAAATTGGAGAAATGAAAACAAATGTAACTACCAATGCTAAAATTATAAATAAAATTGCTTCCGCTGCAATTGTTAAATCGAAGTCAAATAGACCCCCAGCATTAAGATAAAAGGTTACTGAAAAATTCATAAAGTTAGATATCTTCTTTATTAATAAAAATTGAAATAAAATTTAACTTAAATTTAAATTTAAGTTAAATTTTATTGATATTATTTATCCTACAAATGGATTTGCAAAAAGTACAGAAAGAGCTACTACAAGTCCATAAATTGTTAAAGATTCCATGAATGCTAAAGATAATAAAAGCGTACCACGAATTTTCCCTTCTGCTTCTGGTTGACGAGCAATACCTTCAACTGCTTGACCAGCAGCATTTCCTTGACCAATACCAGGACCAAGACCAGCAAAACCTACAGCAATAGCAGCAGCGATAACAGAAGCACTAGCGATTACAGAATCTACCATATTAAAAATTTTTGAAAAAATAATTATTTCAAAGAATTAACAAATTTCATTTTTATTTTTTATTCAATCACTTCACCAATATATGCAGCAGCTAATGTTGCAAAAATTAATGCTTGTAATGAACTAGCAAATAATCCTAACATCATAATCGGTAATGGAATAATAAGAGGAACTAATGAACAAATAACAGTTACTGTTAATTCGTCAGCTACAACGTTACCAAATAATCGGAAATTTAACGATAAAGGTTTTGTAAAATCCTCAACGATATTAATCGGTAAAAAGAAAGGAGCTGGTTTAATATAACGTTTAAAATAACCAATTCCTTTAATTTTGAAACCAGCTGAAAAATAAGTTAATGATGTTAAAAGAGCTAAACAAGCAGTTGTATTAATATCATTTGTTGGAGCTGCAAATTCGCCAGAAGGAATTTCTATTAACTTCCATGGAAGTAATGCACCTGATAAATTAGAACCTAAAACAAAAAGAAATATTGTAGCAACAAAAGGTAAAAATTGTGAATAGTAAGAAGGACCCATTTGCGTAATTGCAATACTTTTTACTAATTCATATACAATTTCAACAATACTTTGTAATGTTCCTGGAACCTTTTGTAAATTACTTGTTCCTAAAACTAAAAATAAAGTTACGGCAGCTACAACAATCGAAGAAACAATAACTGTTTCTCCATGTAAATGTAAACTATCAGTAAAATTTATATATAAATGTGATCCAACTTCAATTTTCGATAAAAGAAACGTGTACATACTTATTATTTCAATATTTAAAAAATTTTTATATATTAATATTTTCTCTTAATATATCTTAACTTAAGAATAAGTTATCTTTTACAAATTTAAAAATACCAAATATTTTTATATTTATATGAAAAAATTCATTTTTAAAAGAATAAACAAGTTTCTTAATAAATAAAGTTAATTATTTTCTTGGACGTTTTCTATTTTTTCTTTAATATTATATCCTGCAATTATTCTATTAACTAAATAATTTAAAATAAAGTTAATAGATGAACTTGAATCATCATTTGCTGGAATAGGATAAGGAACTAAATCTGGATTACAATTTGTATCAACTATACAAATTGTTGGAATCCCTAATTTTAAACATTCTTGAATAGCCAAAGAATCTTTTAATTGATTTGTAAAAATAACTACATCTGGTAAAGATGACATATCTTTAATACCATTAAAAAGCTTTCTTAATTTGTCAATTTCTTTTCGTTTAGAACTATATTCTTTTTTTGAAAATGTTTCAAATTTTCCATCTAATTCTTGTTGTTCTAATTCTTTTAAACGAGAGATTTGATTTTGAACTGTACCCCAATTTGTTAACATCCCACCTAACCATCGATAGTTAATATAGTAACTATTCGCTCGTTTAGCTTGTTTTGCTATTATTGAAGACGATAATTTATTTGTTCCAACAAATAGAAATTTACCCCCTTTTTCGGATTTTTTTTCTAAAACATTTCCTGCTAATCGTAATAATTTTGATGTTTTAACTAAATCAAATATATGGTAACCATATTTTGCACATAATATATAAGGTGCCATTTTAGGATTCCATTCTTTTGGAGAATGACCATAATGAACAGATGCCTTAACATATTGTTTTGCAATTTCTTTCTTATTTAAAATTTCACTCATAGTTTTAAAATTTTTCTTTTTATTGATTATCTATTCTTATTGTTTAAATAAATAAATATTATCCAAATAATTTTTGTAATTTAAAAATGCAGAACCTGCTGGAATAAGTCTACCAATAATAACGCATTCTTTCAATCCTCTTAGCCAATCCGAAGATCCTTCAATTGCAGCTTTTGTTAAAACTCGTTTTGTTTCTTGAAAACCTGCAGCTGATAAAAAACCATCTTTACTTAATGAAGAATTAGTAGCAGATAATAAAAGTGGTTCATATTTTGGAGTTTTATAATTAACATTATTTGAAGCAATTTTTAATGATTCACAAATTTCATTAATTAATGATAAACGAACAAACTCTGTTGGTAATAACGGTGTATCACCACTATCTGTAACAACAACTTTGCTTGTCATTTGTTTAACAATTATTTCAATATGTTTACTGGAAATATTAACACCTTGAGATTGATAAATGGATTGAATTGAATTAACTAATAATAATTGAAATTTACTTAAACTTCGTTTTGTTCCTTTTTGAACACCATCATAAATTGAATGATATTTAAAAAGAATTTGTAAAAGTTCATGAGCATCAATAATTCCTTCTGTAATTGGTTCACCAATATCAATAAAGTTACCGGGTTGAAAAATTACTTTGGAAGTCAATGCAAGTTTATATGACGAAATGGGATTTAAATATTCTAAAAAAATATAATTATTATTAATTTTAAAAACTAAATCATTATTTTTATTAATAAAGACATTATCTTTTTCTTTGTTTAAAGATTTCCATTTTATTAACGAATTATTAATATATCGATATAAATCAATTTTTTCGTCATATTCATATTCTTTATTATTTAGTTTAAAATTATTTAATTTTTTCAGTTTTGCTTCAAAAGAAAATAATGATTCCCAATTCGATTTATCTTTTTCATAAAATTTATATTCAGTATTCAAAATATAACTTATTTTTTGATTTTCTGAAAGAATTTCACCTTTTAATGTTGAAATTTCATCAAATTCAAATGTGGGAATAGGTAAAATTTTATAAATTTTATTATTACAAACTATGATCTCTTCTTTTAAAAATATACTGTGAATCACATGAACTTTATAATCATTATCCGATTTTTTTTTAGAAGATTTTTTCAAATCTTCATCTTTTGTAATTTTATAAATTTCTTTTTTGCTTGGATATATACACTTTATAACATTTTTTTGAAAATTTCTTTCAATTGAATTTATTATTCTTTTGTCATAATTTTCAAATATTTTTGAATTTAAAAAAACTCCAGGTCTTATTGATAAATAAGATTTAGTTTTTGGCTTACGAGCTTCAATTAATTCTTCAATCTTTGGTAAACCTTGAACAATATCTTCGGTTTGTTGAGTATAATTTACTAAAGTTGCAAAAACTTTTTTTTCTAATACAAAATCCTCTTGTTTATAATTCAAAATTGTTCCGCGACTTAAAAAAATTGGCATTGCATTTTGAAAAATCATTTTAAATCCATCTTTTTTTAAGAAAAAGCCGGAATTTGTTAATTTTGAACTATTATTAATTAATGTTTTTGATCGTACAATAATTTTTTTATCAGGGAAAAAAGAAAAATTATTTATTTGTTCAGAATTAATTTTCCAAACATCAGAATCAGTTACCATAAACAAAGTATTAATATACTTTGAATTTTTTTTTCGAACAGAATAAATTACTCCTTCATAATTAGGAAATATTTCTAAAAATGATAAAATTGTATATTTATCAACGTATTGATAATTTCTTATAATTGGTGAAAATTTAAAGGAACAATTCGTAATTGTTTTTGTTAAATTTGTTAATGAGAACGAAATTTTTTTATCTTTATTGATTATTGAAATTACATTATCTGAATAATTAATAATACCTTGAAAGGGAGTAATGAGTTTTAAATATGCAAATGGTTTTATTTTTTCCAATTTATTTGGAAAAAGATATTTAATTTCTTTTGGTAACGGAAATACTTTTCCAGATGCAATCCATAATACACCATCATCTTGATTAATTTTAATTGTACGTTTATCGCGAAACATTTTTCTCACAAATAAATTTTCAAATCGAATTTCACCAGATAAAGAAGTATAAATTGGTTTTAATCGTCGCCCCCCAGGAATAATATTTTGTGTTGATAATTCGGCAATTAATGCACCTTTTTTAATAAAACTTGACTTTGAAATATATAAATTTGAACCAATATCTAAAAAAATTTCTTGTTTTAAACCTTTCCAATTTAAAATTGTTAAGATTACTTCTTGTTTTAATTGTAAAACAGATACACCATGATTAGTTCGATACGAAATAACTTTTAAATCAGTAGGAATAATTAATTTCCCAGAAAAAGGCGCAATAATTTGTTTTAACGTTTCACCAGTAAAAATACCACCTGTATGAAATGTTCGCATCGTTAATTGTGTTCCAGGTTCGCCAATTGATTGAGCAGCAATAATTCCAACTGCTTCACCTAGTGAAATTATTTTTTCATGTGCTAAATCCCAACCATAACATTTTTGACAAACAGAACCATTCGATTTACATGTTAATGATGAGCAAACATTTAACGTTAAAGGAGTTAAAAATTTTAAAGATGTCAATATTTTTTTCGTTAAAATTAAGTCTTTTTCTTCTAATTCATCATAAGGAAAATTAACAAATTTTGCAGAAATTAAGCTTCGTCCAATAATATTTTTAATATTGGTACTCTTATTTAATAAAATAATAACCCCATCTTTTGTTTGACAATCTTTTTCACGAATTACTAAATCTTGGGCGATATAAATAAGTCGTCTTGTTAAATAACCGGAATCAGCGGTTTTTAAAGCAGTATCAACAATCCCTTTACGAGCTCCATAAGAAGATATAATATAATCAATAGAAGTTAAGCCTTCTCGAAAATTAGCTTGAATTGGTAAATCAATAATTTTTCCTTCTTGATCCGACATTAAACCACGCATTCCTACTAATTGTCGAACTTGAGACATATTTCCACGAGCTCCTGAAAACGCCATAATATAAAGATTATTGGCAGGATCAAAATTTTGATAGTATTCTACAATTCTATCTTTTAATGATTCAGTCGCTACATTCCAACTATCAATGATAGTTTGAAATCGTTCTGTATCGGAAACAAATCCTTGTTCCCACTGTTTACTAATATAAACAATTTCATCGTTTGCAGTTTTAATAAATTCTCTTTTTACATTCGGAGTTTTTAAGTCTTCAATATTAATTGAAATACCTGCATTAGTTGCATAATAAAAACCTAATAATTTTAATGAATCTAAAAGAGAAGAAGATGAAACTGAACCAAATTGTGAAAATGTTTCGTGAACTAAAGTTTCCAAAATTTTTTTTGTGACTGTACGTGTAATAAACATATTTCATTTAGTAATTGAATTGATAAAATTAGTACTAAAAATTAATCGTCCTGGGCTAGTTTCTAAAAATAAATCAGTAATTTCATAATTTCCTTCTTTAGATAAATGACTAATTAAGACTCCAATATTTGTAATAAAATAATACTTTGTTAAAGAATTTCCAACTTTGAAAATTTTATTAACAAAAATTTCTCTTTGGTTTGATTCTAAATGTGTAACAGTATCCAAAAATTTTAATTTTCCATTGTCATAACTTACTTTAAAATTTGCTAACGGATAACGTACAAGAATGGGTGTATGAAGTGTCAATTTTTTTTTATAAAATGCTATTAAAGCTTCTTTATCGTTTGTAAACCATTTTTGTACTAAAAACTTGTTATTCTTAACCATTAAAGTTAAATAATAACATCCGATTACCATATCTTGTGTAGGCTTTAAAATAACCTCACCATTTGAAGGTGATAAAACGTTATATGAAGGTCGCATCATAGTACGTGTTTCTAATTGACTTGCTTCATATAAAGGTAAATGAACAGCCATCTGATCGCCATCAAAATCTGCATTAAATCCAGTACATACTAAAGGATGAAGATGGATTGCTTGTCCTAAGACTAAAACCGGATCAAAAGCTTGAATACCAAATCGATGAAGTGTAGGAGCACGATTTAATAAAACACAATGTTTTTGTGTTAATAAAGTTAATAATGTCCATACAAACGGCTTATTTTTACGAATTATAACGTGCGCAAGCTTTGTATTGTGACTTGGAGCTTTAATCTTTGTTTTTAATAGTTCATTAATTAAAAACGGTTGAAATAATTCAGTAGCCATCTCATATGGTAATCCACATTGATTTAACCTTAAATTTGGACCGACAATAATAACTGATCGACCTGAATAATCAACTCTTTTTCCTAATAATGATTGTCGAAAACGACCTTGCTTTCCTTCTAAAATTTCAGTTAAACTTTTTAAGGCTTTATTATTTAAGCAAAACATTTTCTCTTTTGGTAATCTAGCATTATCAATTAAACAATCAACACCTTCTTGTAATAATTTTCTAGCAAGAATAGTAATTAAATCAGGAGAAACAAAATGATATAAAAAATCAAAAAGTCTTTGATTACGTGTAATAATTAAACGATAAATTTCGTTAACATCAGCAGCAACCAATCTTCCACTTTCTAATTCAACTAATGGTCGTAAATTGGGAGGCAATACTGGTAAAACTGTTAAAATCATCCAACTTGGATTAATTTTTGTTGCTAAGAAACTTTCTAAAATTCGAATTCGACGAATATTTGTTATATGTTTTGTATAATTGCCAGAATGTCTTATTGTTGAAAGGGAAATATTACAAACTAATGAACGTAATTCATTAATTTGTTCTTCCATATTTATTCTTTCTAATGCAGCTTTAATAATTTCCGCTCCTTTTCGTCTTTTTACAATTTTTTGTTTAAATAACTCATTTTGAGACGGTAGTGTATACGAACGTCGCAATTGGCTATCTTTATTTACTATTTTTGATAATTGATTTTCTCTTTCGTTAGGATCAGTATAAAAAAATTCAAAAAGTTTATGATCATGATCGATATATCTATCTCCTTCTTTAAAATAAACAATTTGTTCAATATCTTTAATTGATAACTTTGGATTAAAACAACGCAATAATATACATAAATAATTTGGAATTCCTTTTAAATACCATAAATGAGCAACTGGATAAGTTAAATCAATATAGCCCATTCTATATCTTCTAACTCTCGCTTCAATAATTTCAACATTACATTCGTCACAAACTTTGTCTAATGCAAAACCACTAAATTTTCCACATTTACATTGCCAATTTTTAATCGGTCCAAAAATTTTTTCACAAAATAATCCATGAATTTCTGGTTGATGTGTACGAAAATTGATAGTTTCAGGTCGCAATACTTCTCCAACAATTTCGCCTGATGGTAAAATTCTTTCAGACCAACTTTTAATTCTTTCCGGTGAAGCAATTGTAACTCTTAAATAATCAAATGATGCATGTAAATTTTCTAATCGTAATAATAATTTTTCTAACTCGAAAATTTCTTCAGTTGACTTCATAATAGTTTTTAGACTTTATGTAATATAATTTTGTTTTAATTGTTCTAAAATTTTATTTTTTTCTTGAAATTTTTCATGAACTAATTTTTCATTTTTATCATTATATCCCGCAAATTTTGAAAATTGCTCGGTTTTTTTACGTGCTAATAAAGCACGAAGCTGTAAACGTTCTTCTAGATCCTTAAACATATCTTTTTCGGTATCTTGAATATTAGTTGTTGAATAAAAACCTCCATCAAATTTTCGAATTGAAAAATCCAATCCTAATGCATTTAATTCACGAATAAGAGCTAAAAATGCCTCAGGAAGAGATGGTGTTGGTTTTTCAACATCTTTTCTTACCAGTATTGATTCATACATATCATTACGACCATCAATATCATCTGATTTTATCGTTAATAATTCTTGAAGTGTATTTGCACAGCCGTATGCTTCTAAAGCCCAAACTTCCATTTCGCCAAATCGTTGTCCACCTTTTTGCGATTTACCTGCTAAAGGTTGCTCTGTAATCATTGAATATGGCCCAGTTGCTCGAGCATGAATTTTATCTTCTACTAAATGAATTAATTTTAAAATATAACTCTTTCCAACGGTAATAGGATTATCAAAATATTCTCCTGTTCTACCATCACGTAAAAAAATTTTCCCTGGATAATAAGAATTAAATAACCATTTTGAATTTGTATTTAAAGCTGCTTGTTTTAATTTTTGATTAATTAATACTCGAGAAGCTTCATTTCCATAAATTTCATCAAATGGTGCAATTTTAAAACGTTTACCCAATTTTTCTCCTGCTAATCCTAACAAGCATTCATAAACTTGACCAACATTCATTCGAGAAGGAACCCCTAAAGGATTAAAAATAATATCAATTGGTGTTCCGTCTGGCAAATACGGCATATCTTGACGTGTTAAAATTCTCGATATAATTCCTTTATTTCCATGTCTTCCTGCTAATTTATCACCAATTTGAATTTTTCTAATTTGTGCAATATAAATACGAACTATTTCACATGCAGTATAAATTGAAGGTTCTTCTTTATTTAAAACCGTTGTGGAAATAACTCTAATATCAATAACTCTTCCTTCTGTTCCATGAGTAACCCTTAAAGAAGAATCGCAAAAGCGCGGTTGTTCTTTAATTGTAAATAATGCACGAACTAGTTTTGCTTCGGGAGAAGAATCTTCAGCACAAGGAGTTAATTTTCCAACTAATATATCATGTTCTTTGACATATGAACCAATTTTAACTATTCCTTCTTCATTTAAATGACGTCGAATATATTTTGTTAAATGTGGCAATTTATTAGTTAATTTATCACTTCCCGTCATACAATACGTTAAATTTGTTTCATATTCTTCAATATGAACAGATGTTAAACAGTCATCTAAAATAATTCTTTCATTGATAACAATTGCATCTTCATAGTTATATCCTTCCCAAGGCATATAGGCTATAGTTAAATTTCTACCTAGTGATAATTCTCCATCATTTGTACTTGGTCCATCGGCAATAATTTGTCCCGAAAATACTTTTTCACCAATCCAAACTACGGGTCGTTGATTTATACAAGTTTCTTGATTTGAACGATAATATTTTTTCAGATAATAAGTAATTGATTGATTTAAAAGATCATCAACTAAAATTTTTTGAGATGATGAAAATTTTACAAACCCTTCACAATAATTTTTAATAACCATACCGGAATCCAATATTGCTACTGCTTCTAAACCAGTCCCAATGATAGGTTTTTGAGTATACAATAATGGAACTGCTTGACGTTGCATATTTGAACCCATTAATGCTCGATTTGCATCATCATGTTCTAAAAAGGGAATTAATGCAGTTGCAAGTGAAACAATTTGAAGTGGCGAAGTTGTAATAAAATTAATATTATTTACTTTTTTTACCGAAAATAAATAATTTTCTTTTGCAGATAAATATGAATCTTTAATTTTATTTTCATTATTTATTCCGACATCAGCAAATGCGATAATGGTTTCAGATTCTTGCTCAGGATTTAAAAATATTGGTTGTTTATCACAAAAAACGTTCCCATCTTTCATTAAAAAATATGGCGTTTCAAGTGATCCCAATGTTCCAATTCGACTATACATAGACATAGAAGTAATTAGACCCGCATTTTGACCTTCAGGTGTTTCAATTGGACAAAG
>Ga0247831_1006964_pt1 | contig 12949 bp, 7 predicted proteins | sample LaCruzMarch2015__9_FD_192406 | JGI IMG/M metagenome (GOLD analysis project Ga0247831, IMG submission 192406) | Freshwater microbial communities from meromictic Lake La Cruz, Castile-La Mancha, Spain - LaCruzMarch2015_1m | ecosystem: Environmental > Aquatic > Freshwater > Lake | place: Spain...
TTTCAAGTCCGGGTCTTCCAGCAGCAATCGCAGGAAGACGCCCTCGGTCACGTAGAGCAACCGCGTGTCCTTGCCGCTGACGTTCTCGAAGCGCACCTGGTAGCCCACTTCATCACCCAGCTTGCCGCCACGTTCCTTCGCGACTCGCTGCCCCAGCATTCGAGCGGCAATGCGGCGAGGTTGCAAGACATACACGCGCTGCCCTTCCTTCAAGACACCGGAATCCAGCACGAACGTCGGTACCTGGGTGGACTTGCCTGAGCCGGTCGGGGCTTTGATCAGCAGGTTAGGACAGGAAGCGTCACGCAGGGCACTGGTGAGCGTTTCTTGGAGTTCGAAGATGGGCAGCGTATCGGCAGGCACCCTTGCAGGTGACTGAGCTTGGCGGCATCGTCAACTGCTCTGCCCGGCCGAGCATCAGGGCTAACCCCCATGGTTCAGTTCTTGCTCAGAGGAGCATCCGGCCTAGTGTAGATGTCCGTTTTTAAAGACAATGATCCCTTCGTTCAAAAGTCCATTCCTCAGCGTTTGCCTCGCGCTTCTCATGAGCACGGGGGTTGGCCATTCAGCGGGGCCAAACTACACTCGGGACATTCGCCCGATCCTGGCCAAGCGCTGCATGAACTGCCATGGACCAGACGCTGCCAAGCGCAAGGCCGATCTGCGGCTAGACACCAAGGATGGCCTGCTGCACCCCGACGTGCTGATTCCCGGCAAATCAGCGGAGAGTGAACTGATCAAACGCCTATTGACCTCGGACCCTGAGGAGGTCATGCCGCCCCCTGGCAAAGGTGACCCGGTCACAGCGGAGGAACGTCAGCTATTGCAGGCTTGGATTGACGCTGGGGCCGCTTACCAAGGCCACTGGGCCTTCGCCGCCCCGGTCAAACCTGCAGTGCCAGTCGTCGCCGGTGCGCGCAATGAAATCGACGCCTTTGTTTTTGAGGCTCAGGCCAAGCAAGGTATGGCCCCGACAACCGAGGCATCGAAGGAAGTCTGGCTGCGCCGTGTCAGTTTTGATCTGACGGGCCTGCCGCCCACCCTTGAAGAGCAAGACGCCTTTATCGCCGACACCTCGCCGCTGGCCTACAAGCACGTGGTGGACCGCCTGTTGCAGTCCCCCGCATATGGCGAGCGCCTCGGCAACGAGTGGCTGGACGTGGCCCGCTACGCCGACACTTATGGCCGCCATGAAGACGAGGATTGCACCACGTGGCCTTATCGCGACTGGGTGATCAAGGCTTTCAACGATAACCTGCCCTACGACCAGTTCATCACTTGGCAGACAGCGGGTGACTTGCCGCCAAATCCGACCAAGGACCAATTGGTTGCCACCTGCTTCAATCGCCTCCCACAACAGTCCAACGAAGCCGGCAGCGATGCTGAGGAGTTCCGCATCGAACAAGTCGCCGACCGTGTGCGCACCAATGGCACCGCCTTCATGGGCCTGACGCTGGAGTGCGCGCGGTGCCATGACCACAAGTATGACCCGATCTCGACCAAGGACTACTACTCGATGTCGAGCTTCTTCAACAACATCGACGAGCTTGGCCTTTTCGCGGTCTACACCGGAGCCGTGCCGCCGCCGTCGATCCTTTTGTTCAAGCCCGAGCAGGAGAAGCGATACGAGGAACTGAAGACCAAGATCGCCACGCTGGAAAAAGCCCAGCGGGAGTCAACCACTGAGGCCAGAAAGCTTTATGAATCATGGCTTGCTCTGAAGCTGCCGCCGATCAAGCGCGAGGACTCGCTTTGGCGCACCTTGAAGGGTTGGTTTGTCGAAGAGTTGCCCACCGCGCGGGCGGCGCATCCCGTCGCGCATTATGATTTCGAGAGCCTGGAAAAGAAGGCTTTTCTCAATCGCATCACGGGAAAGCGCCAGGGCATGATCCGCCAGAACAACAACCCAGAAATTGGGAGGTTCGGCAATGCATTGGAACTCATGGGCGATAACTCGGTAAGCCTCAACGACGTTCCAGAAATCAAGCGCAGCCAGCCCTTCAGCATGGCCTTGTGGCTGAAGCCGAGGGAGATGATGCAACGCGCCGTGGTCATCAGTCGATCACGCTCGGGTATCGACTCTGCCAGCAAGGGCTTTGAGTTGATCCTGGAGAACAACAAGCCATCCTTCGCTTTGGTGCATTTCTCGCCAGGCAATGAGATCCGCATTAGCGCCAAAGACGCGCTCCCGCTCAACGAGTGGACCCATGTCGCCGCCACGTATGACGGATCCAGCCGAGCCAGTGGCCTGGCTCTATACATCAACGGCAAGCGACATGATGCCGTGGTCGTGCGGGACAATCTCTACAAGGACATCGTCTACCGCACTGAATGGGGCGACCAAGCGGGCAAGGATTCGGTGGAGCTGCGCTGCGCCATCGGTGGGCGATACAATGACGCCTCATATCGCAACGGCTTGGTGGACGAGTTTTACTTTTACACCTGCCAGCTCTCGGCTCCTGAAGTGGCGCAATTGGCCGCTCTGCCCGAGACCGCTACTTTGGAAGATTGGTTCCCCTGGTATCTGCGTGAGCGGAACAAAGCTTGGCGTGCCACCCAGAAGAAACTGACTGCCGCCCGTGAAGAATTGAATGCGATGACACCGCAGGCTACCGAACTCATGGTTATGCAAGAATGGAGCGGCCCCAAGCGCCCCACTCACATCCTCGATCGTGGTCAGTTCAACTCGCCCAAGGCGGAGGTCAGCCCGGCCACCCTGGAAGCGCTGCCCGCGCTGGACCCCACCTTGCCACGCAACCGACTTGGCTTTGCCAAATGGCTGACGGACCCCAAGAATCCACTCACGGCTCGCGTCGCTGTGAACCGTTATTGGCAGCTGTTCTTTGGCCGCGGTCTGGTGCTTACCAGCGAGGACTTCGGCACCCAAGGGCAACAGCCGACGCACCCTGAACTACTCGACTGGTTGGCGCTGCGCTTCATCGACAGCGGCTGGAATGTGAAATCCCTTTGCCGCGACATTGTGCTCTCCGCCACCTACCGCCAATCATCGGAACCCACGGACAAGGCTTGGCTGAAAAGCGACCCCGACAATCGCTGGCTAACCCGTGGCCCGCGCAAGCGGCTCGGGGCCGAGCAAGTCCGCGATCTAGCCTTACTTACCAGTGGCCTGCTAGTCGACGAGTTGGGTGGCAAAAGCACTAAACCTTACCAGCCAGATGGTCTCTGGGACGAAGCCGGCACCCAGCACGTCTATGTTCAGGACCACGGAAAGAGTCTGTATCGGCGCAGCCTTTACACTTTCTGGCGCCGCACGCTGCCACCGCCTGCGATGACAATCTTCGACGCGCCCTCGCGCGAGTTCTGCAAGGTTCGCCGTGATCATACAGCGACTCCTCTCCAGGCGCTGGTGCTGATGAACGATCCCCAGTTTATCGAGGCGGGCCGCGTGCTGGCCGCCAACTTGGTGAAGAAGTATCCGCAAGCACCCGAGTCACGCGTGACTGACGCCTTCCGCCTGCTCACCAGCCAGCGCCCCACTCCCGAGCAAAACGCGACCCTGGTGCGATACTTGCAAAGCGAACGTGCGAATTTTGCCAATGACACCAAGGCAGCCCAGACTTTGCTGACAAATGGTGAGTCGCCCACGGATAAGACCGTGCCTGCTGACGATGTCGCCGCCACGACGATGATGATTCGCCTTCTCTTTGGTTTTAGCGAGACCACGATGAAACCCTGACGGACCCCGCCACAATGAAATCGACCCACTGTAACCGCTTTCCTGAAACGCAGGCCTGGAGCCGCCGCGACTGGCTGAAGGGCACTGGCATGGGCCTAGGCAGCATGGCGCTCGCTGACCTGATGGGCAGCTCGGCGCAGGCCGCCACAGTCCCAGGGCTACCGGGGCTGCCCCACTTCGCCCCGAAAGCGAAGCGCGTGATCTTTATGTTCATGAGCGGTGGCCTGTCTCAGTTCGAAAGCTTCGACTACAAGCCCACGCTGAACAAACGCATGGGCGAGGAAATGCCCGCCTCCCTGCGCCAAGGCAAGGAACTGCTCGGCATGTCGAAAAACCAGGCGTCGTTCAAGCTGGTGGGCTCCCCGTTCGCCTTTAAACAACATGGCAAGTCAGGCGCGTGGCTTAGTGAGCTGTATCCACACACGGCCAAGGTAGCAGACGATTTGTGCTTCGTGAAGACCCTACACTCGGACGCGGTCAATCATGACCCGGCTACGACCTTCATGCAGACAGGTGCTCCCCTGCCCTCCCGCCCCAGCATGGGTGCCTGGGCCAGCTACGGCTTGGGCAGTGAAAACGCGGACTTGCCGGCCTTCATCGTCATGGTGTCCCGACGCCCGGTGGACCAGCCGCTCTCCTCGCGCATGTGGGACAGCGGCTTCCTGCCCACTCAGCATCAAGGCGTCCAGTTCCGCTCCGGTGCCGACCCTGTGCTCTACTTGAGCAATCCAAGAGGCGTCAACGCCCCAGCAACACGGCGCATGCTCGACAGCTTGAAGGACCTGCACTTGCAACAGCAAGTCGCCAACCCTGGGGCCACCGAGCTAGAGTCGCGTATTCAGCAGTTCGAGATGGCCTTCCGCATGCAGTCCGCGGTGCCAGAAGCTACAGACATCAGCAAAGAGCCCGAAAGCGTGCTCAAGCTCTACGGCGACAAGGTCAAGGAACCCGGCAGCTTCGAGCGGCATTGCTTGCTTGCCCGTCGTTTCGCCGAGCGCGGCGTGCGCTTCATCCAGCTTTATCATCCGGGCTGGGATCATCATGGCAACCTGCCAGACAGCATGAAAATGAACGTGGGGCAGGTCGACCAAGCCTGCGCCGCTCTCGTGCAAGACCTGAAACAGCACAACCTGCTGGAAGACACACTGGTCATCTTCGGCAGTGAATTCGGCCGCACCTGCTACTCTCAGGGCTCTATCGTCAAGAGCACCGGTGCCTACGGCCGCGAGCATCATCGCGACTGCTTCACATTCTGGATGGCGGGCGGCGGGATCAAGCACGGCACCAGCTATGGCGAGACCGACGAGTTCGGTTACCACATCGCTGAAAACCCTGTCCACGTGAATGACTTCCACGCGACGGTGCTGCATCTCATGGGCATCAACCACGAGCGCTTCACCTTCGCTCATCAAGGCCGTGAATTCCGGCTGACAGACATCGCAGGTAAAGTCGTGAAAGACATTCTGGCGTAGCAGCAAAGGAGCATTGACTCGATCTCACGTTTCATGTGTGCTCAGCGCCATGCATCACCTGCTCATCCTCATGCTCGCCACCACCTTCGCCTCTGCCCAGAACCACGACGAAGCGAACTACGACGAAGCCAAGATCCCCGCCTACACGCTGCCGCCACTGCTGATGTGCAAAGATGGCTCTGCTGTCACCAATCGCGAGCAGTGGAGCAAAAAGCGCCGCGCAGAGGTGCTCGATCTTTATCGCGACTACGAGTTCGGCCACACACCGAGCATTGATGATAAGCCCAAGTTCGAAGTGCTTTCCACGAAGCCGGATGCCCTGGGCGGCCTTGCCACCCGCAAGCTTATCCGCATCACCCTAACGAAGTATCCGCAGTGGCCCGGCATCGACATGATGCTCTACATTCCCAACCAAACGAAAGCTGCGCCCTTATTCGTGGGTCTTAGCTTTGGCGGCAATCACGCCGTATCGAAAGAAACAGACATCCCTCTCTCCACCCGCTGGATGCGTGAGTCGAAGGACAAGGCTATCGTCGATCATCGCGCGACCGAAGCCACGCGAGGCACCGAGAGCAGCCGTTGGCCACTGGAGATGATCCTGAATAGCGGCTATGCGTTAGCCACCGCCTACTATGGCGACATCGAGCCCGATCACCCCGAAGGCTGGAAGGAAGGCCTGCGCGCTGCCGCGAGCAAGGACGGCGCGAACACATCATGGAAGGCCAACGACTGGGGTGCCATCGGAGCCTGGGCCTGGGGTGTCAGCCGCATGTTGGACTACTGCGAAACGGACAGCGCCATCGACGCCCGACACGCTGCAGTTATCGGCCACTCACGCCTCGGCAAAACCTCTCTCTGGGCTGGGGCACAAGACGAGCGTTTTGGCGTCGTCATTAGCAACAACTCCGGGGAAGGCGGTGCGGCGATCACCCGGCGCAACTTTGGCGAAACCTGCAAGCGCATCACCACGAGCTTCCCCCATTGGTTCTGCCCGACCTACGGAACGTATGCGGATCGTGTGAACGAGCTACCCATCGACCAGCACATGCTCATCGCGCTTGCTGCACCACGCTCGATCTACATCGCCAGTGCCGAGGACGACAAGTGGGCTGACCCACACGGCGAGTTCTTATCCGGCAAGCAAGCGGGTGAAGTCTATGCCTTGTTCGGCAAGACAGGCGTCGGTGTGGACGCTTGGCCTGCCGTGAATCAACCCGTGGGCGACTCCATTGCCTACCATATCCGCACCGGCAAACACGATGTCACCGACTACGATTGGGAGCAGTATTTGAAGTTCGCAGACCGGCACTTTGGCAAGTGATACTCACTCCAGCTCAATGCTCGCCGGCGGCTTGGTGCTGATGTCGTAGAAGACGCGGTTGATGCCTTTGACGCTGTTCAGGATCTTGTTACTGGCAGCCCGCAGGACTTCATAGGGAAGCTCCACCCAGTCGGCGGTCATCGCGTCCTCGCTGATCACGGCGCGTAGGCAGATGGCGGCTTCGTAGCTGCGTTCGTCGCCTTTGACACCGACGGTCTTGATCGGCAGCAGCGCGGCGTAGGCCTGCCAGACATTGTCGTATTGGCCGCTGCGGCGAAGTTCCTTGATCCAGATGTCATCGGCAGCGCGCACGATGGTCAGCTTTTCTTCAGTGATCTCGCCTGGCACACGCACGGCTAGGCCTGGACCTGGGAACGGATGCCGCCAAAGGGCACTTTGCGGGATGCCAAGGCTGGCACCGAGGGCACGCACTTCGTCTTTGAACAGTTCCGCGAGCGGCTCCAGCACCTTGCCTTGGGCCTTCAGCTCCATGATGCGATCCACGCGGTTGTGATGCGTCTTGATCACGCTGGCAATGCTGCCGCTGGTGGCGCTTTCGATCACGTCGGGATAAAGCGTGCCTTGTGCCAGCAGTTCCACATTGTCCGCCACGCCCCAGAACACATCGACAAACATCGTACCGATGATTTTGCGCTTTTTCTCAGGATCGGTCTCGCCTTTCAGCGCGGTCAGGAAGCGCTCGCTGGCATCGACCACTTCTATCGGCACGCCGACCTCTTTGAACTGGGCGATGACATCCTCCGTCTCGTTCAGACGCATGAGGCCGTTGTCGATGTAGATCGCGCGCACCTTGACTCCGGCACGTTGCAGCAAGACCGCCAGCACCGTGCTGTCCACGCCACCGCTGACGCCGCAGATGACTTCACGATCGCCTACATCCGCTTTGATCTGTTCCAGCATCTGCGCCTTGAAGGCCTGGATGTCGAACTTGGCCAGCTTCGCTCCGGTATTGGTCAAGAAATTGTTCAGGATCGCCGTGCCCTCGTGCGAGTGCGTGACCTCGGGGTGGAATTGAATGCCGAAGCAGGTCTCGCTCCACTGCAAGGCCACGGGCACACCATCTTCATTAGTGGCGATGATCTTGGTCTCGCCGCCACGGTCCTGGCAGGTGTCGCTGTGGCTCATCCAGACCTGGGACTCGTGTGACACGCCTTTGAACAGCGCGCAGTCCGTGGCGAGAATGAGCTTGGCCGGGCCGTATTCGCGGGTGACCCCTGGCTTGACCGTGCCACCATGCTTGATGTTGAGCAGCTGCATGCCGTAGCACACGCCAAGCACTGGGACGCCAAAAGCCATCAGCTTAGAGAACTCCACGTCGGGCGCGTCCTTTTCCGAGGTGCTGCGGGGACCGCCGGACAAAATGATGGCCCCGGGGGCATTCAATTCGGCTAGGCGTGCGGGCGGATACAGGTGCGCCATGAACCCAAGTTCACGCACACGACGCACGATGAGCTGGCTGTATTGCGAGCCGTAATCGAGGACGGCGACTTCTCCGGAGGTGGGCTGATTCATGGGGGCCGCGGAGTGGAGACGAGGAACGCTTCCTGCTCAACTCCGAATTCCCGCTGGATTGACCGCACTCTGTGGCTACTCTCGAACCCTCAAACTCCCCAAATTCTACGCCAATGCCCCGACTCATCGAATACCGTGACGCCATCCGCGAAGCCATCGACGAAGAAATCGCCCGTGACCCGATGGTCGTCTGTATGGGCGAGGAAGTGGCGCAATATAATGGGGCCTACAAGGTAACGAAGGGTCTGTGGGAGAAATGGGGCGACAAGCGCATGGTGGATACGCCGATCAGCGAAGCGGGCTTCATCGGCATGGGCATCGGTGCCTCCATGCTCGGGGTGCGCCCGGTGATGGAGCTGATGTTCTGGAGCTTCTACACGGTCGCTTGGGACCAGATCGTCAACAACGCGGCGATGGTCCGCTACATGTCTGGCGGTAAGATCAACTGCCCCATTGTCATCCGTGGCCCAGCCAATGGCGGAACCAGCGTCGGCGCGACCCACTCGCACACGCCTGAAAACATCATGGCCAGCTTCCCCGGGATGAAATGCGTGGTGCCCTCGAACGCCTACGACGCCAAGGGTTTGCTGAAGGCCGCAATCCGCGACAACGACCCGGTGATGTTCATGGAGAGCACTATTCTCTACGGCGAAAAATGGGAAGTGCCGAGCAATGACGAGTTGCCTGAAGGCGAGCTAGTCATCCCTCTTGGCCTCGCCGATGTGAAGCGCGAAGGCACCGACATCAGCCTCATCTGCCATGGCCGAGCTGTCATCACCTGCCTGAAGGCCGCTGAAATTCTGGAAGCCGATCACGGCATCAGCGCAGAGGTTATCGACCTACGCACCATTCGCCCGCTGGATGAAGATACGATTTTTGACTCCGTCCGTAAAACCCACCGCGCGATCTATGTCGAGGAAGGCAAGCCGTTCTGCGGCGTCGGTGCCCAGGTGGCCTACATGATCCAGGAACGCTGCTTCGACGATCTCGATGCGCCCGTGCTGCGCGTGAACTCGCTCGACGCGCCCGCCATCTACAGCCCGCCACTGGAACGCATCCAGCTCCCCACCCCGGACGTGGTCATTGAAAAAGCCCTGAGCATCTGCTGATTCGCGCCCTTTTCCTTTTAACTTTTCACTTCCCCCTTTTCACTCTTTCCCGCCATGCCCAAGTTCATCGACATGCCCAAACTCAGTGACACCATGACTGAGGGAACCCTTGCCAAATGGACCATCAAGGAGGGTGACACCGTCAAGAACGGGCAGAACATCGCCGACATCGAAACCGACAAGGCCACGATGGAATATGCCAGCCCTTACGAGGGCAAGGTGCTGAAATTGATCATCGAACCCGGCAAGAAAGTGGGCCTTGGCAGCCCCATGGCCGTCATCCTGGAAGAAGACGAGGAAGCCCCTGCGAACCTGGACGAGCTGATCGCCAAAGCCCAAGCCAAGGGTGCCGCCGCCCCCAAGGCCGAAGCTCCCGCCGCTGGCAAATCGACCGCTGTCAAAGCCAGCAGTGGCCCACGCCTGCCCACCGCGCCTTCGCATCGCCGCGCCACTGCAGATGCCAGCAACGGTGCTCGTGTGAAGGCCTCGCCCTTGGCCAAGAAGATCGCTGACGAACGCGGCGTCGATTTGTCTCGCCTGACCGGCACCGGCCCTGGAGGACGCATCGTGCGCTACGATGTCGAAAACGCCCCAGCTGGCGGAGTAGCCCCAGCCAAAGCCGAGCCTTCCATTCGCCCCGTTGCAGGCCCTGATGACGAGCGCGTGCCGACCAGCACAATGCGCAACATCATCGCCGAGCGCCTGCTCGCATCGAAGACCCAGATCCCGCATTTCTACCTGCAAATCGAAGTCGATGCCGCACCGCTGATGCAGTTCCGCTCGCATCTGAATGCCACGAACGAGAAGACCGGCGGCAACAAATATTCGGTCAACGATTTCATCCTGAAAGCCACCGTGCGCGCTGCCCAGGCTGTGCCTGCGGTCAATGCCTCGTGGGATGGCGATGCCATCGTGAAGTTCAAGCACGTCGGTCTCAGCGTCGCTATCGCGGTCGAAGACGGTCTTGTAACCCCGGTCATCAAGGATGCCGATACCAAGACTCTGCTGCAAATCAGTGAGGCCGTGAAGGATATGGCCGGTCGCGCGAAGAACAAGAAGCTCACACCCGACGAGTTTAGCGGCGGCACCATCACGGTCAGCAACCTCGGTGCTTACGGCATCGACCAGTTCTCCGCGATCATCAATCCTCCGCAGGCCGCCATCCTGAGCGTGGGTAGCATCCGCAATGTGCCGGTGGTAGGAGACAAGGGAGCGATCGTCGCCGGTCAGCGCATGTGGGTCGGCCTCAGTGGCGACCACCGCGTCGTCGATGGCGCAGTAGCCGCCACTTATCTGGCCGAGCTGCGCAAGCTGCTCGAAAACCCAGCCTTGATGTTGGTCTAGCGTTTCGTCCAGACCGGCCACCAAGCCGCGAACTCCGAAGGCCTCACGCGCACCCGCGCGATGCTGCCTTCGTTCAGGTCAAGCAGACGTTCTTCAACAATCTCGATGAAGTGCGCGCGGTCCGAGGCCGTGACATTCTGCAAGGTCCAGCGCCGCAGCGCCTCGGCTGCGGTCATTTTGCCCATGCGATTGACGACCACATCGCGAATGCGGTCCTTCACCTCCATGCGGTAGCGCACATGCAGTGGATCAGGATCACTCATCTCCTGTCGAATACTCGCATACCGGCCCGCTGAGCGCTCATACGCCCAAGCGAAGAGGTCACGCAACAGTTCGATGCGGTTCAGTTCATACACCGCCAGAATGCCATCCGTGTAGTCCCTCACAGGCACATCCACGAACGATAGGGGTGACATGTTCTTCTGAATAAGCGGCAGGTTGGCTGACAAACGCGAGGTGCGTTTGTTACCATCCTCGAACGGCTGCAAGTAGGGCAGATGCACCATCAAGAAGAAGGCGCACTCTAGCGGATCACTGATCACAGCGGCTTTCCGCAGAATCAGATCAAAGCATTCCTCTATGAGCGCAGGCTGATTGGTCGGATGATAAACCGTCCCGCCAACGCCCACGGGAATGGTCCGCAACGCGCCTTCCGACTTGGCATTCTTCAGCAAACCGTCCGACAAGATCGCGTGCAGGTTCAAGAAGGTGTAGCGGTTGAACCCAAGCTCATCCGGCGATTCCACGAGAAACTCGATGGCCGCCTTGTGATTCAAGATCATCTGCATCTCCAAGAATCGAACGGGGTCATCCGACTTACCCAATGCCAACAAGTGATCGGTCTCTAGCAGCGAGTAAGTGCTGCCTTCGAGACGGCTGGAGTTCCAGGTCAGGTCAATGATGAGCCGGTCCAGCACATGCCGCGCATAAGTGCCTGCGGGCATGGCCGCCATATGCTCTGATTGACCGATGCCGTGCAGGTGCTTGCGCAGCGTCTCTGGCAGATACGCTGTTTTGTCCGGCTGATAGGCGTCCAGGAACTCGCGACGATAGCGACACACTTTCCGCAGGGCCTGGGGCTGACGAATGATGTCACGCAGGCGCTTGGACTCTTCGCCAAGTTCTGGCCCTACACTCTGACCAAACTCAGGCACCGCATCCGCACGCTGAGGCGCGGTCATTGGCGGAGAGTCTTCGCATAGCAATGACGGTTCGAGGTGGCGTGGCTGCTCACGAAGCAACGTGGTTCGGCCCGGTTCTGTGAGGTGATATCTGGTAGCGCGCGCTTTCCCGCGCCGTTCAAGCCAGCCAAGTCGCAAGAGTTCATCGAGCCGACGCTGCATGGTTCTGCGCGAACTCTCCTCGCCAACAGACTGCATGAGCATTTCGATGCCCATGCCTCTGGGTTCAGCCGAGATAAATTGTGCCAATTTGCGGTCTTTAATCGTGTCACTCATGGCTCGAGTATGGCACAATAACTGTGTCGCGTCAAGTTTGGCGTGATTAAGATACGATATTGACGCGATTATGGGCTACGGCAAAACTTCCCTCAACTCTTCCGCCCAAATAGCATATCCCTTATCGTTTGGATGCAGGTAGTCAGGCATCACGTCTTTGGAAATCGTGCCATCGGGCTGGAGCCACTTGTCGGTGATGTCGAGCAGTGTCACGCCCGGTTTTTCGGCCACAAACTTAAGCCGCTGATTGATGTCCGCCAGCACGGCACGCTTGGGATTGTCGGCCTGCTGACCACGAGGAAAAACAGACATCACGACGACCTTGGCTTGGGGGCACTTCGCCTGCACGCGATCCACAATCAACCCAACGGCCTCGGCGATTTCGGCAGGTGTGTTGTCGCGGGCATAGACGGTGCTGGCGGTGTTGTTGGTGCCGATGTGAATCACCACTGCTTTCGGATCAAGGCCGTCCAGTTCACCGAGCTCGATGCGCTTCAGCACATTCTGTGTGCGATCCCAGCCGAAGCCGAGGTTCAGCACGGGCCGGTCTCCGAAAAGCGCCTTCCAAGAGTTCGGCCCGCGATCGCCCATCTTACCACCATCGGGCTGGCCACCCCAGAAATGCGTGATGCTGTCGCCGATCAGCACGATCTCGGGCTTCAGCGTGTCCTTGACCGCCATCGCTGCCTCATGCCGCTCTTCCCAACCATAGCCATCATTTTCGATCTTGCCGACAGGCACGACGGCTGTGTTCACCTGCTTGGACCAGGACGAAGCAGTCTCGATCACCCGTGCGACACGCTCCGCTAGGTGCTCATATCCAGGCGACCCGAAATGCACATCATTGGCGTTCTGATACTTCGCCAAGTCCGGCTTCATCCACGCATACAGGTCATCAACGATGCACCCATTCTCCCGCATCACGCGGGCAGCGATGGCATTGCGCGCCACCAAGTCCGCATCAGTGGCATCCTTCATGCCTCCCTCAGTAACAGGTGTGGTGCTGGCCCAAATCA
>Ga0247831_1006965_pt1 | contig 12944 bp, 8 predicted proteins | sample LaCruzMarch2015__9_FD_192406 | JGI IMG/M metagenome (GOLD analysis project Ga0247831, IMG submission 192406) | Freshwater microbial communities from meromictic Lake La Cruz, Castile-La Mancha, Spain - LaCruzMarch2015_1m | ecosystem: Environmental > Aquatic > Freshwater > Lake | place: Spain...
CCCCCGGTTCCGCCCTCGCAGCCACTGCCGTTGACAACTGGCGCCACCAACCCTTCGGAATATGAAAATGTCGATGGCATACTCACCGTAGGTATCTCTCTCCGACTGTGATGACTGGGGGAATTGTCGATCGTCGCCGCTTATAATTGCGGTGAGGAGGATAGGAGCCTGTTTTGTGAAATCAATTCTCGTTGCGGGAAGAATTGCTACGGAAGGAATCAGTATGATCGTATTTGTCTTTTGTAAGGCACCCTCAATCACAACAACAACAACAACACACCACTCCATGAACGCACCTTCGCCCAAGCCCCTCTATCACGGCCATCGTTCTCCAAAGCGCCGTCGTTGCCACGATGATACCGAGGAGGAGGATGATAATAATCCGCATCATCGACGCGTTGTGCTCTTGCTCGACATGGACTGCTTCTACGCTCAATGCGAGACCGTTCGTTTGGGCCTACCGCGAAATCTTCCGTTGGCATTGATGCAATGGAATTCGGCATTGGCGGTGAATTATCCGGCGCGCGATTTTGGTATCAAGCGGGGTGATTCGTTCGAGGAGGTCCGATCCAAGTCCAAGGGTGCATGCGTCGCCATTCATCTGCGGGTGACGCCGCTGGACGAGGAGCAGGCCACGACCTCGCCGACGACCGTGAAATCATCCCCCGGGGAGGAGGAAGACGCCGCTGCTCCGGGTCATGCCGTAATAGACCCATCCGACTGGTCGGCATACGATGACGAATTCAATCAATCTGCAGAAATTCGAGAACGAATGTACAGGAATGAGAAAAATCGCATGATATCGCGGACGGTGGGGAAGGCATGCTTGGACAGATACCGACTGGCATCGTCGCGGATATTCTCATTGATCGATGACACGCTGGTTACAAAGATCGGACGCAAGAATTATATTTTGGAACGTGCGTCTATAGATGAGCTTTTCATTGATATCACGGCCTTCTGTTACATGTCACGTGGTGAAGGTGTTGTATCAGAAAAAAGAAGTGATGCCGATGACGACAATGCGAATGATGTTGTGATGAATTTTCTCTCAGATTGTGACAGTGCAGACAGAAGTGGTAATTGTACGTTTAGCAAATCGGGAATCCAATCGTCGAAAGAGACGGTAATATGTCATGAGACATTTGTTGACGTAGACGAATCGAATGGAACTATCGGCAAGGCCCTACGACGTGGTTGTCACGTGGCCAAGACTGTTCGGCAGATCTTGTACGATAGTCTTGGATTTACATTGTCCGCAGGAATTTCGACGAATAAGCTGGTTGCGAAACTCGCCGCCACGTACGGCAAGCCCAATGGTCAGGCTCTAGTATATCCCAGTGCCATGTGTAAAGTCATGGACGAAACACAAATAAGTAAGGCTCGGATGCTAGGGGGTAAGTTGGGGAAGAGGGTGATGTCGCTTCTCCCAGATACCGAAACTACGATGGGTTCGATTGTTCGTCTCCTATCTCTTGATCAGCTTGAGACAACTATCGGAGTTGAATCTGGTAGATGGGTATTCGACGCATGTCGTGGGATTGACCATGAGCCAGTGAAGGCAACTTTAAAGGTCCTTCCAAAGTCTATTACTGCATTTAAATCCTTTCCAAATGTATCGTATCCCGAGCTTGAAAAGTGGACAGCATTGCTAGCACGGGACATAATGAAACGGGTTGAGATGGACAATGCACGGAATCATCGGTTGCCGAAATCGGTCAGCGTTGGCTACACTATGGTCCCTGGAGGGGCGTGGATTGGTCGGACCTTCCGTCTACCCTTCCCAAATGATAAGGACTTTGATCTTCGTGTGCAAAAGCTAGTCGATGGTACACGAAAGGTACTGCTAGAGAAAGGTCACTCTAGCTTCATTCGGATAGGGTTTTCTGCAATAGACTTTGTCGTTAGATCCAAGATTGGCATTGATTCATTCTTCAGCAAGGGTGGAGATAAGGCAAGTAATACTCTGCCAACAAAAAAGAGTATAGTCGAAAGAGTTTGTGATGACAGGCAAAAAGAATCTAGTGACAAAGTGGAATCTGTCACTGTGAAGACCAGATGCAATTCTACGATCATTGACGAGGTAAAAAATCATAATCATATATGCAAGAAGATAGGCAAAGTAAATAAGGATGAGGCGTTGGCATTAGCTCTTCAGTCAACGTACGATCGAGAAGACGCTCTCCTTGCACACATGGAAAGATATTCTACCAAGAGATCGAGTGATGAAAAAGGAAAGAAGACACCGCAAAAGAAGGGACGTGTAAATCAAAGGAATAAAATCGACTTCTTTTTGAAGAAATAGATTATCATAAAGAACCTCTCTACTGTCTGTTCAGCTCTCAGCAAGTGTTGCAGATTGCGCGAATGACCCTCTGGGCCTTTGGTCTCTTGGAGATGGTAGTTCTCTTATCTGCGAATGAGTGGCAGATACTAACTATTACTGTGGCTTGAGGAGCAAAAGCAATGATCTGACATTTTTACTTGCATTTGGATATCGGAATCTAAGTTTAGTGCAGCTGCAGACCTCTTGCCAATGAGCATTGTACGGCTAGTCATCATATCTCTACTGCTCGAAGAGAGGGTTGAATTACAAAAGCTATTGAGTGACAATGATGTACTCGTGGATAAATAGGTTAAAATAAGACAAAAATAATTGAGAAATATAAAAATGTTAATGTGAATACAAACATAGCAAGATTATCTTCTCGTTTTCTTAAGCATCATCGTCGTTGAAGATGGTTGGGGTTGCATATCACGACCACTAGCCACAGTAAAAGGTGCTGAAACGACGGTTGACCTGGTAATAAGTCTATGCCCAACACGGTCACCTTCATACCTTTTTTTAGATCATGATACTTAGAAGAATTATAATCAGAAGTAAGAAGTTTATTTTTTAGTTTATTATATATATGCATTGAATGAGTCCTACAGTCTGAAGAGTGTGAGGCACTGATGAGAACAGGGGTATCCGTTGGTTATGATTGTGATTAAGATGTAGACAACACGAAGAAACTGACATAAGAAAGCAACTATGACATATCAACCTAAATTTGATACTACATCAAATACTACTATGGAGAGATTACTTAACTTGGATGAACATATGGTCAGATCTTAGTTGTTATCATCCTAGCTACTGCGCATCTGTTTTTTAGATGGAGGAGAATGGTTTATTTTTTCAGAGTCATCATTTTCTCTTTTTGCGTTTAACTTGTTTCGTTTCCCAACAGTACAATCATCATCAGCTAGGTTGGAGTATTCATGATCGTGAAGACAAACATAATTTGCAATTGACAACTTCTCTACCCCTTCCACCTCCAACGGCAAACGAAAGCTAACACAAAGCATATTCTTCCGTGGGCTAACATTTCGCACCAATCTTACACGAAAATCATTCTCCTTTGTAGTGGCGGCTATGTCATCAGATTCAATGCTAGCCGTCGTCGTGGTCGTCGTCGTCATCATTGTCTTTGCAGAGTCAAAGCAGCCTGGACAACCCAATGCGGCCTCACATCTCTGCTGCACTTGACGTTCCACTCTGACATCGTCGTCAGGAGAGCGAGGTTTTTCACCAAAGCAATGCAAGTGTATCATAGGACGATGTTTGTTATTATTAGCATCAACACCAAATTTCCAACAACGAAATGCATCCAGAAACTCAGGCGCCAACTGTGGCAAATTCATTATGAAATGATCCACGTCAATATTATCTTCATTCATTTTATGTATGAATCTTCGTGCGTCTAAATTGTATGTATGTAATCGATTAGTGGGGCACTTGTTCAATTTGGCATTCTTTCGTAAATATTCATAACTGACAGGATTCAAGTCGTTAGCATGACATACTATCATCGTTGTCTTGTCATTGCTGAACAATGGTGATGTTAGGGGTATTGCAAATGGACCAACGCCTGCCATGGCATCGGCGACGATGGTGAATTGTTTCTTCGTATTAATATTTGCTCCAGATGGTACATTGCTTCTCACTTTCTGTTGTCTGACAAGCTTGGCATCACATATTATATTCTCAACTAAACGTGTGTGCTCCCCCGAAAGACGTGAGTTCCAATAGACACTTGCAAAGTCAAGGTGGAATCGACAGCCATGTTCACGCATCTCCACCTGCATTAATGATCGATGTTCAGGTCCAATTTTCACCTGCACTGTCGTGGAGGAGTTGTTGCCACCAGCGCACAGGTCCTCGACCGTCTTCAGAAAATCCGAACAACATTCCTTGTCCGCGGCGAGTATTTCCATTGGAAAAGTCCGAAATTCATTCTCTATATTGCCAATCTTATTAACAACAAGTCTTATTTTTGTTCGATTCTTATCAAGTATTGCCTTACCAATTAGATACTTGTATGGGAGAGCATCATCATTCAAATTGACATGAGCAATATGACCCGCACTCTCAAAGCTTGATGGGATTTCCTTCAGGCCTTCTCCCTTCATCTCCTCAACGGTAGTAGTGGTAATTGGAATGATACGACGCAAGACCTGATCAACCGTTAATACATTGTATTGAATCGATGATGGAAAACATACGTAGGATTTACGTATAGTGGACCGACCACGAGGTGCGGTCCACGAAACACTATCCTCATTAGGAGTGTAATCGACAATTGGACGCTCCTTCCCCGACATCAATAATGAACGGAGACGTTGGTTCTGCCACACGTCGTCCATACTCGTTTGACGAAGGAGCATTTCAGCTCCTTCATCCGTCGATTGCTCGATCGATTCACAACCACGACAGATTAATGCCAATTTACGTTCTTTCGATGGGTCGTAATTAACTAGTTCATTCGATGTGTAATCCACCCCCTCTTCGAGTGCATAAACACTCTTTCTTTTTGGTTCATGATATACCAACCCTTGGAGTAGTTTTTGGATTTCACATGTTTGTCTTGCAGGTATGATAAGGGCAGGGTGTATCAAATTCGCACCTTCATCAAAGTAGGAAGGAGGGGGGTAGGATGATGGGGGGTATATTGACATTGGTAGATCTTTCAGCGGAGGTAGTGACCACGACATCATAAATTTATATCTCCTGTCAATATTTCAATTGAGTTTTCGACAAGAGAGGAAAACAATGACATTAAAATTTGGAGTAAAAAAACTGCTCTTTTGCACCTCACATCAAACAAAGTTCTTACGCCCAATTTGTAGCATGCAGGCACAGCAACGAGAGAGTAAAAATAACTATATCTCAGCCTGCTGTTTAAAGCATGCACACGAAGAAGTCCTATTATCCTCGCTAGGACATCAAATTGTCCAATCATCATTATGGGGCATCTAAATATCCGTGGAATGAAACCAATTACACATTCATCGGTAGAAATCAACCCGTAATACATCTTTATCATCATCTAGATAACAATACCAACGAAGAAACAATAAAAAACACAATATGCACATCTTATTTTCTTCTTACCCACAGGCTAATAATGATGTTGGGCCACCACCCGCTCGCCACGACCCTACCCAGAGCTGCAGATACTTCGTTTGTAGGTAGAAAAGTAGGACTCCCCTCGCTTGGTGATGGGGAGGGTTTGCGGCGCTCCCCAGCCCGCCAAATTCGTGAAACAACCACCCAACTCTTCTTTTTTTTTTTGTGCCGCGAATCTTCCGCCATGACTTCCATAGGGGCATCCACGACGCACAAGGTCGGCGGGGCAAAGAAGACAACGACCAAGGCAAATGGCAGTAGTGGTGGGATACTAAAATCGAGCGCAACGTCGAAAATAAAGCCTCTACCTCAAGCAGCAACAAATGGCAACGTTGGCAAACCAGCATTGCAACGTCGTGGCTCGGCGCCCATGCTCCAACCATCCACGCTCCTATCCTCGGCCGCTGCACCGGGTGGTGGACCTTCACCATTGGATATCTTCCTATCATTACCCCCAGCCGATCAAAAGGATCGTATACTAACCGAATTCCTACCGGCCGTACTGGGCGAACGTGCGATATTTAAAGATGGCATTGCAACACCTCATACGGCCAGTACGACTCAAAGTCGTGGCAAGGCCGCATGCGATCTGGCCATATTGGTTAGCAAATTAGGTCCCGTGGTAGTATTTAAGAAATTCGGTGTATTACTCGAAATTGAAAAGGCATTACTGCCCGAGGGGATTGCTGCCGTGTTTGGTAATGGACCGGGTATGGGCGTACATCCCGGCGGGGGCATGCGACGTATTACCAGCACTGTGAGTATGGCAAGTGCCATGTCGGGCACTTCCTCCAATGGGGGTGATTTATCGGGAATGGACCTATCAGGTATGTCCATTTCAGGAGGGACGGGCACATCGACGGTTATGAGCGACTCCAAAAGAGGCAAATTGACACCTCCCAATGCACGTGAGGGGGCATTACTATTCTTACGTGCATTATGTGAATTATCCACCAAGGAGACGAAACGTATTGAACCATATGTTGTACCACTATTAGCAGCAGCACTCGATGAATGTGGATCATCCTCCGGTCCTGTTCGGGAGGCTGCATCGGACGCCGCAGAGGCAGTACTCTCCATCGTCAACCCTCGTGCCGTACCCGGTCTTGTCGTACCAGTAGTATTCGAGGCATTGCGCAGTCCAGAATGGCGTGTCAAGTCTTCGGCACTCGAACGGTTAGTCCAAATTGCCGAACGTGCTCCACGTCAAATCTCAAAATTATTACCCGAGATTGTACCCACCGTGACAGGACAAATGTGGGATACCAAGCCACAAGTTACCAAGGCGGCAACTGCTGCATTACTGGCCGTTTGTGTAACGAATGACAATCCCGACATACGCCCGGCGATACCCGCGGTAGTACATGCCGTATCCAAGCCGGCGGATACGTACAAGGCAGTCGAGGAGTTAATGGCAACAACATTCGTGGCCACCGTCGATGCTAGTACATTGGCTATACTGTGCCCTATATTAAGTCGTGGTCTAAAAGAGAAGAATGCTATACGTAAACGTGCATGTTGTGTGGTAATTGAGAATATGAGTAGATTAGTGGATTCGCCATCGGCAGTGGCACCGTTCGGACCATTATTGGTCCCAGAATTAAAGCGTGTTGTGGAGAATGTTCAATTTGAGGACATTCGTGACATTGCACTAAGCGCCCTACAGGCACTCACACGTGCATTAGGGCATGATGATGTTGATAGTGCCATGGCAAGTATCATGCGTGCCGAGGCTGAGAAGGCCGAGGAGGAACAACGACGTATAGCCGAAAGTCAAGAGGAGGTTCGTCGGATTGAGGAGGAGTATCGTTTGAAAGAGGAGGAGGAACGTAAACGCTTCCGTGAGGCGATGGATGCACAGCGATTATTGGATAATTTAGCTTTAGAAGAGGAAGCAAGACAGAAGGAGAAGGCTGCACTGAAACGAGAAGCGGAGAAGTTAAGTACGAAGGGGGCTTCAGGGAAATGTCAGGGATGCGGACTGAAAAAGTGTACGAAGTCTTGTCTCTTTAATAAGAATTGAGACTTGATGTTAAATTATTGTATGGGGGTATGTGATAAATTAGTACCTGGGGATGAGATGGTAGGGTGGAGGACAAAATGAATAGATTAGACAAACGTGTTGGTGGGACGATTGGAGATGACTTTGGGTTGTACAAGTTTTAGTTTAGTACATATGCCAACGCAACAACTTAATCATAGTGATGCACACATACAGATATTTTGTTTCTGGCATCATCTTCCAAAACCATTTGCTTTCCCCTCTCCCTTAAGATATCCACTTGCACGGCCATCAACCTGATCCCTGTGAGCAAAGTTCTTATTCTCAATCAATCCGTTCTGCATGTCACCCAGCTGGAAGTAAAAGAAGATGGTGAGAAATTATCTAAGTACATAATCATAAGAGGCATGTATATAACTCACGAATGCTGCTCTGTCTACCGTGCGTGCATTACGCAGTGTAGAATCAGCAATGTCACGATGCTGGCGTTGCGCTCGGAAGCCACGATTGATTGTGTCTTCATCCCCAACTGCATATACTTCGAGCGAGATTATATTCAGGGTTGACGATGACGACGGCGATGCGACAAAGGGATCGGCAATAGACGGAGGCAGGCCCAAATACCCCTCCTCGAAGGATGTACATTGATTGGATATTGTACAATACTCAAGATTACAATCAACAAACAGTCGCGGTTGACGAACAGTGCCACCAAAACCTAATCCGACTGCCATATCATCGTTCCTTGAGGGATTGTTTGTTTGGACGTTGGTATTGGAATGGAAGTACATGTATCTCCCACCCTTTGACCCTACTTTAGGTAACGATTGCAGGACTTGTAGCGTCGGATAAAGTTGAAAAAGGAAGCAGTCTGAACTTCCAAAGTGGTCACGTTTGTTCCGCTCCCACTTTGATGAAGTATAGGCACCAAATGTCACAATTTCCTTATTCGTGTCACCATCATCTGAGGTAGCTTGAGCTTGTATAATAAGTATAGTCGATCCCTCGTATCCTAATATGGAATTCTCAAGTGCTTGAAAGGTCCATCCATCGGTGGAACCATCATATATTTGATACCAATTTTGACCCAATTTCGTCATTGAGATTGATGCAAATGCAAATATTGGAGGTGAAAGCAGTGTCAATGCACAATTTGGTACTGCTGTGCTTGTTCCAAATATTAGAGATGAGAGTGGTAAGATTTCCCCTGCCGTCAATTTCGTTGTAGTTTGGGATGTAATTTCCTTGGAATCACGTACAGTGGGGAGTGGCTGCTGATATTGTCCAGCAAACGATGATTGAGGGAGTAAGATAAGACGAAGAAATCGTACCACCGTACACTGTAACAAATCAGGTACGACTCTTCTTTGCCACTCTACGAATTCTGCCTTCGTGACACATCCCTCTGTAATTGGTAATGATTTAGTTGATTCCCCGACTACACCATACCCGACCCCAAAATCTCGACTGTCACGATAATTCTTTGCATTCTCTACTAATGAATTTGTTATAGATCGTACTATTGCATTTTCTGATGAAGCATTTCTCATTTCCACGAATGCATGCATTGATGTGTTATCGGTATCTTCACCAGATGCATTTTCCTGAGAAAGATAATGAGATATTGATGCCATTTCGTAACATAATTCCACCATATCAAATGCTGAGATAATTGAATCGTCATGACTTTGTTTGCAGGCACTAATGAGGATATTCGTAGATGTGTTATTCCTAGAATAATCATTATCACCAAGTATATCTGATAGCGTCTCCATGAACAGATCGTCCTCTTTGAATATTTTACCCAATGCAACATTCAGTTTGTTCAGTGAAGGGAAAAGCGAAAACAAAGCACCCATTTGCTGACATCGATGTTGTGACTTCACTTTACGAATTCGCGCTTCCATATTTGATGCATCCGATAATGTAGGTGCCAAAGAAGCAAGTTGTTCCCCACGGGAGACAGTCCATAAGATCTCTGCAAACGATTTCATCTCGTCCATCGATGACAATTTTTCATCATTTTCGATACAAGCCAATCGTCGTAACGATGTCAGAAATTTTGCTTCGTGAGACGTGAAGCCTGAGTTGTTTGCGCTGGCTGCCGTCGCGTCGGCACTGCTAGATGATGCCGCGGATCCCATGTATCTTTAGGGGTTAGGATTAGGGTTAAATCATTACTGCCCAGTACCCGCACAGGCACGTTGCGCATATCGGTACGTACTCATCTAGATACACCAAATCAACACTCAACGCATCCACCCCTGGAACACCTACCTACAATTCAACGCCTGATGAAACACATAATATTTAGGTGACCTAATCTCCTGTATGCCAGCGAACACATACAACAAGAATCATAGCCACGCTTTCAGCGGAACTGGAATTATCAAAGCGAAACAATGAGAGTAAGTATACTTTTTACAGTTTTCGTCATCGTGACGACATTTCAAACATCGTATGCCGATGAGCATTATGTATCAGATGGGAAAAGTGGCAAGGGTAGTAAGAATAGCAAGTATAAGTTGTTTAAGAATGACAAAGCCGGCAAGGTAGCACACGATGCAACGTCTTCCAGTGCCTCAATGAGCATGAGCATGAGTATGAGCATGAATAGTGAAAGTCACGAGCATGGCAAGACGGGTAAGGAAGCCAAGTATGTCAAGGGACATGACTATGATACTAAAGCTGCCAAAGGATACCACGTCCACCACGAGTATTACTACGATTATGATAGCAAAGCTGCCAAAGGATCATCTGGCTACTATCACGAACACGCATCTGGACACAACGATGACGATGACGATGACGAACACGACGAAGGTGTTTCGCCCAGTGCCTCACCGTCTATCAGCTCCGCACCGTCTCTGTCCATGAGACCAAGCCACAACAGTCATTACCACTACTATGGCAAGACTAGTAAAGAAGCCAAGCATGCCAAGGAATCGTACATCAACTACAAGGTTCACGACGAAGATACTGGCGAGTGGTCATACGATAGTCACTAAGATCGGAAGACTTCGTCTGTGCAAGTAAACAGTTTCTAAATGCAGATGATTTTAAATGTTTCACATGTGCGAGAAGGCACATCTTTGTTCAGTTGTTGTTAAGGTGTACATATTTAGGGCATTGGACTTGTTGAAAAAGCTATATTATTGATGTCAACATGTAGTAGGGGACTGATAGTGTTATCCAAACTGTGAATAATGTGTTAAAACAGATGAAATAACGAATTAAGACAAAGTTGTCACGACGAAGCACTGAAGTAAGCCACAAGCTACATTTATCATCAGAGAAATGAAAAGCTGAAACCGTCCGTAGTAGACGATGATAAAACAACAGCAGCATCACCACCACCGTGTCCATCACTTTCATACAAGGCAGATGCTGGTCGTTTGGCCCTTGACAATATACTAGACTTCATGGTTCTCCGGTCGTCGTTGTCAGTTGACAATTTTGCTGTCGTTGTTGCTGCTCTCGATGGTGATGGCAAGTCTGTCCATGCATCGCAGGTCCATCCCTCCTTGGCACGTGCCTCTGACTTTATCAGTAAGTCTGCCCATATACCAGTTGTCCTTCGCCGGGTCATGTGTACACATCGTGCCCCATCATCTCCATCACACTTCTTTTCATCATCACACGCTACATCCTCCTCATTCTGATTCTGCCCTTCCTCTACTGTCGTCATGAAGACATCCTCTTCTCCTAGTAACATAGCATTACGAAATTCTCGTCCCAAATCTTCTGGTGCAATAGCACCCTCTCCCAAACGATCACGACAGCCACTAATCTGCCCAATACGCGTATCCAGGAATCGTAATACATCTGGTAAGTTGGATGCACTCACATAATTCCTTGTTAATGCCACACTCGCACCTGATGATCTTCTCCTGCCATTGTCATTTTCATTATCATCGTCATCCTCATCACCAATATTAATTACCATGTGCCACCATCCATGTGGTATGAATAATATATCACCCGGACATACCGTACACTCTAATGGACGTTTACCAACATCTACATCGGATCGACGTCCCACGTGTTCATTCCAATATGTCAAGAACCATTCCCCTATGGATATGGGCATGCATACATCATCGCCATTCGTCGACGGAAACACGCCCGGCGGCGTCGCGCCCGGCGGGTAGAATATCCAACGCTTGCGACCGATTATCGGCGCATTCCACGCATGCGTACAATTGGGATCGATGTGAAAATTACTACCGCTGCGCATGGGGCCCACGATTAACCATTGATAATCCGGCCGTCGCATTTCGCCCAATAGGCCGAACAAATCGTGACCGTGGATATTAGTCGCACCACCATCCCACCATGGACAAGTCCTGCACAAGTCGGCATAATGATCGGTATATAATTGTGTACATTTTGATGCATACGATCGATCGAATAGATATAACGGCGATTCTTCGGTGGCACATGAGCAGTAATTTAAGTAATTGGACATGGTAAATTGTGCTGGTAATGGTGCTGCTCCCGATGTAGCACGAAACATAACATTTTGTTGTTGTTGTTGTTGTATTGAATCAATATCACCACCACTACTACTGCTACTACTAGTAACATTCCGTAAATAGGTATCATCCCAAGTTTGCACCGCCTTCCAAGTTCTAGTTGCACCTTGTATCACCAATGGTATATTTTTATTTTCATATTCACGAATGAACAAATCGGTAGTCATGACAGAATGCGGTAGTGTCGGGACAGTCTGCGTGGCAAGCCATGACTTACGCATAGTGAATGAACGACATAGCCATGATCGGTAGAGAGTATCGCTGTATATCCCTGCCATGACTATTGGTGTATGCGTTGTTGTTGGATGATGTCGTGCTAATATGTTACTATGTCGTTCATGTTGCTGTTGTTTTTGTTGTTGTTGATGATGATGATTGTAAGCATAAATATCCTTCCAACAACCCTTGTTATTATTCCTCATTCCACTTCTCTTTTCCTGCTCCGGCACGGTAAAACCAACATGACCCCATCGGCGTAATACTAAATCACGCCATACTTCCTCGTGATGTCCGAGTACATATAAATAATGCGAACATTGCACAACTCCCATCGCAAGTGTACTGCCATCTAAGTAGGAGAGCACGTGTAATAATTGTTCGTCGTTACACGCACATAATAATTGTCCGAGTCCACGACGACGTACATCTCTATCGCCGGCGGATGATGAGAGGTGTATATTGCCATGGGGGAGCGCTCCGTACGGATGACCGAATAGTGTACTACATCCATCCTCGTCTTCGTCTTCGTCGTTTGCGCAAGGAAGAGGGGGGAGCGTCCCGCTCATACCATTGCCGCAATAGGCACGTCGTGCGGCCTCCTTCTCCATCAAGGAGGACGAATGACGACGACGATCATGACGACGAGTAGTACACCTACTGCCAACGGTCGTTTTTTCCTTCCTAGTCATGCTGCTCCGAAATCGCTTCATCATTTCCATCATTGTCTTCATTTTTT
>Ga0247831_1006966_pt1 | contig 12944 bp, 11 predicted proteins | sample LaCruzMarch2015__9_FD_192406 | JGI IMG/M metagenome (GOLD analysis project Ga0247831, IMG submission 192406) | Freshwater microbial communities from meromictic Lake La Cruz, Castile-La Mancha, Spain - LaCruzMarch2015_1m | ecosystem: Environmental > Aquatic > Freshwater > Lake | place: Spain...
TATCGATCGCATTCTGGAAGTGCTTGAAGCGGGCTCAAAGGCGTTGTCCAAGCCATGATTCTGTTGCTCGATAACCACGATAGCTTCGTGTACAACCTGGACCGCTATCTCAAGCAACTTGGACAATCAACACTGGTGGTTCGAAGCGACGCGATCACCTTGGATGCCATCCTTCGGCTCGACTTGGACGCGATTGTGATCTCGCCAGGCCCTAAGGCTCCCGACGATGCTGGCTGCTCCATGGAAGTCGTGCGTCGTCTCTCGAATCAAATTCCAATCCTTGGCGTTTGTCTTGGGCACCAAGCGATCGGACAGGCGTTCGGCGGGGATGTTGTGCGGGCGAACCAGCCGATGCATGGCAAAAGTTCGATGATTGAACACAACGGAAGTCGGTTGTTTCAAAACATCCCCAATCCGTTTCAAGTGGGCCGATACCATTCCCTTGTCATTGATCCTGAAACACTTCCAGAAAATCTGAAAGTGACCGCATGGACGTCAGACCAAACCATCATGGCGATCGAACATACGTCGATGCCTGTCTTCGGGGTACAGTTTCACCCCGAGTCGATCTTGACCGAGGATGGATACCAGTTGTTGACCAACTTTTTAAAAGCTGCTGGCCTTCACGCGAAGCCCATTCCCAAAAAGGATTTGATGCTTCGCCCAAAATAGACACAGGATAGAGCAGTATCGCGTCGTAGAGATACCACAACGCTTTGGACTTGCTTTAGCGTTTGGAAATGGCTGGCATATTGAATAGAAGGTAGGTGCCGCTCTTTCCTGCCACGGCGATGTCCATTCGCTGATCGCCATTCAAGTCACCTGTCGCGATTTGAAGTCCAACACCGACGTGACCTTGTTCGATGATCGACTTTTTGAATTCGCCGTTGGCCAGTTTGTAGAAGTTGATTTCTGGCATATCCTTTCCGCCTGGATCGCCACCGTTGTGAGCGAAGTAACGTTTCCCGCTGATCAGTTCGTCGACACCATCACCATCCAGATCGGCCAATGCAAGTGCGTGAGGTTGCGAGAAGGCCTTGTCGATGATTCGCTCTTCGAACTGTAGCGAGCCATCTGCTTTGGGGGCGAGCTGTTTCCAAAAGAACAAGCCGTAGTCGTGTCCCGCGCCGATCAAGACATCGTTCTTGCCGTCCTGATCGATATCACGAACCAACATAGGGATGCTGCCTTGGATGTTCCAGTCTGGATGAAATGCCCAGGTTTGTCCCCAGGGATCGGTGGCTGGTTGTTCGTACCAACCAGAACCGATTAAGATATCGGTACGGCCGTCGTTGTTGATATCTCCTGTGCCCATTCCGTGCTGGTTGCTGGCCTTGCTGATTACGACTTGTTCAAGCCGGTAGGCGGCCTTCGATTCGGGGGCTGGGTCGGATTTGATGAATCGCCAAACAATCATGGGATTGGATTTGTTCCAGCTGTTCACGACCCATTCGTTCATTCCGTCGCCATCCAAATCGGCCATCAATTGCGCTTCGTTTTCAGTGGCTTTGGTATCGACCAGGAGATGGCGTTTCCAAGTTTGTCCGAGCCGTATCGCTTCGGGACCTGGATTCTCAAACCAAGCGACTTCGGTGGGGATGAACGAACCGGCGATCACGTCCATACGGCCGTCTTGATTCACATCCATCAAGAAGTCACCGTTGCTTTGAACATAGCCGTTCCAGTCTTCAATGAGCCTGAGTGGCCGGGGTTTGAAGTCGGGTGCTGGGTACCAATTGCGCCCTGCAACCACGTCCGCTTTACCATCCCCATTCATATCGCCTATCGCGCAGCCTTCGTTGGAATCCAAGGTAAGCTGTTCGATTTTCCAGGAGATGTCTTGTGCGGAAAGTGGTGCTGAAAAATAACCATGGGTGGAAATCCCCACAGCAAACAGGCATGCAGCCAGAGCATTGCGTTTCATGAATGTTCTCAGTTCAGGAGAGGTTGGGTCGGCAGGTAGGGCGTGAACTTTTTAGTAAGCTTCTCCCTTGTAGTATAGAAGGATCCCGCGTTACTTCTACCACCATTAGCGAAAACACTGGTGCCGAACGAGTACGGCATGGGCTCATGAAGCAAACCCATGAATAAGGCCTCGCTTGCCAGGGATTCCGCAGGGGGTATGTTTACAGCACGATTTGGTTTCAGAATAACGTTGGATTGGGGGGGCGATGGCGATTACTTGGACCGAAGAGAATGCGTTTCAAGAACGGATCAATACTTGGACTCACGCTTTCGGATTCTTACTGAGCATACCGGCGGGGGTGGCATTGATTAGCCTGGGGTTGCAGAAATCCAGCCTGATGGCGTTGGCTTGCGTTGTTTACGCTGCGAGCCTATCCGCGATGTACTTGTTCTCGACACTTTCGCATGCTGTACAGCCGCCGGACCTACGGCACCGCATCCGATCCTTGGATCAAGGGTTCATCTATGCCTTGATCGCAGGCACGTTCACACCGTTGATCGTTGCGTTTTTGGAACCAGGGATGTGTTTAGGAATGTTGTTCTTTGTTTGGCTTTCAGCGGCCATTGGTTTCTATTCCAAGGTGTTTTCTAAGCACAGAATCAACAACATGGCGAGCTTGAGTTATCTGCTTTTGGGATGGATTCCCGCCATGGTTCTCATGGGCTTTGTCCCGATTTATTGCTTTGCCTGGATGCTGTTGGGAGGGGTTCTTTATTCGGTCGGGGTATGGTTTCTGCAGAATGACCATCGATCGCGTTTTCACCACGCCATTTGGCACGTGGCTGTGATTGTGGCAAGCGCATGCCATTATGTTGCGATTTGGGTGTTTGCGGCGACGACATCCACCTAACGATTTACCCTATTTTGGAAATTCTGAAAGAAAGTTGCACGGATTGGGAAGCCGGTTGTCACTAATCTAGACAACGCCCAAAATCCCTTTTTATCAGTGATTTTCATGAGACTCACCTTACGAACCCTTTTAGCTTACCGAGATGGCGTTTTGGACCCCAAGGACGCGGCGGTCTTAGAAGCAAAAATTCAAGAAAGCTCGACCGCTCAGCAAATTTCGCAGCGGATTGAGCTGGACATGAGAAATCGGAAGATTGCCCCTATTCCGGTCGATGCCCGCGAATTCGGGTTCGAAGCAAATCGGGTCGCCGAGTTTTTGGACGACACCATTGCTACCGAAACTCTGCCAGAGATGGAGCGTCAGTGTCTCGAAAACAGCATGTTGCTTTGCGAGATCGGTTGTTGCCACCAGATTCTCTCTCGAGCCCTTACGATCCCCGTGACAATTCCCAATTCTTTGAGACAACGAGTTCGGAGTCTCATGTCCCAACCGATTTCTCATTCAGGCAATTTGAATCGGATCCTGGAGAATCATGGTCAGTTGCGACGGTTTGATCCGGCCAATGTGCCGCAGGCACAGGCAATCGCGACCTCTTCCGCAAATCGCTCGGATTCTCAAGAATCCATTAGCTCGCTCAAAATTCCAGGAAGCGAGCTTCGGCCATCCGGCATTGAGTTGAATGATGGGCTTGGGCGTCAAGTGCCAGAATACTTGATTGGAAGTGATCGAAGTTGGATGAAGCGAGCGGCTATGGTCTCGCTGCTGTTGGTCGCCTTGGTCTTGGTTGGAGCCTACGCAATTGGTCCGATCGGACGAGTCCAGGCGTTGCTCAAGAAAGCAGATCGCAGCAATGCGGCAGACCCAGCAATTCCAGCCGTTGTTCCGGCTGATGGTCAGAGGCCCAAAGAGGAAAAACTCCAAGACATGAACAAAGTGGATGCCCCCAAGCCCCAGGAGGACGTACCCAAAAGAGATGTTTCTCCAGCGGATGAGAGCGTTGTGCAATTGGCTCCGACGGAGGAGCCTGCTGTGCCAGGCGAGGCCATGCCCGGTGACGTAGAGGATTCTGCTTCGCCCGCCACGATCATCGCAGAAACGCCCAGCAAATCCTCGGAAATGGATAAGGGGCTCATGGATAAAGGGCCAGCAGACTCTAGCGATTTGGAAACCCTTCAGCCAGGGCCTGCTTCCACCTCGCCAAGAATGCAGTGGTTGCCGTTGACCAAAGAGTCGGGGGCGTCCATTGTGCTTCAACGAACGGTCGATTCACAAACCAACGTCGCATCGTGGGTTCGGATGAATGCTGGCCAGTTTGCAGAGGTTGGGCAACGCTTGGTCGTGCCACCGTTGCAACGCACCGAAATCAATATCGAACCTGGATTGCGTTGGTTGAGCGCGAGCGAAAACGAATTGGAGCTGCTGCCGAGCCAACAGAAGGCTCCTGCGCAACGCCCACGCATCGCCTTTACAAGTGGGAAGGCCATCGTGTTCGCAGCCCCTGGAGCGTTGTCTCTGGAGCTGGATTGCCATGGACTTGGAATCACCATTCAATTCGCTCAGCCGGATTCAAGCTTGGCCATCGAAGTGAGCACCGCTTTAATCCCAGTGGAAGAGGCTGCTCTCGCAGACGGAAAACTGGAAACAAGTTGGGTGGTTCGACTGTTCAGCGTCGAAGGAGAGCTGGAATATACGATTGCGAGAGGGGATGTGCCCAATGCACCCCTGGGGCAAGGAACTTTGAGTGTAGGTCAATACATTCAAGTAGAAACAGGAAAGGAAGTCGCACGAAAGGAACTAAAAGAAACACCGAACTGGTTCCGATCTAGCGCAGATCGGCCCATCGACCTGCTCGCAATTGCGGATTTTCAGAAGGTCATGAACGAATGCCCGGCCAATGAGATCGATGCGGAGCTTCAGAAACTGACGGGTCGCCGCCAAGCGGAAATGGTCGCGATTGCGTCCAGGACGCGAATGATGCTTGGCGATTATTCGCAGCTTTTCTCGGCGGACGGCGTTTTCAATAGGAAAGACTTGCGAATCCATTGGCAAACCTTGTTAGGGCAACTGGTCCAATCCCTTGGGCTCGAGCCGAATCGGGCGCGGTTTATCGAAAGAATTCGTGAAGAGTTGCCAGGTCGCACCCATTCGATTTTGACGTTGCTTGTTCCAAAATCGCAATCGCAATTGGCTGCGGGAGCAGATAAACTGTTAGTCGAAAGTTTATCCAGTTCATTTGTCGACGAGCGGATTCTTGCGATCCAGCAGCTAATAAATATAACGAACAAAAGTCTAGGCTATCAACCGGACAAAAATCCGACGGATACCATTCCTGCTTGGCGAAAGGCCCTGAGCAAGAATGAGATCCGATACGCCGAACCGAAATCTGCCCCCAAGGAACCTAGCGAATGACTGCGCCTTCAAATTTCAATGGATACCTGTTGAAAACAAGTTTGTGGTTCGCAAGTCTATTCATGGCTTCCGTTTCGATGGCCCAGAACGCGGTCGTCATCCAGAGCGGAACTCCGGTCATGGTCGGTGAGGGTGGCGTGGTGCTCAGTCCCGGCTTGCCTCCGGGTGCTATGGTCCCCGGCGCGATGCCGCCTGGGCAATCTCCACCGCCAGGGACGGCAACCCCCGCTTCGGGTGACGCGAAACCTGCTGGTGCCGATGCCAAGGGGCCTGCAGAACCGATCAAACGAAAAAGCGAGCCACCAGATCCGCCGAATAAGCGAGAGTTCGACGTCAAACCTGATGAGCAGGGGATGCTTCAGTTTCAGTTTCGGAATCAAGGTTGGTCGGAATTGATGCGTTGGCTGGCTGAAGTTTCTGGAATGTCGCTCGATTGGCAAGAACTGCCGGGGGATTACCTCAACATTGCGACCCAGCGCAAGCACACTTTGGAAGAAGCTCGCGATCTCTTCAATCGACATCTTTTGGCCCGGGGCTTTACGATGCTGGAGTTTGATGGAACCATCCAAGTGCTAAAGACGAAAGGGATCAATGCGGCGCTTGTTCCGAAGATCGATCCAGAGAAACTCAGTTCGCTTCCGCCCAATCGATTTGTGCGAGTCTCCTTTTCGTTGAACTCGTTGATTGCGGAAGAAGTTGCGAAAGAACTGGCCCCGCTTGTCAGCAACAATGGTGTCTTGAATGCACTCGCATCCACCAACCGATTGGAAGCGATGGATGCGGCCGGCAACCTTTCGGAACTCTTTCGCATTCTGAATGAAGAGCAATCGCAGGCCGCGCAAGAAAGCTTGGCTCGCGAGTTTGAATTGCAGCATGTTCGAACGGTCGAAGTCCGCGAGCAGCTGATGCAATTTCTTGGCATCGAATCCAAGAAAAAAGGTGGCCCTGGCGGTGGCTCGCCGGAGCAGCAAATGATGGAAATGCAACAGCAGCAAATGATGATGCAGCAACAACAGCAAATGATGCAACAGGGGGGCGGTGCTGCTCCCCCGGGCAAAAAGAAGTCTGAGATTTTTATTGTTTCAAACATTCGAAGAAACAGCGTTATTGTTCATGCCCCGCCCGACAAGATGGCCATCATTGCGTCGTTCATCAACCGAGTGGATGTACCCAATGAAAAAGCGGATAGCCTTCAGTCGCTGGAAGCCCGTTCGAAAGTTTATCGACTTGCTTCGCTCGATCCAGCTCAGTTTATTGCGAGCTTGGTGTCACTCGATGCGTTGGAGCCGACAACGCAGTTGATTCCAGATGACAAAAACAATGCCATCATCGCCTATGCATCCTTGAGCGATCATTACACGATTACCAAAATGCTGGAACGTTTGGATGGGTCCGCTCGCGATGTGGAAGTGATCCAGTTGCGACGACTCAAGGCAGAAGACGTCGCTGGAACGATCAAATTTTTGATGGGTCCGGAAGAGAAGAAAGAAGACAAGTCCAGTCGCCGAAACTTTTTTTATTACGACCCCTTTGGCGGGAACGATAAGAAAGACAACTCTAAGGATGCGTTTCGTGTGGCTGCTAATTCTCAGGATAACCAAGTGCTGATCTGGGCCAACGAAATTGAACGAGCAGAGGTAATGAAACTGCTTATTAAATTAGGCGAGCTTCCCCCCGAAGGTGGAAACCAAAGCAGGATCCGAGTGATCGATGCCAATCGTTCCCCTGAAACGCGCGAATACCTGAAACGTCTTCAAGAAGCGTGGAGCAGGATTTCGCCAACTCCATTGGAGCTACCAAACGATGAGCAGTTTGAAAAGCAATCCAAGAAGGTGCCTGGGGATGAAGACAGTTCTGAGGAAGGATCGGAGCAGGATGAAGATCGCGAGCCGGCACAAAAGAATCCAGAAGAAGATAAGATAACGCTTCGCAAGGTACCGACCCGCGATGAAAACCTAGAACGTTTGGGCATTCCGCAGGGTAGATTGTCGAATATGTCCTTGGTATCCAGCCAGGCTGATGACGACAACGACAATAAGGATGGCGAATCCGAAACCAAAGCTACGAAACAACCGACAAGAGCGCCGATTCGGATTTCGTTTGATGAACGCGGAAATCTTGTGCTAATGGGCGATGACCCAGAAGCTCTTTCCAAGCTAGAACAGATCATGATCGATAACGCGCCGCCCAAGCGTGGCTATGAAGTCTTCATCATTAAAAACTCCAAGCCAAGCTGGATCAAATGGAGCTTAGAAGACTACTACAAGGAAGACAAGAAAGAGCCCAACGAACGGGACGGACTGTACCGTTGGATCTTTGACATGGAACAAGAAGAAAAGAAGTCGGACGACCCGCAGTTGGGTAAGAAACGAAAGATGCGATTTATTCCCGATAATGACACCAATACTCTTGTGGTGGTTGGGGCTGATGATGCGGAGATCAAAACCATCGAAGCGCTGATCAAGCTATGGGACGTTCCGGAGAAGACCAACAAGCAAAGGCTTCGGTACTCCAAACTGATGAAGATCGAGTTTTCGGATGCGGATGCTATCGTCGAGGCGATCAAGGATGCTTATCGGGATCTATTAAGCACAAACGATAAAGCGTTCCAAAAAGAAGCCGGCGAAGGAAAAGGATCGGAAGGCAAGGAGTCTAAGCGTGGCGAAACGTCGGACTCCGTTTTTGATGGTGCCATGAACTTTAGCTTTTCAGGTCGATTGTCGTTGGGTGTCGACAAGGTTACAAAAACGATTATTGTTTCTGCTGAAGGTGAGGACCTGTTGAAGCTGGTTTGTGAAATGATCACGGAACTGGATAACGCCGCCAAGCCAAGTGGGTCCGTTGAAATCCTGAAGCTGGACGGCTCGAACTCCAAGGCCATGGAGAAAGCCCTGACGGCTCTTTCCAAGGCTAATAAGGGCCGAAAAGAATTGGATCCGAACGCTGCCAATCAGCAACAATTGAATCAGCAGCAGATGGGGATTCAGCAGCAACAACAGTTCAATCAGCAACTCAACAACAAACCATCCAACGACTCGAACAACAATAACTAAGCGGAACGATGAATAGTCAAGCGAATCAGGAATTCGACCCAAATCTACCTCTTCTCGGCCAAACGGCATTGGTAACAGGAGCCGCCCGAGGGATCGGAGCTGGAATCGCCAAAGCGCTTGCAAAAGCAGGTGCGAACGTCGCTGTGAACGACTTGCGTGAACCGACAGAAACGCTGGAAGCCTGCAAGGCTTATGGACGAAATGTGGTTTCGGCGGTCGCGGACGTATCGAATCAAAAACTGGTGGAGGAGATGGTCGAGCGCGTTGAGAAAGATCTGGGGCCGATCGACATTTTGGTATCCAACGCGGCCTACAGTGATCGTGAGTTGTTTTACATTGCGAACATGGAAGGGTTTGAAAAGACTATCAATGTTTGCATGTGGGGGCCTTTTTACTTGGCCCGAGCCATTGCGAACCGCATGATCGCGCGTGCGAAGCCAGTTGAAGAATGCCCGCGGACGCAAGGGAATATGGTCTTTGTCAGTTCGCCGCATGCCTTTCGAGCGATCCCAGGGGCCATGGCTTATAACATGGCCAAAGCAGGTCTGGATCAAATGGCGAGAACCGCTGCCGTCGAGTTGGCGGAATATCGAGTTCGGGTCAACATGCTTCATCCGGGTTGGACCGATACCCCGGGGGAAAGGAAGTTCTTCTTTGATGAGGAATTAGCCAAGCATGGATCGCAATTGCCTTGGGGGCGACTCGCAACCGCCGACGACATCGCTCAAGGGGTGGTGTTCTTGGTCCATCCCAATAGCGACTACATTACTGGCTCCACGTTGACAATTGACGGGGGCATCATGTTGCCCCATCAAGATATGTTCCGCATTCGAAACCGGCCAAAAAGCTAGTGGCCTTGAACCATGTAGAACAGTTGTCCTCAGCTGTTCCTGAATCTTGCAGCAATCCCCAAGCTCAAGTCACCATGGGTGGCTTTTCTATGGAAGGGTTGTTCCATGCTTTGCGTTTCATGAAGGACCGGTAGCCCCAGGAAAGCTATTTCGGTTCAAGAAAGCTTAAGTGATGAGCGCAATGAGCCAGCTGCAAGGCGACCGCTTCGTCATAGCTTAATGGTCCAAACAGCGGCGACGGATGCAGTGGGCCGCGGTAGGCGCTCAGGCGGTCGATGCAACCCAACAATCGATCCACCGCAGCCGTTTGGTATTCCTCGTTGGACACACTCGGACCCTGGTTGGCGGTGGCTGGGTAGATGGTGGATGGAATGGTGGGTTGGCCTAGGGCCATCCGTTGTTCTTGAGCAAATTTTCTGAAAAGCGCTTTTCCCTGCGTAACACGCATGATGCCCAATACAACACGAATGAACCAAGGAGATTTGGGAAATCCGTCTATTGGGAAAGTCATCCAGTCCGCCAAATGGTTGGCATTCTGGGACAGATTCCATTTTCCGAATTGGTGGTAGCCTCTGGAATGCAGCGTTTGAAGATCGGACTTTACGTTGTCGAGGGTTGCAAAACGAAGTTCTCGTCGTGGCATGATGTTTTGGGGGAACAAAGACTTCTTGGAAACAAAGGTGGAGAAAATTGTACCAAATTGCTGATTGGCAACGAATCGAGTACACTTCCGTTCCCTACCGAGGTCGATTTCCCTTCCAATTGCTGTAGCTTTGTCGAGAAATGCATGGGTCTGTTGCGATTCCGAGTGCCGAGCGCCCATGAGTATGATCCTCAGATTTGGAGCACTGCGTTTGTATCGGGCATCGAAGGGATCCCTTGGGCCAGCAAAAATCGAATTGAAAATGGCTGTTTGGTCATCGAGCGGGCTGTCAACGAATCAGGAAAGCTTTCCATTGTTTGGCCCACGGAAGAATACGGGCCTATTCAGCTTTCGACCGCCTCACTTCGTTGCCAAGACGAGCCCTATTGGCTACACGTTGAGCTCGCACGGGGGACCATTCACCGGATTCGTGGCAGGGGCCTGGATTGGTTACGGTTGGGGCTGAAGGTACCTGAATCGTACACGTCGTTGATGGAACAGGCCGTGACGTCCTTTGTCCAATCCCTGCTGACGACGGATACACCAGAGGTATGCTTGGTTCATGCCCAGAACGCAATCGATCTAGCGATCAGTGCTTCGAAGCCGTTGGCGCGCGCATTCATTTCGCAATCACTGCAGGCCAGGCATCAGACGGAGAAGCAACTGGGGACACTCCTTGGCGTCAAAGTAGTACCCAAAGAGCATTGGGAACGAGAAATCGTGCAGGCGGTGCCAGCCATCAATACGATTCAGATATCGATGGAGATGGGGCAAATTGAATCGGATTCGAAGAATGCTACGTTTGCAATCATTGATTCCCAGTTGAATTGGGCCCGCAAGAATTCCATGAGGGTCTTTGGTGGTCCGCTTTTGAATTTGCAATCGCATGCAGTACCAAAGTGGCTGTACCTTTTTAGCGATTTTGAATCTTTGTACGAAGCGGCTTGCAAACACGCTGTTCAGGTGGTCGAACGCTATCGGGGGCAAGTTCACCTGTGGTCAGCGGCAACTGGCTTGAATTGCCCGAACACACTTGGGATCTCGGACGAACAAGTGCTTCATCTGGCGGTTGGCGTGATTCAAGCGATTCGCAGAAGCGACCCTAAGACACCGGTGGTGTTGACCATCGATTCGCCGTGGGCCGAGTACCTTGGCCAAAAGGCCGATGGGATCAGCCCATTGCATTTTGCGGATGCTTTGATTCGTGCCGACTTGGGACTTTCCGGCTTAGGCTTGGAATTGAATATGAATTACTGGCCCAGTGGTTCGATGCCTCGCGACTTGGTCGATGTTTCCGATTTGATCGATCATTGGAATATTCTTGGGCTTCCTCTGTTGGCACAAGTCTCGAGCCCTTGCAATTTGCTAAGTGATTCCAAGGCATTGTCGAAATCAGGGATCGTATCGAATTGGGAATATCCAAATATGGCGGGATGGAAAACATCGAAGCTATCCGATTCAGGCTCTATCGATCTGCCCAACGGCACATTTGCCCAGCCGGCAATGCACTTGGGAGAAGCAGACGCGGAGGCCAGCAGACGCGATCGAATGCCAGTCAATGGATTGGAGATCATGCAGATGTTGCTAGCCAAAAGCAACATTCATGGAATCATATGGAATCAGTTTTCCGACTGTGATGATCACATTTATCAGAATGCTGGTTTGATCGGTCCCAATGGAAAGACGCGATCGCTGCTGGATGGTTTATCAAGGCTTCGTCAACTGCATGTTCACTAATGTGTGAACCATGTTCAGTGCCATCTGCCGCAATGTTCTGGCTTAACTTGCAACGTTTGTAAGAAAAGTCTTCCAGGAGTGATACCTTGGATCTTGCAACGTGACCGCGATACCTGGATTTGCATGAGGCCGGATGGGGGTGGTCAATAGCTTCATGGAGGCCTGGACCGGCGTTCGTCCACCCTTCTTACCATTGCAACCCATGCATGAACAAACCACATTTTCCCAGGTCGTCTTTCCACCCTGGGACCGTGGGACAACGTGATCCAGACTCAACTGGCTCATCGGTCTTGTTTGTCCGCAATATTGACATCGGTAGCCATCGCGCGCGAACAAGGTTTTGCGATTGAATCGAACGGTCGATTTAGGAATTCGATCGTAAAGCACTAAGCGAACAATTCGAGGGACTTGGAGTTCTCTTGTCGGGGTTCGCAGGTAATCTTCGTCGTTCTGCTTTTCCATCGCATGCAGTTCGGATAACTCGCACCAACTTTCAAAGTCATAATTGGCGTATTGATCTTCTTCGATCACAATCACTTCGGCACACCCGCGATACAGCAGCGTCATTGCACGTCGAACATCGACCACGCGAACGGCCATATAGAAACGATTCAGCACCAATACACTACAATCCAATGCGGAGCTTTCGCTCATGCTGACTCCTCCCGGTGGGTGATTGAACAAAATCCAGAACACTGAAGGCATACCGTCCGCACCAGCATAACCCATTTTGGGCGCGCTCGCCAACAGTCGGAAGAGATCTTCACAATTTCGCGAGTTACAAAACTTGAACTACATTATTGCTAGCGTCGTTACTTTGGCTGCCCCCATTTTGTGGGTGTGCACTTTGCTAGGGCTGCCGGGTAACTGGGGGTTGTTGTTGCTCGGCGCAGCGGTCGCCTACTTCACCACGGTAGAAACTCATCAGGACATTGACTTCCCCGCGTTGATCACGCTTCTGGTGCTTGCAGTCGCAGGTGAGATCATCGAGTTTTTGGCTGGGGCAGCGGGCGTCAACCAGCTTGGTGGTTCGCGTCGAGGGACCGTTTTGGCGGTCGTGGGATCGCTCGTGGGCGCGATCGTTGGCATGTTTGTCGGGATTCCCGTGCCGTTCATTGGAAGCTTGATCGCGGCGGTATTTTTCGGAGGGCTTGGGGCCTTCGGCGGAGCCGTGGCGGGCGAGCGATGGGCTGGAAAAGAATGGGACCTTAGCATCCGGATCGGATGGGGAGCCCTTTGGGGCAAGCTGCTGGGCACCTTGCTCAAAACCATTTGTGGAACAGTGATGATGGTTTTACTGATCTACTCGGTTTGGTTTTAGCCGAGCCCGTTTGGTTTTAGCCGAGCCCGTTTGGTTTTAGCCGAGCCCGTTTGGTTTTAGCCGAGCCCGTTTGGTTTTAGCCGAGATTGACGCGTCCCGTCCCGTCGCCAAACG
>Ga0247831_1006968_pt1 | contig 12943 bp, 10 predicted proteins | sample LaCruzMarch2015__9_FD_192406 | JGI IMG/M metagenome (GOLD analysis project Ga0247831, IMG submission 192406) | Freshwater microbial communities from meromictic Lake La Cruz, Castile-La Mancha, Spain - LaCruzMarch2015_1m | ecosystem: Environmental > Aquatic > Freshwater > Lake | place: Spain...
GCGTCCTCGGCTGCTGTGGCGGTGTCGGGTGCCGCGTCCGCGGCCGGGGTGTCCTCGGCGGCCGCGGCGTCCTTGAGATCGGTCGCCGCGAGCACGGCGGCCTTGGTCTCGGTTGCCGGGGCCTGCACCACGGCGGCGGTCCGCGGCCGGGCCGGCCGGCGGAACCCAGTGTCAGCGGCCGGGGCCGGCGTTTCCGGCGGGGTGAGCAGCTGCTGGCCGAGGAACTGGCCCATCCCGATCAGCGAGCCGATCGGACTGCTGGGCAGTCCAGGGGTGTCGACGTTGACGCCCACGTACCCCGCGACCGCGAGCGAGGTGAACAGCGTCCCGCCCGAGAACTCGGTGGGCGCGTCGGCGGGGTCGACCAGCGAGCCGTTCATCGGAACCGGCCCGGCGAGCAGGCCGCCCAGGTTCAGACCCACGAAATCCACGACGCCGGGAGCGAACAGGTTGACGATCGGGGTCACGTTGAGGGTCGCGCCGTTGAGGAAGCCGTTGACCAGGTTGGCCGGGATGTTGACCAGTTCGCTTCCCGCTCCGCTGAAGTCGCCCTCACCGAGGAAGTCGATGATCGCGGTGACGCTGTTGATCACCGCCGCCACCGGCGCCAGCACCGGCCCCAGCAGCCCGAGCACCACCCCGGAGGCGTAGGTGTTGATGGCCGTCAGCACCGCCGAGATCGGCAAGATGGGAAACGTATCATTGCAGATGCCCTGATCCTCACACGGAGGGTTGGGGGCGACGGAGACAATGAGCTGGAGAGCCAAAAGGTTGAGACCGTAGGTGTTCAGTGCATCTGCGTCACCCAGTGTGGTGTCGGAGAGGTGGGAGTTGTCAACGGTCAGGTAGACGACCTCGCTGGGAGTGGGGGTTGCCGTGCCGACCTCGAAAAATCCAGTCTCCCCGGGGCTGAACGGTGCGGTGAACAGCTTCGTGAAGTTGCTCAGGGCCAGTCCGGGGTTGGAGACGACGGCGCTGCCGATCGGGAACGGATCGGAGAAGGCGTAGCCGATCAGAGAAACGATGTTGTCGACCGACGTGGTGATGGTGTCCACCCAGGGGGTGATCGGGTCGAACGAGGACAGCAGCACCGCGGCGCCGAGGTCGGCGGCCGCCCGCTGCGGCAGCGCGGTGGCCGGCTGGTGCGGGGCCTGCACCGGGGCCAGGGCCAGGATGCCAGCGCCGAGGACGGCGATTCCGGCGGTGAGATGGGAGCGTGGCGAGACGTGCATCGGGGGAAGACCTTTCGCTAATCGAATCTGATAACGATAAACAACTCCCGTGAACGGGTCTGCTCCGTCACCGAAACGGCGCGGAAACATATTGCGACAGGTCGGCGAACAGCCGGTCCCGGCGGCGGCGTTGAAAACCCAGGGCACATCGAGGGCACGGCGGAAGAGCAGAGGCGCAAAAGATGCCCCTGGACAGGGGCTATGCCTAAATCTAGTACCCGATTCCCTCGTCGCCCTCGACTTCGTCGATCATTTCGTAGGGTTCGCCCCACTTACCCGGCTCTGCGTCGCGGGTGTAGTCGAGCACGTCATCACCCTACGGTGCGCCCGGTGCCGGGTTCCCGGCGATCGGGCCGGGGACCATCGCGGGTTCGGTGGCCGTGGCCACGTCACGGTCGCCAAAACTTAAGCTCGGCCACGCCGGAATTTAACTGTCGTGTCCGCGACCCCCGCTATCTTGGAATCTGATCTTTCGGGGACAGGAGTCAGCCAATGCTGTTGGACAACAACGTCAGACGCGCCCAGCTGGGTGTGGCGGCATGTGCGTTGGGCATGGCGCTGGCCGGCCCGCAGGCTCTGGGTGTCGCGTCGGCAGAGACCTCTCCGGGGGATTCCGCGGGTCCCGTCTCAGCAGCGGTCGAGCGGTCGTCGCGGCCGGCCACGGCCCGGCCGGTTCGGGGCACGCAACCGGCGGCGGCGCGGACCCGTGCGTCCGGTCCCGCGGCGTCGAGGCTGGCGGCGCCAGCGAACACCGTCGACCGGGTCGGAAACCGACTGGTCGCGACGGTCAGGCCCACGCCCACGCCCGTGCCGACGCCCCCGGCGGGCCCGACACCGCTGGAGGCACTCGGGGCCGCCACCCGGCGCGATCAAGCCACAGCCGGCACCGGCGCGGCCGTCGCCGAGGTGCCCAAGAGCGTCATCGTCAACCCGGAGGATCCGGCCTGGCGGGATCCAAAGGGAGCGGCTCAGACGCCCTACGGCGAACTCGGCAAGTGGATGCTCAAGAACGGCAAGATCGCCAACTGGGTGGGTCTGCCCTTCTGCGGTGCGGGCGCCGACTGCGGCCTACTCGGGAGCTTCAAGGGTAAGACCGTGCAGGAGCCGATCAACATGGTCTTCGTTGTCAAGGCAGGCTCTTCCTGGGCTGCTGAAATTAGGCTCGACAGCGCGCTCCGGGAGGCGGGCTTCGGCCCCTCGCCGTTCAGCAGCATCGGCTACTCCGGTCTGGTCCGCGGTCAGACCCACGAACAGATGCCGCGCGGTGGACTCCTCGGCTTCGGGTGGCTCTCGGTGCCGTTCTCGCCGATCCTCTCGCTCCCGGGAGCCTTCGGTGTGGGTGCGGCATACCGGAACGCGCCCTACAACCAGGCCAACGCGCATCTGCGGACCTTCGGCGGGGTGCCCGACGGCAAAGGCAACTACATATTCACCGCATCGGTCAGCGACGAGTTCCTGCTCACCACGATGATTCTCGGCTTCATTCCCAACCCGATCCCGACCCACGGATACCAGTCGTTCTACGATGCGCGGGAGACTCTGACGCGGGCGATGATCGACAAGTCCGGCGGCACGGACATGGGACTGGTCGACATGCAGAACCAGATCCCCGACTACTTCCCGCGCTACACCACGGGCGACCATGACGGTCGTGCCCAGGTAATAGGAATCGGCTCGGCCGTTGCGCCCTGGAAGAGTCGGCCGACATTCCGCGCCGCCGCCGCCACGGCGACCCGCTGAGCCCGCGATCGCCCCACCGGCACCGACTCGAACCACACGAAGGAAGCACTGAAATCATGGCAACATCAACCCGAGCAACGTCGGCCGCAGCGCTGGTCGGCGTCGCGGCAATCATGATGTCCACCCCGGCGATCGCGCCGTCGGCCACCACCGCGGCTGCGCCCCGGCTGTCCGCGGCCCAAGTCGACCTCGCGGCGCTCACCGACATCTCCCTGTCGGGTGTCTACGAGGCGTGGCGCTACAGCTACGGCTCGCAGAACCCGTCGGTGTGCAACCTCGGGGGTGCCCCGCTGTGCCGCAACTTCGGCAACCCGGTCTATCCGACCGCCCTTTCGGGGGTCGCGTACTACCTAGTCGACAATCTGCTCAATACCCAGGCAAAGGGGACACTGCTGGATGCCGGCTTTCAGTTCGGCCCCGGTGCGCCGTTGTACGTCGCCGCGTACGCGGCCGGACTCGGGCCGGTGGCAGACGCGATTTTCTTCGCCCCGGATGTCATCAAGGGGACGATCTTCAGGCTTACCCGGGGCATTCCGGTGATCGGTCCGCTGGCGAACATTTACTTCTACGGCACCTGGGACGTCTTCAACACTGAAGGCAACCTGGTTCCGGTCGACCATGGCTATTACGGAACGGAAGCGCTCGTGGAATTCGCCAAGGATCTGATCCGGGGGTTCACCACCTTCGGTGTCCTGCTGTCCCCGGCGTCGACCCCCGCCAGGAACTCCGCTGCGACGGGGCCAGTTGCTCGCGTGAGCAATGAGGTCCGGCAGTCACGCCGCTCGAGCCGCGCTACGGCGACAGCGGCGCCGACGGCCGTGGCTGCCCCGACAGCGGCGCCGAACGCTGCAGCGGCTCGCTCGCCCGGGGAATCTGACGTCACCGGCCTCTCCATCGCCCCCGCCGACGGGGCGCGGTCGGAGCCGTCGGTGAGGTCGTCCCGCGGTCCGGCGCGAGCGGCGGCCTCGCAGGCGGGCGCGCGATCGGTTCCCGCCGACGCTGCCGACGTTACAGTGCCCTCCGATCGCCGGGCGGCGGCGGCCCCGGCTGCCAGCGGGCGGCGCGGCTCAGGCCACCCCGCCAGACATCCGGGTTTGCAATAGTTAGCCATCTGCTTACTGAGTGTTCAATCTACGTGGACCAAATTAGGACCGCCGTCCTCTAATCTATGGCGGGACAAGACCTGACTCCCGAGAGAGGGCGCGATGTTCGAAACACTAGACACCCCACAGCTGTCGAAACTCAGGCGCAAAATCACTCTGCTGTCCGGTGCCGGGGCCTTCCTCGACGGCTTCGACCTCATCATAATTGCCGTGGCACTGCCAGTGCTCAAGGACTACTTCCCGGGCATGAGCCCGTTCACCATCGCGCTCATCACGGCAGCGGCCATCGCCGGTGCTCTCATCGGCGCCACCTGGGGCGGCCGGCTCACCGACAAGTACGGGCGCAAGGCGATGTACCTGGTTGACCTGATTTGCTTCGTGGTGTTCGCTCTGGCTGCCGCGTTCGCCTGGAACCCGCTGTCGCTGATCGTGTTCCGCTTCATGCTCGGGATCGGAGTGGGAGCCGACTATCCGATCTCGGCAACCCTGGTGGCGGAGTTCAGTTCGGCGAAGCGTCGCGGCGCGCACAGCGGCAGCCTGGGCGCAATGTGGTTCGTGGGCGCCTTGGCCGCCTACGTGACCGGCATCATCCTCGAACCGCTCGGACCGAGCGCGTGGCGGTGGATGTTCCTGGTCGGCGCGGTGTTCGCGGTGATTGTCCTGATCGCTCGCAGTTCGCTGCCGGAGTCGCCTCGATGGCTCGCCTCGGTCGGCCGCGAGGAGGAGGCCCAGAAGATCATGCGCAACCTCACCGGGCACGACGTCGAGATTCCGTCCGGGCGGATCACCAAACAGCCGATCTCTGCCCTGTTCAACGACAAGTACCGCCGGACGACCATCTTCGTCACCGGGTTCTGGACCTGCTACGCGATCGCCTACTACGGCATCACGATCTACACGCCCAGTATTCTCGACGAGTTCAACAGGGACGGTTCGCGCACCGTGGCCTACCTCGGCTCGGGCATGGTGGCGCTGGTCGGCTTGATCGGCGCCGTGATCGGGCTCAACCTCACCGACCGCTGGGGGCGTCGACCGCTGATCATCACGTCGTTCGCCGGATTGACGCTGGCCCTGCTGACCTTGACGATCTCGCCCGCGCCGGGACTGAGCTTGCTGGTGGCGCTGTTCAGTTTAGCCGTGCTCTTCGCCAACATGGGCGGCGGTATCTTGAACTTCGTCTACCCGACCGAGCTGTACCCCACCGGGCTTCGCGCGACCGGTATGGGATTCGCCACGAGCGTCAGCCGGATCGGCGGGCTCCTTGGAGTTCTGGTGTTCCCGCCGATGGTCGAGGCCTGGGGCCGCCAGCCGGCGCTGGGACTGTTCTTCGTGGTGGCCCTCATCGGCCTGATCATCTGCGTGACGATGGCTCCCGAGACCAAGGGTCAGACGTTAGAGGCGCTCGCCAAGGAGGGCGACTACGCCGAGGCGCTGGCACATCCGTGAGCCTTCCGGGCTCGATCTGGCTGAGCATGTGGTGCGCGGGCGCCCGCCCGACCGAGGCCGACTTCGCGGCGGTGCGCGACTCCGGTGTCGTCGACGGCGTGGAGATCTGGACTGAGCATCCGGACTCGTTGTGGCAAGTCCAGATGGGAGCCGAACACGGACTCGAGGTGGGGATCCACCTGCCGTTTCACGACCTGAACCCGGTCTCCGCTGACGCTGTCGTGGCGGCACGGACCCTGGAGGTCAACCGGCAGTGGCTGCGCGACCTGGCCGAGCACGGTGGTGTCCACGCGGTGTTCCACGGCGGCTACGTCGCGGATGCGGTGGATCGCGACGCAGCGCTGCCGCGCCTAGTCGACTTCGCCTCCACACTTCACTCCGAGGCCGCCGAACTCGGAATCGAGTTGCTGCTGGAGAACCTCATCCCCGAGAAGCTCGGTTTCACCCACATCATGGCCTCTGACCTGCCCGAGTGGCAGGGCCTGATCGGCGACATCGGTTGCGGGGCGGTCCTGGACACCGGCCACTCGGCGGCCACCGGCATCGCGCTCTCCGACGTTTTCGGCGCCCTCGGGCACTCGGTGCGGGCGATCCACCTCTCCGATAACGACCAGCGGTCCGACCTGCACCTGTTGCCCGGCGACGGTGACAACGTCACCGGCGACCTCGCGTCAATACTCACCGAACTCGAGTACACCGGGGTCATCACCTACGAGATCAGCCCCTTGCGTTACTCGCTACGCGACGTGCTGAACCACATCAAAGCCGAGGTCGCCTGCAGCGCAGGCGTGCCCTGACCAGAAGGGAGCGGGATTCTCGTGGGCAACGGGGCGAGACTGATCGGTTGCGAAAGTTGGTGTGAGTGGAGCTAGTCACCTGGAATACCCAGTGGTGCAAGGGGATCGATGGGGTCGTCAGCGCCGCGCGCATCGTCGACGGCGCACATGAGCTCGCCGATTTCGACGTGCTGTGCCTTCAGGAAATTTCGCAGCACTACCCGAGCCTGACCGGGGACGCACCAGACGATCAGCCCGCCGAATTGGCCCAGCTGCTTCCCGGTTTCGAGTTTGTGTTCGGCCCCTCGGTGGACGAGCGGCCGGCCGGTAGCCCGGGTCGACAGCGCTTCGGCAACCTGATCGCCTCGCGGTTGCCGATTCTGCAGGTTCAGCACATCACGCTGCCCTCGCCCGTCGCCGAGGCCGAGTCGCACCCGTGGATGCCCAGGCAATGCACCATGTGCACCCTGATGGCGGACTGGGGGCCGGTCCGGGTCATGACAACACACCTGGAGTACCACAGCGAGCCTCAGCGCCTAGCGCAGGCGCACAGCCTGCGGGAGTGGCATCAGGCGCTGTGCCGGCAATCGGCGAACCGCCCGCCCACCCCGGCCGGCCAGGTGGCGACTCCATACCAGCCCAAGCCGTACACCTCCGACACGGTCCTGTGCGGTGACTTCAACTCCGAACCGGAAAGTCCCCCTTACCAGGTTCTCACCAGTGGCGACGGCTCTCATCCTTTGCGGGATGCCTGGTTGCTGGCACACCCCGGCGAACCTCACCCGCCGACGTTCCGGCTGTTCGACGACACGTTCGGGCCCACCCCCGTCGGCGTCGACTTCTGCTTCCTCAGCGAGTCCCTCGCGCCAAGGCTCACCGGGATCGTGGTCGACACGAACACTCAGTCCTCAGACCATCAACCGGTCTGCATCACACTGCAGTAGATCCCGGCACTGCCCGGAGCACGTGTTCGGCGATCTCGGCGAATCCGAAACCACCCGGCTGGGAGGCGATGAACGCCGGCGGCGGAGAGAGCCGATCGGAGTAGTGAGCGATGTTGGCGACTCCCACCGACCTGGTGAACGCGGCGAAACCCGCCTGGTCGTTGGGCGAGTCGCCAATGAAAAGGCAGCGCTCACGGCTCTGGTCCTCGTCGAGACCCATCAATTCGCTGGCGAGGCGCATCAGCATGGCCGCCTTGTCGTGGTCGCCGTAGAAGGCGTGCAGATGGATGCTTGAGATCAGGACGCGGGCCCCTCGTTGGCGGCACAGGTCGGCGAGTTTCGCGGCGTCCTCGTCGCTCACGTCCGAGACCTCATGCAGATCCCATGCCACATCGACGCGCCGCAATGCCGCATCTGTCGCCATCTGGATGTGGGGCATCTCCACGGCGACCTCGTCAACCAGTGCCTGTAGTCGGGCCCGTTGATCCAGCCGCGTCTCGGGCGGATCCCAATACCGGAGATCGCCGTCACGCAGCACCGCGTAACCGCCATTTTCGGCAAGCGCAAAGGTAACGGGCCACAGCAAGGCAAGGACCTCGGCGAAGCCACCGGCTCGGCCCGTCGCCAGACCGACGGGAATGCCGGCCTCAGACAGTCGGACGATGGCGTCGTAGGCCGCAGGGACGACCTGCCCCTGCCAGGTGAGCGTGTCGTCGATGTCGGTGAAAATAGCTGCTATCCCGGTGTTGTCCATGTGCTGCACGGGCCGCATGGGGTCAGACGGTAACAGCCCCCGGGCCCGCGGTCGGGACAGTTCGCGGGCTGTTCAGCCGACGTACACCGGCCTGCCGGGCAGGCACGGCTGCGACTTCGGCGGTGAGTGGATTACCAACACACCGTGGTGTTTGGCGACCGCCGCGATGATCAGGTCGGGAATCTCCACCGTTCGGTGCAGCCCGTCGGGAGCAAGGCATGTTGTGCTTCCCACACGCGATCCCGTATCAGCTGTACGCAGCCTGCCTACGCTAGGCGATATGGCCCGCTAGCCCGGGTAGCGCCGCGGTGTGAACACCGTGTCCCCGGTGGCCGCCACGTACCACTGGGTCTGCGACGACCCGACGATCAGCAGGCAGCGCATATCCACCGTGGCGGGTTCCAGATCGGCTAACCGCACCACCGTCACCGATTCGCCGGGCCCGGAGACGTCGCGGCCGATTACTACCGGCGTCCCGGCATCACGGTGCTCCAGCAGCAGATCCCGCATAGCCGCCACCTGCCAGGTGCGACTCTTCGACGCGGGGTTGTAGATCGCCAACACCAGATCCGCGGCGGCCGCCGCGGAGAGCCGCGCGGCGATGACATCCCATGGCTTGAGCCGGTCCGACAGCGAGAGCACCGCGTAGTCGTGGCCCAGGGGCGCGCCGACCCTGCTGGCCACCGCCTGGGCGGCGGTCATCGCGGGGATCACCCGAACGGCGACAGTTGGCCACTGCTTGGCCTCTTCCAACACGGCGGTCGCCATCGCGAAAACCCCAGGGTCACCGGACGATACGACCGCAACCGCGCGGCCCTGCTCGGCCAGTTCGCAGGCCAACCGGGCGCGCTGAGGTTCATCGGTGTTATCGGACGGGTGTCGGCGTTGTCCAGGACGGATCGGTACCCGGTCCAGATATGGGCCGTAGCCGATCAGATCGGTGGCGGCAGCCAATTCGCGCAGGGACTGCGGCGTCATCCATTCGACGTCACCCGGGCCGAGGCCGACGACCGCGACGGTCCCGATCCGCGGTGCCGACCGGGTGCTGCGGCCGTCGCCTGGAACGACGGCCACCGAGAAGTACGGCACATTGTTTTCGTCGACATCGGAAGCGGGCATAACCCGTTGAGTGTCGCTGCTGGCCCGCTCGACGTATACCGCCTCATCGAGGCGGCCCGACAGCGAGAGCGCTTCGCGCACTTGCCGATACGTACGGCCCAGCTTCATGATCACCGCGGCGTCGGTATCGGCAAGACGGCGGGCGAGTTCGCTTACCGGCAGGGTGCCCGGTAGCACCGACAGCACTTCGTCACCGGTTGCCAGCGGAGTGGACATCGCCGCGGAGGCTGCGCTCATCGACGTCACCCCGGGCACGATCACCGCGTCGAAGCGTGCTGCCAGGCGGGTGTGCATGTGCATATAGGAGCTGTAAAACAGCGGATCGCCCTCGGCCAGCAGGGCGACGTCGCGGCCGGCTTCGAGATGCGCTGCAATCCGATCGGCGGACTCGGCGTAGAAGTCCGCCATCGCCCCGTCGTAACCGCCGGGGTGGTCGGTATCCCCGGTGGTCACCGGGTAGACGAGGTGCTCTTCGATCTGGCCCGGCCGCAGATACGGCTCGGCGATACCACGGGCGATACTCTTGCCATGGCGCGCACTGTGATACGCGACCACGTCGACCGCGCCGATGATCCGCGCAGCCTTCACGGTCACCAGTTCCGGGTCGCCCGGGCCCACGCCGACGCCGTACAGGGTGCCGCTCATCGCTTCTGCCAATTGCTCATTCGGCAAGCCTCATTCGCGTGTACTCGCGATCGCGTTGACCGCCGCCGCCGCCATCGCACTGCCACCGCGACGGCCGCGCACCACCAGATAGTCCATCCCTCTCGGGTGCTCGACGAGTTCCTGTTTGGATTGCGCCGACCCGACGAAGCCCACCGGACCGCCGAGTACCGACACCGGCGCATCCGCGCCCTCGTCGATGAGTTCCAGCAACCGGAACAGTGCCGTCGGCGCATTGCCGATCGCCAGCACCGCACCACCCATCCGGTCGGCCCATAACTCCACTCCGGCCGCCGACCGGGTGGTGTCACGCCGTCGCGCCAGATCGGCTGCGCGGGGGTCGGCGACAAGAGACACCACCTCATTGGCAGCGGGCAACCGGGCGGCGGTGATGCCCGCGGCCACCATCGACGAATCGCACAGGATCGGGGCGCCCGCGGCCAGGGCGGCGTGGGTGGCCGCCACCACGGCGGGGGTGAAGTCCACGTGCTCAGTGAGGTCGACCTGGCCGCAGGTGTGGATCAACCGCACCACCACCCGCGAGACGTCCTCGGGGAACCGGCTCAGGTCCGACTCGGCCCGGATCGTCGCGAAGGACTGCCGGTAGATCTCGCCGGCGTCGCGGATGTAGTCGAGCACGCCATCACCCTACGGCGGTGGCAGAAGGGGGAGATACCCCTCGCCGGTGGCCACCAGTACCTCGGCGGCGGCGGGACGTCCGCAGGCCCGTTCGCAGCCCACGTAGTGCACGCTGCCCTCAGCGCTGCCCGATTCCGCCACCCGCGCGGCTTCGGCGCGCACATCCGCCCGTGACCGCTCGCACCCCGGGCTACCCACGCAGGCGGTCACGTCCAGCCAGGGCGAGGCCGTATCGAACACCAGGCCCAGCGGTGCCAGTACCCGCAGCGAGGCGTCGGCCACGCCCTCATCAAGGTCGCACACCAGCAGTGAGCGCCACGGTGTGATCACCACCGGCGATTCGATGGCGGCCACGAACTGCGCCTGCCGCGCTGAGAGCACTCCGAGTGGCACCGCCGCCCCGAGTGCGACGCGACCGTCGTCCTGCTCGATCCAGCCGACCGGAGGCCGGGGCGCCGCCGGGATCGGCACCGGGGGTGATACTTGCGTGAACCCGGCAAGCAGCGCCGCCGGATCATCCAGTTCTTTTACTCGCCAGGCCGTTCCGCGAGACTCGGCGAATCGAGCGGCGACGGTGATCATCGCCGCCACCGCCGCATCGGCGCCCAGGCGGACCCCGGTGTCGCGGCCGGCCATCAGCAGGGCGACGCCGTCGTCGACCACCTGCACTCCGACGTCCGCGGCCAGGCCGGACACATCGGCGGTGCCGTCGTCGATGCTGAACAGAAATCTTCCGGGCAGGCGGGCCAGCACTGGGTCGGCCTGCAGCGCACGGTCCAGTTCGCCGACCCACGAACGCACGTCGGCGCGACCCCCGAGGCGGCCCGACAGCGGTGAGGTGACGATGTTGCGAACCAGTTCATGGGTGGGCGAGGGCAGCAGGCCGGCCGCAGCCATCGCGTCGGCGACGGCCGCGGTGTCGGTGATGCCGCGAACCTGCACGTTGCCCCGGGCGGTGAGTTCCAGGGTGCCGGCCCCGAATCGGTCGGCAGCATCAGCCAGGGACTCCAGTTGGGCGGCGGTGATCATCCCACCGGGCAGTCGGATCCGTGCCAATGCGCCGTCGGCGGCGCTGTGCGCGGTCAGCGCGCCGGGGCAGGCGTCGTCGTCGCGGGTGCGGGCCACCCGCCCACGGTACGACGCGGCCGGGGACGGGCCGCCTGCGCGGCTACGGTACGAATAGGGGGTGCCCGAGCCCACCGTCCTGCTGCTGTCGACCTCGGACACCGACCTGATCACCGCTCGCGCCAGCGCTGCGGCCTACCGGTGGGCCAACCCGACGCGGCTGGGTCCGGGCGAACTGGGCGGTCTGATCGACGGGGCCGCTGTGGTGGTGATCCGGGTTCTGGGGGGCTACCGGGCACTGCAGAAGACCATCGACACCGCGCTGGCCAGCGGGGTCCCGACCATCGTCGTCAGCGGCGAGCAGGCTCCCGACGCCGACCTGATGGAGCGCTCCACCGTGGCCGCGGGCATCGCCCTGCAGACCCATGTTTATCTGGCCCAGGGCGGGGTGGCGAACCTGCGCCACCTGCACGCCTTCCTTTGCGACACCCTGCTGATGACCGGCTTCGGCTTCGCCGCACCGGCCGACACCCCGTCCTGGGGTGTGCTGGACCGGGTGTGCACCACAGCATCGGGCTGCCCCGGCTGCCCGGGCGGTACGGCCTGCTTCACCGGGATGGACTCCGCGCGGGCCGCGGTGCCCGCCGACGCCCCCACCATCGCGGTGCTCTACTACCGCGCCCAGCAACTGGCCGGCAATACCGCCTACGTCGAGGCACTGTGCTGCGCGATCGAACGTGCCGGCGCCCGGCCGCTGCCGGTGTACTGCACCTCGCTGCGTACGCCCGAACCAGAACTGCTGGAGTTGCTGAGCGGGGTCGACGCGATGGTGGTCACGGTGCTCGCCGCTGGCGCGGCGGTACCCGCAATGGTGACCGCGGGCGGAGACGACGACAGCTGGAACGTCAAACACCTTGCCGCCCTCGATATCCCGATTCTGCAGGGACTGTGTCTGACGAGTTCGCGGGCCACCTGGGCCGCCAGCGACAACGGACTGAGCCCCCGCGATGTGGCCACCCAGGTGGCGGTGCCGGAGTTCGACGGCCGCATCATCGCCGTTCCGTTCTCGTTCAAGGAAATCGATGCCGAGGGCCTGATCTCCTATGTGCCCGACCCGGAACGGTGCTCACGGGTCGCCGGTCTGGCGGTCAACTACGCCACCCTGCGCCGCGTCAAAGCCCCCGACAAGCGGGTGGCACTGGTGTTCTCGTCCTATCCCACCAAGTACTCCCGGATCGGTAACGCCGTCGGCCTGGACTCTCCGGCCAGCATGCTGGCGCTGCTGAATGCTCTGCGGGACAACGGTTATTGCATTGGTGACGTTCCCGGCGTCGAGGCCGGCGATGGGGACGCCCTGATGCATGCGCTGATCGAACGCGGGGGGCTGGACCCCGATTGGCTCACCGACACCCAGATGGCCTCCCGGGCGATCCGCGTCCCGGCGGCGCGCTACCGCGAATGG
>Ga0247831_1006972_pt1 | contig 12940 bp, 5 predicted proteins | sample LaCruzMarch2015__9_FD_192406 | JGI IMG/M metagenome (GOLD analysis project Ga0247831, IMG submission 192406) | Freshwater microbial communities from meromictic Lake La Cruz, Castile-La Mancha, Spain - LaCruzMarch2015_1m | ecosystem: Environmental > Aquatic > Freshwater > Lake | place: Spain...
GACGCTGCTCAAGGCGCCGGTCGTCGCGGTGCCGATGCGGCTGGCCGTCGATGCCCCCGCCGACACCTTCCCCGCCGGAGAGAGCCTCGGCGGTTCCGTTGCCATCGTCCTGCGCCAGATCGGTGCCGGCCTGGGAGATCGCGGCCAAGAACGCACCGTCTGGACGGCAGCCCACGATCGGCAGATGACGTTCACACTCGAGCCGCCCCCGGCCGGAGCATCGCTGGCGATCAAGACCGCCGTTGACGATTGGACGATCGCCGCATCGGGGGAAGGATTTGCCAACGTCGACGTATCGGCCGAGGCCCGGCTGGTGATCGCCGGCTTGCAGTCACCGTTGACCGATTCCCGCATGCTTGTGTTTGACGGTCAGGCACCGGTCGTGGATGTGCCTCCGGCCGTGCAGGCCACCGTGGGCAAACCGCTCGTGGTGCCGATTCAGGCCTCCGACGATTCGTCCGACGGCTATCTCATCCCGCCCGAGCGCCGCCGGCCCGGCGTTTCAGGCCTGAAGTCGGTGGAGTGGGCGATCGACGTCGAGGGGAACGGCACGCCGAAGGAATGGCAGCCAGCCGTCTGGCTCGGCGGCACAAACTATGAAGTACGGATCGACACTGCAAAGCTCCCGTTCGGGATCCGCCTGCCAGTGTTGGTGCGGGCCACCGACGCGGTGGGGCTCTCCGATCCACCGGCACGTATCTGGCTGGAGGTGGGGGCGGAGCCGGCGAGCAGGCTGAACTCCCTGACCGGCAAGGTCATGCTCTCGGGCCGGGGCGAACCCAACCTGCCCGTCGTGCTCAGCGGTCCGGGGGGCGATCGGACCGCACGCACCCGCGAGGGGGGCGTGTTTCGCTTTGATGACCTGGAGCCCGGGCAATACAAGGTTTCGGTGCAGGCAGCGGTCCGAAACAAGATGCGGAAAGCAGAGCCAGCGCCGGTCACCATCGAGGCCGCCCCCGCTCCAGCGGGCAGCGTGACGCTGGAGCTGAAGTAGCTCGGGCAGGCCGGAACCGCGATCAAGGGTGTCAATCAGCCCGCCGGCACGATCGGAACATTCATCGCTACCGCTGCGCGACGGACAATTGCGACATCGACTCCAACCGCTCCGGCCGAGCGGTGCAGGCATGACGCGTACCGTTCGTGCCGATGGATACAGATGGCGGTGTTACGGTGTGGCGGTAGGCCCGGCAAACGCGCTGCGGGACCGGCACGATGCGTACCGTCTGAGGGGAATGGAACCGAATGCGATTGCCAGCTGGTCTGCGCCAACGTGGCCGGACAACGCCCTCCGTGCGCACCGTCGCATGCGTGGCTGGGCTGGCCATCGCGATTGTGCAGGCGACGCTCTGTGCATCGCCCGCGGATGCCCAGACCACTGGCACCCCGACGACGATGTGGAGCTTCCTCGGAGTGCCCAATCCCTTCGGCACGAACGCCGCCGCGCAGCAGTCGGCCAATCCGGCGATTCAGGCCGCCGCCAAGGCGAAGGCCGCCAAGCATGAGATCTGCAAGAAAAAAGCTGCCATCAAATACCTCGCCGGCCTGGGATGCACTCCGGAGCATCCCGAAGTCATGCCGGCGCTCATGGCCGCCATGGACGACCCCGACGAACAGGTCCGCTACGAGGCCGTGAAGGCAGTGCTGCAAACGGCCGAGGTCTGCCAGTCAAGTGATCAGAAAAAGGAGACACGCAAGACCAAGGGGATGAGCGAAACCTGCAAGGACTGGAAGAAGGCGTGCGAGAAGCAGTTCTGCGATGCCCTCGATCGCCTCTGCGGCAAGGCACCGCCCAAGGAGCACAAACACAAGCTCAAGAAGGCCATGAAGAACATGCTCGGCGGGGAGTGCGAGGATCCGACCAAGGAGGATTGTCCATGCGCCGACAGACGCGGCTCGTGCTGCAGCCCCGAGATGCGTGAAAAGCTGATGAAGCTGGCCTACGGTCGCGACGACATGGGCTGCTTTCTCGAGCCGAGCAAGCGGGTGCGAGACCTTGCCGAACAGGCGCTCAATGCCTGCAACGCCTGTGCCTGTGGGTGCGAAGGAACCATGGGCACGGAGTCGGGCATGGATTACGTGGTGCGGGAAATGCCGCCGGTCGATGACCACGAGATACGCCCCTCCGACACGATCCCACTGCCGCTGGGCGGCCCCTGTTATGAAGACAGGCTCATCGTGCCTCCGCAGATGGATCGTCGCGAGATGGTGCCGACGCCCGCTCCCCTGGCCGAACCTGAGACGATTCCAACTCCCGAGGCGGCGGCACTCCTGCCTGGCACCCAGAGTGTGCTGGTGCGGGCGCCTGTGACTGCGGGGCCCCGCCCGTTCGCCGCCGACCGCGGTGTAGCCGTCTGGCAACCGCTGGAGCCCGGCACCCCCTTCGCCGAGGCTGATGCGGCAGCCGTACCTGACTTTCTCGTCGGCATGGAGCAGCGACAGCCATCCACCCGCATCGCCGGCAAGCCGACTCCGTTGTCGGCAGGCCGCCGACATGCGGAAACGCGTCTCGCCCTTGCGCCGACGGCCGGCTCAAGGGGCATCCCACCGCCAATCATTCGGCCCGGCGTTCCCGCTCCACGGACTCCGCTCCCTGCGCCGACTCCTCCCACTGCTCGGCGGTCGATGACGCCGGAATCGGCAGCCGTGGCCGTGCCGTCGCTCCCGGCTATCCGATCCGTGCCGCAAGACTTGCCGTTGCCGGCCACAGGTCTGACGGCGGGTGACCGCTTGCGTTGGCTGGCGCTCGTCTGCCTGACAGCGGCGCTGGCCATCGCCATTTTCAGGTGGCCACGGGCGTTGCCGGCAGCCATGGAACCGTCTGCGGCCAGCAGTCACGGTATGATGCCCAGCATCGTGCATAACCGTCATTCGGATCAACGGAACCGATGAATCGTTCTCCAGACGAACCAAACGACTCTGATGCCGGTGCCACCGGAAGGCCCACGATGCGGGCCGATTCCTGGCGTTCCCGCGGCGGAAGAAGCCCACGGCGGGCTCCAGCCAATGACGTGCAGCCCGTGCCGACATCAGCGATCGCTGCGCCGGCCGCCCAGGCATCGTGGCGTGGCGGGATCGATCCACAGCTGCGTCTGCGCTCCCGATGGTTAATGGCGCGACGGATCATGCTCACGGCCATATCGCTTGCCCTGATCGTGCTCCTGGTGCGAATGCTCCTGACGGTGCGCCGACAGGTGCCAATCGTCGTAGGCGTCGTGACCAGCTACCGCTTTCCACTGGCACCCATCGCACTAGCCGACGAAGACCGTGCGTTGATCGCATCGCTGGGGACCCCTGGCAAACGTTTCTATGAGCCGGGAACGGCAGCCATCTTCGATGTCAGTCCCGCACTGGCATCGGCCAACGCCGACGGGATGCTGGCGACGCTCGCCACGACGCTCCGCCGCGTGAAGCCCGGTGGGCCCGATGGCGACATGGCGATCGTTCACCTAACCGCCATTGGCACACTCGACGACAAGGGCCGCCCCTGCATCGTTCCACCGGGTACATCCGCGGACCCTGCGGGACTGGAGGAAGACTCCTACCTTTCCGTCGACCGCCTGCTCGCCGGCCTCCGTGACGCCCTTCCCGAGCGGGTTGGCATTCTCGTGGTCCTCGACGCCTGCCGGCCGTCGACCGACTGGCCGCTGGGCGTCGACGATGGGGCCTTTCCGCCCGCCGTGGAGGCCCACATGGCTGTCTCCAACCTGAAGCGTCTGTGGGTGATGGTACCCGCCTCCACGGGACAGAATTCCTATTCCAGTGCCGCATTGGGAGCGAGCGGTGCCGTGCTGGAATTTGTCCGCGGCATGCGGGGCGCTGCCGACGCCCGGCCCTGGGGCGACGCCGACGGCCGGGTCGAGCTCCAGGAATTGTCGGCCTACCTCACCCTGCGCGTGGATCAATGGGCGCGGGCAATGCTCGGCGATCGTCAGACTCCCATCCTGACGTCGACGTCGTCCGATCGCAACGCCGATGCCGCCCTCGCGTGGACGGCCTCCAAGGCGCCGGTCGTCGAGCTGCGGAGCGATGCCGACCTCTCCGACGACGCCTGGCTGGCCGACCGCTGGAGGGCGGCAGAGCAGTTGCGGCCCTCGGCCATCCGTGAGCGACCACTGACCTGGTCAGCCTATCAGCACACGCTTCTGCGAGCGGAGAAGCTCCGCTCGGCGGGTGCGGCCTATCGCGAAGAGCTCGTCGAAGTTGACACGGCCGTCGAGCGTATGGAGACAGAGCTCGGCCTCTCGCTCATTTCGAGCGCGCAACTGCTGCCCGGCATTCGGCTGGCCTACAGCCGAACGGGTTCGCTTGCAGAACGCAACGACGACGATCTGCAACGCTGGCTCGCGGCGGCCGAACGCTTTATCGCGATCGGCCAGCCGCGGGACGAGACCGCGAAACCACCGGCTGGCAGCGACGAGGTCGACGTCTGGATGCGCAGGGCCGAGGCCGCCTGGCTGTGGCTGGTGAAGCAATGTGAAACCCCCGCGAACATCGACAGGGCCGCTTTGGTCCGCTGGCTGGAATGCGTCGGCCCGAGGCCCGAGGGCGTTGCATTTAATCCCGCGCAGATCCACCTGCTGCGGATGCTGGTGCGGTGGGCCGACCCAGCCGACTGGCAGCGGCAGCCGGAGGCGTTCTGCAACTTCATCCGCATGGTGTCGAAGTCACGTGAGGCTGTCTACGCGTACGATGTGCGGGCCGACCGGATCGTCGAGGCCACTCTGTTGGCCAGCCGGGGAAATGCCACCATGAGAGAGGCACTCGACCTGGCATTCGTCGGCGGACCGGCGAATCTCGCTGAGGCCATCCGAATCTCAGGCCAGAGCCAGGAGGCATTCGACCAGTGCATGACGCTTGCCAGCCAGCGGCTCCAGGCATTGGGACTGCTCGACGTGGTGCGGGCGGAATTACCCTATTTGGCGGCTTGGTGGGTCGAGGAATTACGACATGCCGCCCGCGAACCGACCGACGCGGAGAGTGGGAGCCTGCTCACGAAGCCCGCCGACATAGTCGCCCTGCTGCTCGCAGTCGAACAGCTCGAATTGGCCGTCGATGCGGCCGTGTTGGCCTCGGGTGCAACTGAAACAGCGACAACCCCGTCGGCCGGCGCCATCGATGAGGCGCGGGCCCGTTGCGAATCGAGTTTCACCGCCATCAAGACAGTCTTTCTGGCGAGTTGTGCAGACCTGGCGACGCAAGCCCCCGACAGCCCACGGACGCACGGTGCCATCCGTCGTGTGCTGACGCTGCCGCTGGTGCAAGGTGACCTGCGAATGCGGCTCTTGCGGCGGGCGGACACCCTGGATCGTCGCCATGCCGCACTCGTGGCTCGTTCACCTCCGCAGAACGATGATCCGCTACCCCCGGCCGACGCAACAGCTGTCGTGGCGGGCTGGGTGCCGTGGCGGAACGCGCTGATGAATCCGGTGCTTCCCATCCTCGTGGTAAACCCGTTTGGTTCACCGACGCTGCCCACGTCGGCGGCGGACATCGCCGCCAACGTCGGTCGCCAGGTGACGGCTGTTCGTTCGGCCGCGCGATCACTCCCTTTGATTATTGCTGGCTTCGACCGCCAACGCGCGGAGCTCGAGATTGGCAGCCGCGACAGCGATGCCCGGGCACTCGAGCTGCTGGCTCGCGGCAGCAATGTGAGTCGTCGTCTCGCCGCCGTTGCAGGCCAGCGTCCGCACATCCGCGATGGCTCGACACCGACGCAACGCTACTTCGCCGCGGCGTGGCATGCCAGGCTGATCCATCACGCTGAAACGACGCTGGATGAGTTTTGGGCGGGTATCGAAGCGGATGAGCCGATCTACTGCTTCCATAAAGCCCGCGTTTTGATCGAGTCGGCGGCGGAGATCGTGCGGAGCAATGCGATCGTCTTCGGCGACCGCGAACGCGCACGCGTGACGGCTAGAATCGACAGCCTCGCCGCGGAGTGGAGCAGGTTTGCCGACCTGGAGGTGACTCCCAACCGGCTCGTTCTGCCGTCGGCCAGTGGCGTTGAGCCCCCGCAAAACAAGGTGAGCCTCGCCGCCCGCCCGGGCGTGCCGGCCGGGCGGGCAGCGGTGTGGCTCTCGGAGTCGGTTGATGGCAGGCCGCTCGAGCTTCTTCGCAACCCAACTGGTAACGAGCCAGATCAAAACGCCGGCAGAGCCGTCGCCAGTCGCGTCGGTGTGCGGGTCGTGTCACCGCCGGAGGAGTCCTTCTGGCAACTCGATTCCACGGCGGCCCGAAGCATCGAATTAAACCGCACGGCCGTCCTCGACCTGACGGCGTGGTATCGCGGTCACCGAATGGTCGTTGGCCTGCCGGTTGCTGCCGCGGCGGCCTCGCGGACGACTGAGTGGGAGGCCTCTCCCCAACTCTCGACGCGGGTCACGGTTCGTGGCGACCTCCCGCAGGCGCAGTCGGTTGCGATCGTCTTCGACTGCTCCGGCAGCATGGGTCAGCGGCTGGCCGATGGCCGAACCCGTCTCGATGCGGGGAAGGCCGCGGTCGCCGAGCTTCTCGCGGGCATGGCGACATCCGGCCGTTGGGACGTGTCGCTGTGGCTGTACGGTCACCGCACGAGGTGGTCGCGTGGGAAGGACGGGAAGTATGTCGCCGGATTCACGCCGGCTGGCACCATCGCCAAAGCCGCGGCCGGCCGCGCCGGCCAGCCCTTTGCGCTGGTTCCCGGAGACGACGTGGAGCAGGTGCTGCCGATGCAACCGCTCACGCCTGCCCTTGTTGAGCGGATGGGCATGACGCTGTCGCCGCTCGAGCCCGGTGGTGAGACTCCGCTCTATCTGGCGATCTCGGAAGCGCTGATCACGGACTTCGACGGGGGCCGGACTGACCTGCCCGGTCATGTGCTCGTGGTCACCGATGGCGCGAACGACCAGACGGGCGGACGCTCCGTGACTGCATCGGCCCTCGAAGACCAACTCGCCCGCAAGAACGGCCGGCGCCGAGTGCCCCTGCGAGTCGACGTGATCGGCTTTGGATATACGGCCAATCGAGCGGACCGTGCATCGCGGATGGACGAGGTGCGAAATCTCGCCACCGGCTCCGGTGGGCGTTTCTACGAGGCCGCCAATGCCGAATCCTTGGGCAAGTCGCTTCGCGAATCGATGCGGCTCTTGCGATGGCAGGTTCGGGGGCCGGATGCGCCCCGGGAGAGCGTCGGCCTCGGAGCGTCACTGACACTGCCCGCAGCGCTCGTTGGTCGACCGCGGGCCTATGAAGCGGTTCTCGAGTCCGGGGCAAGTGCACCGCGGCGCGGCTTCGAGGCTGAGGGGGGCGAGGCAATCGATCTCTTCGTCCGGGGTGGAAGAACGCTTGAATTCCGCCGCTACGATGGTGGCACTGAGCAGGGGCTCCGGGACAGCCGCACAAACCTCTTCTCCCCCTCTGACCCGCAGCGGCTGTTCTTCGTGGGGGCGCATCTGGCCTCACGGTTCGGCGGCTCGGTCCGTTTTCCACTATCCATTCAAAATGCGACCGCCGCGGAGTTTTCGCCGCGGCCCGTCGAGAGTTGGGTGGAGGTGGCACCCCGTTCCGGTGATGGCGCGGTCGGCGGGCCATTCGTCTTCTACGACCTGTCTTTTCAGCCTTATCGACCGGTGCCGGTGCTCGATCTCGTGGCTGCCCACTGGCCGCGATCGGCCGACCGGGCCGAGATCCGCGGCTGGTTTCGCTTTACGAAGACACCGCCGGACGTCGCCGTGCATCTCGCCGACCTGACGCCTGGCGTGGAACGCCGACTGGAACTGACCGGCCTGCCAGGGTCCGACATCCGGGTCACGCTGGCGCCTGCTGACGTTGCCGACCATGTGCAGGTCTCCGTCCTGGAAAGCCATCCGGCGACGTTGGCCGATAGGTTGCCCTGCGTGCGGGTGTGCGTGACCCCCACCTGCCTGCGGGCAGTGCACGTCGTCGAGCCGGAGACCGGCCGGGTGCGGCATGAATTCACGGTGCGGACGGAGGGCGGCCGTCTGCCGCCGGACGTTCAGCTCCTGATCACCGACAGGCAGCGGGTGCTGAGCGGAGCGGTCAGCCTGACAGCCGCCGGCGAACCGCCACTCGCGGTGCCTGTGCCGGCGGAGTGACGACTCCGCCGGGAGCCGTTTCGGCATACACTGGCCCACATGGATACTCTACACCCCGATCCAGAGCCCCAGTCCGCCGCCCGTGATGCTCGTGTTTCGTCGGCCGGCACTTTGGCGCTTGTCGCCCTTGCGGTGCTGGCCTTCGGCACCGCGGCCACGGTGATGGGGCCCGTGTTACAGCCCCTTCTCGTGGCGGTGTTTCTTTTTCATGCCACGCAATTCGGCGCAAAGTCTTTCGCGAGGCTGGGGATGCAGCCGTGGACCGCCTATGCCGCACTCATCGGCCTGACGCTGATTGCGTCGATTCTCACGGCCCAGTTCGTTTTCCGGGAGGCCGACATCTTTCGGAAGTCGTGGCCGCGTTACGAGGACCGGATCGCCAGCTACGTGTCCACGCGGTGGCCTGCATTCACGGCTGGATCGCAGCCGGCTCCAGTCACCACGCAGTCGGCACGGCTTCCTACCGCCGCGACGGTGCCTGCTCCAGCTGAGCCACTCACACAGCCTCTCACACAGCCTCTCACACAGCCTCTCACACAGCCTCTCACAGAGCGCCTCACAGACCGCCTCCCGGAGCAAACCCGGGATCTGCTGGCGACTGCTGACAATACCGTCAAGAGCGCTGCGCCGGCCGACGCGGACCAGGTTGACCAAAATGGCGACCAAAATACCGACGATCGCGCTGACGCTCAGTCTGAGGACGCAACCGATCTTCGACTCGACGCCCCGTCGCAGGCACGCGCGCCCGTCATCCGGCCCGCCCGCAGCAAGCCCACCGATTGGTTTCGGATCACCTCCCAGGATGTGCTGGACTACGTCTTCTCGCACGGACTCCACATCTTGGAACTCTTCGTGGGTGTGTTCTGCTACCTCGTCTTTTTGTTTCTCGGCAGCCGCAAGCTCAAGGCCCGAGTGCTGCGGGCCTTCCCCGGCGAACGTGGCAGTCGGCTTGTGGCCATCGGCGAGGGCATCACCGACTCGATGGAGCGGTTTATGGTTGTGAAGACAGCGACGGGGGTGGGGATGGCGGTGTCGGCCAGCATACTTATGTATGGGTTCGGCCTTGACCACTGGATGCTCTGGGCCTTCCTGTTTTTCGCCGCCAATTACATCACCTACATTGGCAGCATGGCTGCCTGTATTCCGCCGCTCTTTATGGCCTACCTCGACCTCGACAGTGCAGTCATGGCGACGCTGCTCTCCACGCTGATCGTGCTCAACCGCGTCTTCTGGATCGACTTTTTTGAGCTCCGGTTGTCGGGCAAGCAGCTCAACCTCGACCCCACGCTGCTCTTTCTCTGGCTCTCCTACTGGGGCTGGGCCTGGGGGATTCTCGGCCTGATTCTTGCCTATCCCATGCTGGCCGCCGTCCGGATCACGCTCGAACACATCGGCGGCCTACGGGGCTGGGCCCTGCTGCTCAGCGACGAGTAGGATCGCTGTCAGATACGATCATTCCTAGGCGACGGCAATCGGAACGTGTCAATGACTTTGAGACAGCTGCGGAACGAATTGAGTGTCGCTGGGTATTTCAAGGGTGCGGACGGTTGGCCGCTTTTTTGTGTGGGTTGATCCAGACTTCGGCTGCCGGCGTAAGGGGCCTCGCAACGCCTTCAAAAAATTGGACGAACCGCGCTGGGTGGCGGGCATGGGCGGTGGCCAGCACGGAGGCCCGCCCCTCGAGGATTGTCGTGGCGTGGCTGTGCACGACGGCCGGCGTCAGAAGCCCGATACCCCAGTGCCGGTGCTCCTCGTTGTGCCATTGACCGGATTATCCTCAAGCGCAGATTGGCACAACCTACGGCGAGACGGCCTGGATGAGCCAAACATCCAAACGCCTCACAAAAGAAAGAGTCTTGACACCTTCGTTTTGACACCTTTGTTTTGGTGTTGATCTGGCTTTATTGAACGCTAAAATACGATCGGCCAGGGATTATTTTTTGGGGATGTTTTATGGCAATGAACAAACGTGTCCGGCGGCGGATTATTCTGGCGTGCGAGCCTCTCGAACGCCGCACTATGCTGTCGGGCTAACGGCGACACTCTGCACGATGACCATGCCCCGCACGAGCATGCCGTGGCCACCCACTCCAAAGACCGCGAAGAGGTCTGTGGGTCCCCGATTGCTGGTGTCACTGATCGTTTGGATTTGGAACTGCTACCGCTGGCAGACTTGAGACTGCTCCAGACGTTCCATCTCCACAGCCTGCGGTCAGCCCGTCACAGGATCTACCTCGACTTCAATGGCCACACTACAGCGAACACAGCGTGGAACAAAAAATACACCGCCGACGCAGCCTTCATCTCACCGGCTTACAGCGTCGACACCAACCCATCTTTCAGCAATGTCGAGCTCACGAATATCCAAGACATCTGGTCGCGAGTTGCAGAGAATTTTGCACCCTTCGACATCGACGTCACCACGGAGTCCCCGACCCTTTTGTTTGGCACTCGGGTGGTCATAGGAGGCAGTTCTGACCAGTGGTTGGGCAAACAATCAGGCGGGGTGGCGTACCTCGGTGGGTTTGCGTTTCCATGGAAAGTGGAAACCCCCGCCTTCGTGTTCTCAGATAATACTGGTAAAGGCAGTCCCTCTGCGGTGGCTGTCGCCGCGAGCCATGAGATTGGACACACGCTCGGTCTCAAACACGACGGGCAGGCCGCTATCTTTGGGCCTGCGACCGAGTACTACAAAGGCCACGGCTCCGGCACAACAAGTTGGGCTCCGATCATGGGGAGCGGGTACGACGCTCAAATCCATCAATGGAGCCGGGGGGAGTATTTCTTCGCCAACAACCACGAGGACGACCTGGCGATCATCACGTCAAAAAACGGGTTTGGCTTCCGGCCCGATGATTACGGGAACACTCTAACAACGGCGACCTTCGTGGCAACGCCGGGCGGAAGCGCCGTTGTCAACGGGATCATCACGCAGCAAACCGACGTCGATATCGTGCGGTTTTTCACTTATGACAAGCTGAAGGTAAAGATAAATCCCAAGGGGCCAAGCCCGAGTCTCGACGTATTAGCGAGGATCTGGGACGCCGGCGGCAAGCAAATAAATTTTAGTAATCCGCCGAACATGCTTACGGCGGAGTTCGACCTGATGCTCCCGCCAGGCTTCTACAGTCTAGCCATTCGTGGCACTGGCAAGGGAACGACCAATGACGGCTACACCGCCTACGGCAGCCTCGGGTCTTACTCGGTCTCAGTGGAGACCAATTCGCAGCCTCCGTTGGTATCGATCGCGGCAATTGACGCGGTGCTCGCCGAGGGAAATGCAGCCTCCAAAGCCTTTAGTTTTACGGCGACACGGTCCGGTTCTACCACCGGGACGACGATAGCCACCTGGAAAACTCTGGCAAAGGCGGCGGGTAGCACGGTGACGGCCGCCGACTTTGCTGGTGGAGTGTTCCCGTCTGGCAAGGTGACGTTTGTCCCCGGCCAGACGACCGCTCTCATCAACGTCTTCGTCGCGGGTGACTCTGTGCTGGAGTTGGATGAGTCTTTTGCGGTCACGCTGACCCAGGTGACTCTCGGCTCCATCGGCACGGCGACCGCGACCGGGACGATCCAAAACGACGACCTTTACCGAACGGCGTTCCTACTCGTGGCGACCGCAGCCAGATTGATGGAGGGGAACACGCACTTTACCGGGTTTGTGTTCACCGTGACTCGGTCGGGCACGATCAACACAACGCACTCCGTCAAGTGGGCCGTCGCGGGCCTCGGGAGCTCCTCTGCCAACGCCGGAGATTTCGTTGACGATAAGCTCCCTTTTGGCACCCTCACGTTCTCACCGGGCGAGAGCCTCAAGAAGATCACGGTGCTTGTGCGGAATGATCTCGTCGTCGAGCAGGATGAGAGCTACCTGGTGAAGCTCTCGAATCTCATCGGCGGCGGCGGAATTGTCGTGGATGTGGTCGGCGGTCTGATCATAAACGACGATTGGGCGAGACCCTGAGCCCCTTGATTTCTGATTTCCCAGATGATTCCGCTCCCTCGGGCACGCGAAGTCCGCATGACAATGGCGGAAACGGGACGAACGTTACGCAGATCCGTACGCGTCCTTGCCCGGAACTGGCGGTCGCAGCATCCCAAGAGCAAGCCAGAGGCTCGGACGATTACGGCTGCCACAGTCAAAAATGGCTGATCACACTTTATGGGGCATTTGCGCGAGTCAACGACAATGCGGGGCGGCGTCATACGGTAAAGATGCAGTTTGCCCAATCAGCCCCTTTCCAGAAGCCCCCACGGGATCCACTTTAAGAATATTCTCAACCGCGGCCTAGCCGCTTAAGTCCTTTGTCTCCAAGACGCAGCGGCGAATCGACTGCCCTGCCTGCGGCGTGACGGTCGAGCGCGGGCCATCGGCGGCCGGTGAGGGCCACCTGACGACAAGCTACCGCTGGTCCCTGTCGCGGTAGGCGAAGCGGCTGTCGTGGACGGATACGGCCGTAGCCTTCAACACGAGCTGGGAGAACGGCTTGGCTTAGTAAAACACGCAGTGTTGCGGGGAGTGGCTCACAGGAATCTCTTCACCGTGATCGCGGAACAGATTCCCGCCGCGGTCGCCGTGCTCAACCGCTTCCATATTATGCGGAACATGAACGTCGCAATCGATGAGGTGCGGCGGCAGGAGGTCGCCTAGTTGCACCGGGATGGGTCCCAGGCGGCGCTCACGAAGTCGCGGTTGTGTCTGCTCAAGCGGCCTAAAAAACTTACGGACAACCCGGGCCACTGGGATGAGCGAGCTGTCCCAGTACGATTTCAAGAGCGTCCGGGCGCATCTGCTCCGCGAGGAGTTCCAACGGTTCTGGGACTACGCGACCCCGGCTTGGGCGGAG
>Ga0247831_1006976_pt1 | contig 12934 bp, 9 predicted proteins | sample LaCruzMarch2015__9_FD_192406 | JGI IMG/M metagenome (GOLD analysis project Ga0247831, IMG submission 192406) | Freshwater microbial communities from meromictic Lake La Cruz, Castile-La Mancha, Spain - LaCruzMarch2015_1m | ecosystem: Environmental > Aquatic > Freshwater > Lake | place: Spain...
AAAAATAGTAAAAGAAATCTAAACGTCAATACCGTTAAGTATATTTTGTCACTATTTGGACAAACACTGTCACTATTTGGACAAACAAACTGTCCGGGCCTTCGGACGCTGTGTCCAAAACGACTCCGAGTGTTGTTTGTTTGGGTATTCTACTTACGTATTGTACATAAACCACTCAGCCTCCGTCGCGTTCCCAGCCAGGTAGGTGCCTGGTCCTCGCCCTATTAGACTTGCGTGGTTCACATCCCGACCACCTTTAAGATGTTGTCGATTGGCAAACGCGCGATGCCTCTTCGACGTTGGACACGGACGTGCTTATCATCTGATATTCTGTCGGAAATAACGACAGCGCTATACCCAACGACGAGCATGTATTTCAACCATAAAGCTCGTCGATGTAATCGGATGGACTGTTGCTCGACGTTCATTATTCGGTATTCATCTCATTCCACATCGCGACCAACCAAATCTGTACGATACATGGACATGCGTCAATTCAAAACTATAGAGACGCTGATTGAAGCTGTATGTATCAATATGGATGCCTTATCACCACGAAACAAGTCATCGTTTTGGGCAGAACTTTCAAAACTACTTCGAAATAAGGGATTACCATCGCGTACTAATGATATAGTCAAAAAGCAACTTGACTCAATATTAGTCAATACGCTAGAGAATGTAAAACTGAAACGATTTGACGATAGAGACGTGGCTACAATCGTAATTAGTCTGGTCAAGATAGTGAGACAAGGTGGTTATGTTAGTCAAAAAACGTTACAAATGACACTGGACGACATTGCCAGTTTGATACTCCCAATGCTCCCAAGGTTTCAACCACGATATTTATCTAACTTAATCTATGCGTACAGCCTTGCAGATTGCGTGCCCAAAATAAAAGGGGGGCGTAATTTCTATGACATACTTGCTTTCCAGGCAATATCCAAGTTGCATCTTTTCAATTCACAAGACTTCTCAAACATGCTGTGGGCCTATGCCAATGTATGCGTATCAAACTCGGATCTATTCATGACGGTGGGAGACGCAATTGTTGCTCTGGATGACTTGAGTGACTTTAACTCACAGCACATCTCAAATATTATCTGGTCCTACGCTACTGCAGGCGAATCGCACCAACAACTTTACAAAGCACTTGCCGATCATATCATTAAACTTGACAACTTGAGTGGTTACAAGGCCCAGAATTGTTCGAACATTGTTTGGGCGTATGCAACTGCATGTCAGTCGAATCCACGGCTATTCCAGAAAATCGCAAACCACATTATCGATGTAGATGATTTGCACTCATTCAAACCGCAGGAGATATCGAATACTGTATGGTCTTTTGCATCTGCCAACGAGAATCATCCAGGGCTTTTTAAGAAAGTCGCCGACCATGTCGTTGCACTGGGTAACTTGTCTGGATACAGCGGCCAGACAATATCCAACATCGCATTGTCGTATGCAACTGCAGGCGAGGCACATGCACAACTATTTAGCAAACTCGCAGATCACATCATTGCACTAGAGGACTTGTGTGGACTTAGCGAACAGGCAATTTCGAATATCATATGGGCTTTCACAATTACGGGAGAATCACATCCACAGCTATTCGGGGTATTGGCAGACCATGTTATTGCATCAGACTTGAGAAAGTATAAGCCACAGGCTTTATCGATTATATTGTGGGCATATGCAGGAGCGGGCGAGTCGCATCCTATGCTTTTCAAGAAGATAGCTGACCACATCTCTTGTCTGGAAGATTTGAGTGGATTCAAATCACAAGCCCTGTCCAACGTTCTGTGGGCTATTGCAACTGCAGGAGAATCGCATCCAAGGTTATTTAACAGACTTGCCGACCGTATAATTTCAGACGATTTGAGTGAATTCATCCCACAACACTTTGCCAACATCTTGTGGTCGTATGCGACTGTAGGTGAAACTCATCCACGGCTTTTCAAGAAATGCGCCGATTGTATAGTTGAAATGGACTTAACTAGGTTCATGCCACAGAACTTTTCTAATATTGCTTGGGCATTTGCAACTGCAGGCGAGTTGCATCCACTTCTTTTCCAAAAGTTGGCTGATGTGTCAATCGCTAGAAGCAACGAATTTAGCTCCAATTCTCAAGCCGTTGCCAATTTGCTATGGGCGTACGCTACCATTGGGCAAAATGACCATCAATTGTTTTCATCATTTGCACCAGTCGTGACATCAATTGTGAGTGAATGCAGCAGTCAAGGTATCACCAATATTGCTTGGGCATACGCTGTATCAAACGTTGATGTTCCGTCGCTGTTCAATGATGATTTCATTAGTTTGTGCGTAGACAGAGAGAGTTCTCACACCAATAGTGGCTTGGCCCAGCTTCATCAGTGGCATTTGTGGCGAGAGGAGATGAAGTCTAGCATTGAATTGCCTCCATTACTCAGGGAAAAATGCTATCACGCATTTACATCAAGTGCGCCCGAGCCATCAAGATTTCAAGACGAGGTAATCTCTGAACTGACATCTATCGGTCTACGCCCGGAAGAAGAAGTTCTGACCAAAAGTGGCTATCGTTTAGATGCGATTGTGGAGATACATGGTAAGAAGATTGGCATCGAAGTGGATGGACCGTCTCATTTTATTGGTAGAAAGCCAACTGGGAATACAATCCTGAAACATCGACAAGTGCATACCCTGGATAAGATTCCACTTTTGTCAGTATCTTATTGGGAGTGGAATGAGGTTAGGAAGGACCGTGACATGAAACATCAGTACTTGCGTTTAGCATTAGGACGCCTCTGTGCTTGAGAGGGGTACATTGGTTATTATCTCACGCGTTGAAAGTAATTTTTTTACACGCTAATGCAAATAACGGCAATATTATGCCTTTTAAGCAATAACAGCAGCTTGACGCGATTGCAAATTGGTTGTCATCAGATCTACGTCCTTTTTAATCTAACTTTATGTTTATGTCTCAGTCAATTAATTTAGTTAATCATCAATAGCAATATCATGTCAGATCAACAAGCCGAGTTCGAAATTGCGACTCTCATACCGTACATCAACACTTAATACACGAATAGCAATCATTAATGCCCTCCGAGGAAGAACCACATTTTGCTTACCTCTGCAATAAGTCAGCATTCCATTTCATAACAGGCTCGTCCATTCTTGCAGTTAGTATTTCACATCCAGTTTTTGTTACTAGTACTGTATGTTCAAATTGAGCACTACGTTTACCATCACGTGTCACGGCTGTCCAATTATCACCCCACGTTATATCCTCATATGTACCTAAATTAATCATTGGCTCCACCGTGAAGACGTGACCCTCCTTCATTACACCCTTGGCCTTATTCTTATTATAATGCGGAACATTCGGCGCTGTGTGGAATAATGATCCAATGCCATGTCCACAATAGGTACGTACTACTGAACATTTATTGGACTTTGCAACCTTTTCTATAGTACTACCAAGATCACGATATAATGTCCCAGGTTTCACCATTGCTAATGCACTTTGTAAACAAGTAAATGCCGTCTGGACCACACGTTGACCATCCGTATCGACATTCCCCACCATGAATGTTTCATTCAAATCACCATGATACCCACCCCGTGAATATGTAGTAACATCAATATTTACTATATCGCCATCCTGTACCTCACGGTAGTCGGGGATGCCGTGACAAATAACTTCATTGACAGACGTGCATACACTTTTGGGAAAGTTATAATAATTTAACGGAGAAGGGTAGCAATCACGTTCCATACATGCTTCATGTACGACCCTATCAATTTCGTCAGTCGTAACGCCGACGCGTACTGCCCTGCCACCCAGGTCGAGTACCTCACGTCCCATTCGACATGCATATCGTAAATTGCATTCCCCCTCAAGTTCATCCGGGCCGTAGACGCGTATACTATTATTCGACGCTCGATCGCGTTGTTCCGAAGTAGACACACCGCCGGGATGGTTGGCATAGTCGGGCTTTAGTACGCGTGTATTCGTTATTGGACGTTTGGGCGATAATAACGTAGGTCGGAGTGATCCGGTGAAGACATATGATTTTGCCCATGTGGGTAATGATGATTGTATCTCTCGCGTTGCATCGATGGGGCAGGTGGTGCCATTTGCGGGCGGTGTCTTTCTATGCTGCTGCTGCTGCTGCTGTCCACTGCTACCAGTTCCATCGCTAAAAAGGGTGTGTAGCACCTTGTGCTGCGCGTAATTAGACTTGAAGCAAGCTTGGCCACAGAAAACATTTTTAACGCCATGCTGCGAGCATATCGGACATGCGAGTGGCTTCAGAACAGGATTCGTACACCCAGGCGTAGTGCAGGTGGTGGCAGTAGGAGTAGTGGCCATTGTCCAGAGGCGTGTGGGGGGGGGACGTGCCGTTTCGTTGTGTGGACAAAAAGAACGTAATCTTCCCGCTCAATTTTCCGTTGTGACAACAACAAAAGACGATGGAGAAAGGACAAACAGTTTGGCTGCGTTCGCCATCGTCCCGGTGGGGGTGGATCCCCGCAGTCGTACATGACCGATCCGAGGTCCTAATTGTGAAAGGTGGCATATCCGTTATGGAGGTGACATTGCGCGATGATCCGCGGTTTAGCTCGACTCGGCAGCATCCTCACTATCAACAGCAGCTCAATAGTAGCGGTGACGAGAATCAAAATTACTTGATCCAACAACACCGATCGAAAGAATTGCCATGTGGCAATGCCGACGGGTATCGTGATCCAATCCCACCATTTGAATATGTACTACGGATTGATCCTGGTGCAGTCTACGGTAACAATGACAGCAATGATCATGATGACAATATTGATGGCAATACTGAAATTAAAATACGCGATGACTTTGACGGGGGTGATGATTTAATCGGATTAACACACTTGCATGAACCTGCGATATTGCATGCTCTACGGACAAGATATGATAAAGATATTATATATACTAATACCGGTCCCATACTTATTGCGATTAATCCGTTTAAGAAAATGGATACATTGTATGGACCAAATGTTATGGATGAATACCGACGGGGTGGTGAGATGGGATCATTTGGTTCCTCAGACGTCAAAGCAATTACTAGTCCTCGCACTGCTGCTGCTGCTGCTGCTGCTGCTACCGAAGAAGGAGGAGGGGAGGAAGATGAAGATTTCATTGGAAATCTATCCATGGTCGACGACGATGAGAGCAATGACGACGATGTCGACTCATCATTTACAAGCAAGAAGGAGAAGACCACTAACTCAACAACAACCATGGGTGCTGTCGGTGTAAGTCGTTTACCACCTCATGTATATCGTACTGCCGATGATGCCTACCGTGCCATGATGCGTGGGATAGAAATGAATACATCATTGGACAGTCGTGCAGTAGTAAAACAACAAAGCAAAGGCAATAAGAAACAAGATGATGGATCTACACCCACGAATCAATCTATACTTGTTTCGGGTGAAAGTGGTGCAGGTAAGACAGTCACGACCAAGATTGTTCTTAATTATCTTGCCATGCTATCCAAGCGTGTTGCCGAGGTTGAGGAATCCACATTCATGACAATTGCCATGGCCACGTCCACAAAGCCAGATGAAAGTATAGTACGTATTGAACGACAGGAACGTCAGGTATTAAATTCAAATTCTATATTAGAAGCATTTGGTAATGCACGGACAATACGGAATGACAACTCGTCCCGGTTTGGTAAATATATAGATGTACGATTCTCACACTCTGGTAAATTAATGGGTGCAACGATTGATACCTACCTGTTAGAGAAGGTACGACTTATTCGACAAACAGCAGGTGAACGTAACTTTCATATTTTTTATCAATTCCTTGAAAGCAAGTTATCAAAGGATGAACGACTAAAGTATCATTTGGGGGAACACATGGGATTGGATGACTTTGCATTAGTTAATAAAAGTGGGACATATGATCGACGAGATATGGTCAGTGATATTGATATGCATACTGAGATGTTACATGCAATGAAAGTTATGGGTTTTAATAATGAGACTGTACAAGATATATTACGTTTGATAGTTGCCATTTTACACGCTGGGAATATGACATTTGACGATATGAATCATGGCGAAACGTGTGTACTCGTGAAGGATAGTGCCTCACTTGCTGTTGCCTCTCTCCTTGGTGTGTCATATGAGAACCTTGCAGCCTCCCTAACGTCACGTGTACTATTTATAAAGGAGGGGAATATTACCAAGGAGCTGAATTCCAAGCAGGGGTATAAGGCAGCCGAGGGACTCATCAAGTCAATGTATGGTGCCAATTTTGACTATATCGTCGAGGCAATTAATCGTAGTATACAGAACATTGAACATCTGCACGATCGATCAACGACAATGAAGGATAGCAAGCGACAGAAGGATACATGTGCATACATTGGCGTACTAGACATTTTTGGCTTTGAAACATTTGAGAGTAATTCATTCGAGCAACTATGTATCAATTACACGAATGAAACCTTGCAGCAGCATTTCAATCAACACGTTTTCAAACTAGAACAACAGGAGTATGAGCGTGAGGGGATATTATGGAAATTCATTTCGTTTCCCGACAATCAGGATGTGTTAGATTTGATTAATATGAAAAATGTAGGTATATTTGCCATACTTGACGAACAGTGCATCGTTGAATGGGGATCCGATGACAAATTTGTACAGCAATTGTATACACGATGTGAATCTCATTATAGATTCGAGGTCACGGCAGCACAGAAACCGTATCACAAGTTTAGTGTGGATCATTATGCGGGGTTGGTTGAGTATTCTACTGACGAATGGATTGAGAAGAATAAGGACCAGTTGCCTATTGCGTCGGTGGAGTTGCTAACGTCATCTACCTTTGGTTATATTGGAAAGTTGCAGGTATGTTTATATATTTTCGAACAGTCTCTGGTGCCAAGTAATTATTTTATTTGTCTAATGATTTCAATCCTATGTGTGTCAGAGCTTTGTGAGGGCCGAAGGTGCTGGAGGACGAGGTTTCTTTGCCATCAAGTCTGTGGGTGCCAAGTTCGCTGAACAGCTCGTGGACCTACGTACACGCATCGATGCGACAGCTCCACACTACATTCGCTGCCTTAAACCAAATGACGAGCTCCTTGCGGATGATTTCGATCCCAAACAAATAGTCGAACAGCTTCGTTATTCGGGAGTTTTAGAGGCTGTTCGTGTAAGTCGTGCTGGATATCCCACTCGATATCCACACGGCCAATTCATGTCTCGCTATTACATGCTGGGAGACCTTGGCCATGACGGTACGAAACGAAACAAGGATATTATGCAAATGGTGAAATTCATTTCCAAGCATGTCTGGGAGGCTGAACTGAAGAAGATACAATCTAGGGAGGCGGTTGCACGCTCTCGAGAGCTGGAAACGCAGGTGAGAGAGGTGTAAATTTTATTCACGTGCTCTAATTATATGTTGGACCGTCCACTCAATCTACTATATCGCACATTAGACTGGAACTTATAAACAGACTCAACTCCGGTCATCGCCGCCGAAGAAGAAAACGATAAAGAAGCGTTTGAATGCACAAAGTAATATTGAGTTTCCAGAAACGGTAGAGGAGTTCGATCAGCTTGACTTTGGTACTCGCTGTGCCGTGGCAGGATTACAGTTAGGTCGAACCAAGGTCTTTCTGCGACGGGATGCATTTGATCGGATTGAGAATCTTCGTGTTGTAATCTTAGGCAAATCTGCAAGAGATATACAGGCTATGATACGTGGAAGAGTACAGCATCATCGTTATCTCCGCCTTCGGGGGGCGACCATTAAGTGTCAGGCTATGATTCGTTTCTTTCTCGTCAACCTTGAACTCATTCGGGCAAATAACAAGGCAAGGATTGAAAAGTGGGCGTCGTCAAAAGTTCAACTTGCATACCGTCGTTACAAGTTTCGCACACTCGGTGCCGACAAAAAACAACGGATGATTGATGCCGCTGTACTAATTCAGGCGTTTACCCGTGGATCATTGGCAAGACTGCATTTGGATGATGTTGAAAAGAAGGTGGTAGGGACAGCTGCGAAAGAAGCACCGATCGCTACAGTGTCCTTGCCACCGGTGGTTATTATTCGGACAGGCCCAACAGTCGAAGAGACTGCCGAGATGATGGTTCACACCAAAAGGCTTTTCAAGTTACTTCGTGAAGAAAAATGGGATGCAGCTATTGCTTTGATGGAGGAGCATGCCAGATTGGCTGAGCAAATTGAGGATGACACTGGAAGACTGCCGTTGCATGTTGTCGCACAGCACAACCTTCACCACGTGTTTGAGAAAATATACAAGTTTTACCCCGCGGCAGAGCAGACCTTCGACTCAAATGGCCGATTGCCCATCCATGTAGCCGCCGAGCACGACGCGTTGGTCCCAGTTAAGTCACTTCTTGCCAAACACCCAGCAGGAGCTGATACCATGGTGTTGAGGCCTGCTGGACGCTCTGGTGGAGGCATCCCTCTACATGTTGCTTGCAGGATTAATGCGTCAAGTGCGGTGATTACCTCTTTGTTATCAAGCAATTTCAACTCTGCAAAGAAATGTGATGCCAATGGAGATCTTCCAATTCATCTCTTGCTTCGTAATGGCACACAAGTGTCTGGGGCAGTTGTTCAGGCACTGCTTGACACGTACCCTACCGCTGCAATGAGAGCGGATATGTATTGTGATCTCCCATTGAGCGTCGCATTAAAGCACGAGTGCAAGCCTGGAGTAGTCAAGACTTTGCTTATGCACAATCCTGATGCGGCAAAGGTAATCAATGGCAGAGATGGTCACAGTCCTCTCTTTTTAGCGTTTCAGCATCATGCCGATGATAAGACTATTCTTGGGCTCATGAATCATGCTCCAGATGTAAGTAATTCGAAGTTTCGGGACTTTCAGATGATATCTCTTCCCTCAAACTTGATTTCGTCGATTTTTCTTATCTCTCTAGCTAATTGTTGCGACCGACAAGAGGACTGGGATGTTGCCCATCGAAATGGCAACTAGACAGAGGCACTCGAACACAATCATACATGATCTTCTGAAACGAGACATGCCGATTGATTTGAAAGAAAAGGCCAAAGCAAAGCATTTGCCTCATCAATTTTCTTGGAATCATTTGGTTTCTAACGCCGAAGATATCTACCATGACGTCGTTAAGAAAGTCCTTATGCATTGCAGTCAGCCTCAGGTTCTTGCCTTGGCAAACATTGAAAACAAACGGGGTGAAATCCCATTAACAACTGCCACCCCACTTTGTCAGCACGAATTCCGCGTCATGTTCAGGCTATTTTACACCCTTGAGATTTCAGATCAAACTCCGGCATTCGAGGACATGGATACCGGAACGCAGATTTTCTATGCACTTCGTTTCACTCCTCCGAAAGAAGTGTACGGGTATTATACCTCGTTGTATCAAGATGACAAGAGAGAGAATAACCTCATCGAGGTGTGGGATGACTCGACTGTTGTGGATGATGAGGAAGTGTTACCTGATTTGTCAACCATTGATGCCAAGCAGAAATTAGCTTTTGTCCAAAACGAAAAAGGAATTAAAGTCATTGCCAAGCTTACATCACGATCCGACATAGTTGATGCTGAATTGTCAAAGAGGAAGGACTACAAGTTATCTCGCCATTACGTCCCACCAATAATGAGTGTTCATCACACCATGCTCCACGCCGCATACTCAGAAGCGATGGCTGATCCCTCTTACTGCATTACAATGAAAGCTGCGGACATAACTTGTGAGAATCTCATACTTGACGTACGAAAATCTGGTGGCACATTTATTGACAGTGATTTAAAGGGTATTGCTATGTCACTTCTTCATATTCACGATCGTGGTCTTGTGCATGGTGACTTTGGCTCTCACAACACTGCCAAGTTCGGAGGCCGCTGGAAGACATTAGGAGTGAGTGGATGTGTAGACATTGGATCGCCCACCAACCCAAAACGGGGTGTCTATCACCCTCCTGAGGCTGTGAGCTTGGAAACCAGAAATGTCTCTCTCGGAGATAAGAATGTTGGAGCTTCTGTTGTATCCGTTGCCAGCGATGTGACATTCGACATTTGGGCATATGGAGTCATCTTCTATGAAGCAATTGCTGGATTACCCCTGTCACCGTACAGGTCTCTTCACAAAGCTAACCGGGCATTGACAACTGCTGAGCTGTTCAAAGTTGGGCAATGGGATGATCGTAGTCTTCGAAAGGCATTACGTCATATTGCTAATGACACCGCCCAAGATCTGGTGAAAAAGTTGTTACAGCCCGATCCGAATTCACGAGCCCAATCTATGCGTGATGTCTTAAGTCATCCATTTTTTGGTATTGGAAAGCTTGCAGGAGGGTCAGGGCCGGTTTTCGATCGCCCAAAGCTCTCACCCACATCTGCGTCGAACAATCTCGTGACAAAAGAGAAGACGCCTGTCTCGATTAATGCTGCTCGTGTGATGCCACAATCGTCTCCAGAGCCTCCGCCGGCAAGTGTGAATGTGACAGAGCCCAAACAGCCTGCTGCTACTGTTAATCCCACATCGTGCGTTCTAGACATCAAAGTGCCAGCGCCCAAGCAGCCTATTGCTACTGTTAATGCCCCAGCTTCTATCCAAGAAACAAGCGCTGCGTCCTCAAAGAAGTCTTCGAAGTTTGGCATGAAGAATATGTTTGGGAAAAAGAAATAATTCAGTACTCCTCAATGAGAGCATTCTTGGGTTTGGCAAGGAAATGAATAGAGCAGTCGGTCCTGTCAATTCAGTCATCATGTTCCAAAAAGAGGATGCACTTTTCTTGTCGTCAAGCTGTGACATAGGATCGGCTCTTAGGTAATACGACTCTTTAGCAATAACGAGATAATGATAGACTTCTTTTTACCTCTTGAACTCACTCTATTGTTTATCTCAATCATCCTCCCCATTCCTCGCGAGTAAACTCCAAAGTGGTGTTATCACACAACTCTGCGGTGAACCCGCCAAAAGGAGGTCCAGCCCTTCTTTCTTTCTTGGGTGGTACTATTATTTCATGATGAATAATCGGTCCGGTCCTGAACAATTCTGGACTTGAGCAGAATGGAAGATGCCATTGGACACGAAGAGGGTGGAGGAGAAGAAGTTAACGAAGAAATGATCGTAGGAGATGGGCGTATTGATGATGACGACGAAGATGAGGATGAAGACGATGAGGATGATGAAGAAGAGATGAGAGAGCGGAGGGAGCTTAGGGACGAAGTGATTCGCCAAGTTGATGGCAATGATCCCTCGCTCTGCAATATTTGGATCGGAACCGAAGAGTACGACTATGCACAGGTATATCCGAAAGACGGGGATTGGAAAGGCTTTGGAGCGAGCTTGGGAAGAAACACGCACATAAAGGAAATAACGTTTAGTCTCATCACTTCGGAAATGGGGGTACAAGAGATTCACAGCTTCTTTCGCGGGCTTGCCATGAATCGATGCATTCAGAAGCTATCTTTCGAAGGCATTGCTTCCCAAAGCGACGACATATTTCTTCTCCTCGTTCCATTTTTCATACGCAATCAAAAGTTTGACGAACTTGTGATAGAATATATCGGACACCGGGATGGATGCCTTTCAAAGATTGCGTTTGCTTTAAGTCAATTTTATTCCTTAAGCGAATTCCACATTACATGTGGTACTTCACGCAGCATCAGCGAGGGACGTGATGCATCTTGTGAACTTATCGAGGCATTGGTTGGTCATGTGGGGTTGTGTATCCTTAGTTTCAATCGAGTTCCGATTGGGAGAGATGCTTGTTCTGCATTAGCTAATTTACTTCGAATTCGTGGATCTATTCTTGATTCACTTTCACTACATCACACTCAGATTGATGACGAAGGAGCGGATATTCTATCGTCTGGTCTTATCGGGAACATTAAGCTCACAAAGCTTGATCTTGCTGGGAATTGCTTCACTGAGATTGGGTGGCAAGCCATATTTGCTATGCTGAAGAATCCGCAGTGCAGATTAATGTCTCTTGATCTAGGTTCTACTGACATCAATGATGCAGTGGCACGGTCTCTTACCAACGCTCTTAGCCGCAACAGGACTCTCAAGAAACTGTTTTTGAGAAATATTTTTAGTACCACCACTGCAGGCTGGATGGATCTGTTTATGGGGATTCTTCTAGGTCCGCATTGTAAGCTGGAAAGTCTAGATCTAAGCGATAGTGGGGGGGACAGATTTGAAACCATGATAGAACCACTTGTAAGTGCGTTAGCCAGGAACAATCATCTGAAAGTATTAATCCTACGCAACGATATGAACAGAATGCCCGCTACTTCAGTTGGATGGCAAAATTTTACCAATTTGCTTCTCAATCCCAATTCAGCATTGAAAGAGCTTGTGCTGACTGGCAATACCATTAACGACGATATCATCTCTGCTTTTGCTTCAGCTTTGACCAACAACAACCAGTTGAGGAAAATCCAATTTGGTCATTATGGTAACACAAGTCCCGTCACTTCTGTCGGCAATGATGCTTTTTCACGTATGTTGTGTGACACATCCACTATTCTCAACACTTTCAATTCCAATCATACCCTTGTGAGCACTGGTTTTTCATTTCAATTTAGTGAAGACATCTACCCACTTCTGAGTATAAACCAAAAAAACAGTATCCGCCAAGCTGCACGCATCAAAATTATCAAATCTCATTTTAGTGGAAGTGGCATCAACACACAAGTCTTCACTGAAATGAAATTAAATGTTCTTCCAACTGCCATTGCTTGGATGGGACGCAATACCTCTCTACGTAATGGAGGAAGCCATGGAGGAAGAAATCTGATGTTTGAATTCCTGAGAAAAGAGCCTTTGGTATGTGATATGAAACGCACTAGTAAGAAGTGGAAGTGTCGGATTGAAGTCAAATGACTGAATATGTATGACATTGTACAATTGAGAAAGGAATAATTAGAAC
>Ga0247831_1006979_pt1 | contig 12929 bp, 9 predicted proteins | sample LaCruzMarch2015__9_FD_192406 | JGI IMG/M metagenome (GOLD analysis project Ga0247831, IMG submission 192406) | Freshwater microbial communities from meromictic Lake La Cruz, Castile-La Mancha, Spain - LaCruzMarch2015_1m | ecosystem: Environmental > Aquatic > Freshwater > Lake | place: Spain...
CAGGTATGAAGCTTTTTGTAGGTGAGCACGTTTAGCAAGCTTTGGATTGCGATAGATAAGTGCGCAGGCATCATATGGTGCGAATAACCACTTATGTGGATCGACAATAAATGAATCAGCAAGTTCAATTCCATCAAATAACGGACGAACAGATGGTGCACATAAGGCAGCTAACCCATAAGCGCCGTCAACATGAAACCAAATACCTCGCTCTTTAGCTGCTGCTGCCACAGTTTTTAAGTTATCAATAATGCCAAGATTTGTAGTCCCAGCAGTTGCAACTAATGCAAAAACTTGATGTCCAGGATTTTCACTGTGGTACTTATCAATTGCCACACCACATGCTTCCCCTTGCAGTGATCCATCCTTATCTGGCTTTATTAATAACAACTCAACATCCATGATCTGCGCAGTAGATTTAATAGAGGAGTGTGACTCCGCACTCGCCGCTAACACCCAGCGGGTCACATCTTTATGTTTTGCTTTCAAAGAGTTTCGAGCAGTAACTAATGCAGATAAATTTCCAATGGTTCCACCTTGCACAAATACGCCACCAGAGGTACTTGGCATACCAGCAATATCAATCAACCACTTAAGTGCTTGATTCTCAGCAAAAACTGCGCCGGCTCCTTCAAGCCATGAACCGCCATAAAGCGCACTTGCACCAACTACTAAATCAAAAAGGTTTGCATACTCACTTGGCGCAGATGGAATAAAAGCTAGGTATCTTGGATGATCAGTTGAAATACATGCTGTTGCTAAAACATCTTTAAATAATTTCAGTGTTTCATGGCCGCCTAAACCTTTTGCGGTAATTGTGTTACCTGCTAATTCAAATAACTCCTCTGGAGTTTTGGGGCCATCTAATGGTGGATCTGTTCGCAGACGAATCAACGAGTACTCAAGTACCTCTTTGGCTAACTCTTCAACTTCGGGTGTGAACTCATGCATTGCGAGCAGCGTAATCTTTCCGATTAGCACTTCTGATCAAATTTCTGATCATCGTTGGAAAAACAAATGTATGGAAAGGCAGCACGGCGAACCAATAAAGCTGCCCACCTAAACCACGAGGAGAGAATGTCGCCTCCTGCGTTACTTCACTTTGCCCATTTGGTAATTTTTGAATTCTAAATTCAAGCCAAGCTTTGCCAGGTAAAATCATTTCGGCATAAAGTTTTAAAGATTTATTTGGTTCTAATGATTCCACTCGCCAAAAATCTAAGCTGTCACCAACTCTTAAATGAACTGGATCTCGTCTGCCGCGACGTAATCCAACTCCGCCAATCATTCGATCCATTACTCCGCGCATGTACCAGAGAAAATCAGAGCCATACCAACCGTTATCGCCACCAATCTCTTCAATCGCCTCCCACAAACTTTCAATTGAAGCGTCAGTGACTCTGACCTTCGAGTCCTTATATAGCGCCTCGCCTGCCCACTCTGGATCACTTTGTGCTTTTTGCCATGGCGCCGTAATCGAGGCAGCATCTGACCACCTAGTTGTAACTAGATTGCTTGAAACTTTTGTTAGGGCCAAATTAATTGCCCCGTCCACGTCAATTAATCCTTCTGATGGTGGCGGGATTAAACTCTTGATTGATTTATTCGGATCAGCTACTACTTCGCTAATCAATGATCCAACTAATGGCCTTGCTAGTGATGTTGGCACTGGCGTGACAAAGCCGATCCAAAGACTTGAAAGGTTAGGGGTTAATACCGGAATTCGAATAATTAATCTTCTTCTTAAGCCAGATAACTTAGCAAACTTTTGCATCATGTCTGCATAAGAAAGTATCTCAGGACCGCCAATATCAAAAACACCAGTCACTGGTTTTTCAAGCTTTGCTGCATTTCTTAAATACCAGAGGACATCTCTGATCGCGATTGGATGAGTTTTGTTCATTACCCATTTAGGTGTGGTCATAATTGGCAAACGATGAGTTAGATGGCGCAACATTTCAAATGAAGCAGAGCCAGAGCCAATAATTATGCCCGCGCGCAATTCCATCACAGCAACTGAAGTTGTTGCCAACTCTTTTCCGGTATTAGCTCTAGATTGCAAATGCTTACTTGTTTTTGCATCATTATTAATTCCACCTAAATAAACAATTTGCTTAACTCCGCACTCTTGCGCAGCCTTAGCAAAGTTACGGGCCATTTCAGATTCAATCTGATCAAAGTTTGGACCTAAGTTAATTGAGTGCAATAAATAAAATGCGGTGTGCACTCCAGTTAAAGCTTTAACTGTTGATTGATAATCTGTAGCGTTTCCAACTGCAATCTCAACCTCATTTGCCCAAGTATGGCTCTGTGCCTTGTTGGCATCACGAACAAAAACTCTTACCTTTGCATTATCGGCAAGTAAGGATGTGACCAGCCGGCCGCCCACATACCCAGAAGCGCCAGTTACTAGAATCAATCTCTCATCACTCATGGTAAAACAGTAGACTTATTCAGTGAATAAACCAAAGGTCGTTATTTTAGGTGGTGGATTTGGTGGCTTGGCCACTGCCCGCGCCCTACATAAATCTGCCGAAGTGACGGTAGTTGACCGTCATAACTTCCAAACCTTCCTGCCATTGCTTTATCAGGTATCAACCGCAGGTTTGGCTGCAGATCATGTGGCATATCCAATTCGTGGCGCACTTAGAAAGACTGATATTAAGTTTCGAATGGGCTCTCCCATCTCAGTTGATCACAATAATAAAGAGGTTAAATTAGATAGTAGTGAAATTCTAAAATTTGATCACTTAATTGTGGCATTAGGTTCAGTTTCAGCTGATTTTGGAATACCTGGAGTTAATGAGTACGCCCTAGGAATGAAAACTGTTCATGAGGCCTTAACAATCCGTGCTGAGATTATGCGCAGGTTTGAAGATCTTTGTAGATTTGAAGATGATACTAAATTATCAATTTCAGTAATTGGTGGCGGTCCTACCGGTGTTGAGATGGCAGGTGCAATTGCCGAGTTAATTCGTGGCCCACTTAAATCTGACAAAGCAGATGCCGCAGCCAACATTAACATTTCAATAATCGAAGCAGGTCCTCGCCTTCTGCCAACATTTGCACCATCTTTATCTGAGCGAACCAAAAAAGATTTAGAAAAGCTTGGCGTAAGGGTTATGTTGAATATTCCAGTTAAGGCAATTGAGCATCGAAAAATTACCCTTAGCGATGATTCTGTAATTAACTCTGAGATCACAATTTGGGCAGCCGGAGTTAAAGGTTCTCATGCCATGGCTCAATTAAGTTTGCCAACTACCGGCAACAGAGTCGCAGTTGAACCAACCATGCAGGTGAAGAATTACCCAAACGTTTGGGCATTAGGAGATATCGCTGGTGCACTTGGCAAAGATGGCCGGCCACTACCAATGGTTGCACCCGTTGCAATTCAGCAAGGTAAATTTATTGCCAAGCAAATCGCAAGATTAATTGCTAATAAACCTCTTGGTGAGTTTAAGTATTTAGATAAGGGCTCTATGGCAACAATTGGTAGAAATAAAGCGATTGTGCAAGTAAGAGGCCTGAAAATATCTGGTCCAATTGCTTGGCTAATTTGGGTTTGGCTACACCTGTTTTATCTATTAGGTGGGCGAAATAAAATCGGCACTATGGCAGATTGGACTTGGAACTACTTAACCTTTGATCGCGGCAATCGCCACATCATGGATTCTTATTAATGACTAAACCAGTATTTCGAAAGTTTATTGAAGTTGATAAACATCAAATCTGGTCGGTTAAGTGGCAAAACAATGGTCAGCCAGTTGTCTTACTTCATGGTGGGTTAAGCTATACCGCAAAGTGGGAGAAACAAATCCTGCCAGCTGTTGCAAAAACGCATCAACCATTTGCCTATGATCGAACTGCTCACGGCTATACAAAGGTCAGACCTGGCTACATGCACTTTGATTTTCAAGTAAATGAGTTAATTCATTTTCTTAAAACTGTAGTTAAAAAACCAGCACACATTATTGGCTGGAGTGATGGTGGCAATATTGGATTACTTGCGGCAATAAAGCGACCAGATCTCATTAAATCTTTAGTTGGCATCGGTATGAATTACACCTATGACGCAGGGCTCTCATTTGATTTAAACACGGTCGAGGCAAGTGAGGAAGAGATTGCTAATTTTGTGAAGATGACCAAGCAAGATCCAAAATTACTGCTTGAGATTAAGCGAAAAGCCTTTAAAGTTTGGGCAACTGAGCCGAAGTTAAAGTTATCTAAATTAAAGAAGATTAAATGCCCAGTATTGGTATTAGCAGGCGATGATGAGCCATTTAATAGCAAGATGACCTTTGAGATGTATGAAGCGATTCCAAATGGCAGATTAGCGGTTATTCCAGGAGCATCACATGCGGTTGTAAATGAAAAAACTAAGTTAATGCAAGAGGTAATTAAGGATTTCTATAAATCATTAGATTTTCCAATTACCAAGATGCCAAACCGTAGAGCTAAACAACAAGCAAAAATCTTAAGAAACTCTTAACTCACCAACTGCGCCCTTGGGTACAAACGGCTTACTTGGAAATACTGCAGCCACCTTTTTGTATTGGGAGTTTTGTGCTGGCCGCGGATCGGTCTCACCCTTATTTGGCCACATTGAAAATGCTCGCTCTGCTTGCGCGGTAATAGTTAGAGAGGGATTAACGCCCAGGTTTGCCGTAACTGATGCACCATCTACAACATGCATTGTTGGATAGTTATAAACCCGATGATACGGATCAATTACGCCATTACTAACTGAATCCCCAATTACACAGCCACCAACAAAGTGGGCGGTAAATGGTGCGTTTACTAAATCACCAATGTGACCACCAGCAATGCCGCCATTATTCTCCGCAATCCGGCGGGCTACCTCATTTGCTGCTGGAATATAGGTTGCATTTGGAATTAGTGAATCATTTTTTGAAGTTAGGCGATATCCAAAAATACTGCGCTTGCCATTAACAGAGATGGCTGAATCAACATTTTGCATAATCAAGGCCACTACGGTTCGCTCACTCCACTGCCTAACATCCATAATTTTTAAAACTAGTGATGGCTTAGTAATTACTTGTCGCAACCACTGCCTTCTGCGATCTTTAATATTTACCCCATCAGTCATAACAGTTTGAAGCATGCCCATAAAGTTGCTGCCCTTGCCATATCTAACTGGCTCAACATGGGTGTGATCATCTGGGAAAAATGAAGAGGTGATTGCAGAGCCCTTACTAAAATCAGTACCGCCCTTAGGCATAATCGAACCAGTTAGGGCTTCACTATTTGTTCTAGATAGTTTGCCTAATTGATCGGAGATCTTTGGCAAAGTTCCATCTAACTTCATCTTATGTAATAACTTTTGAGTGTTGTATGTGCCAGCGGCAACAACCACATGGGCGGCAGTAAATGATCTTTTGCCACCAAACCAAGCCGCGCTTTTACGAGCAATAACTTTCCAACTGCCATCAGGTAATTGTTCAGTTTTTATCGCGGTATGTTCTGGGAACACCTTTGCGCCAGCTTTTTCTGCCAGACCTAGATAATTTTTTGGCAGAGTATTTTTTGCATTATGTCGGCACCCAGTCATGCAGCTACCGCATTGCAAGCAACCATCACGATCAGGGCCTACGCCACCAAAGAAAGGATCCTTTGATTTAACGCCACTGCCATCGCCAAAATAAACACCAAGGGGAGCTAATTTAAATGTGTGGCCAACTCCCATTTGTTCGGCCACCTCTTTCATCGCTTTATCCGATGGAGAAAAATATGGATTTTGCGCAACACCTAACATTCGCGATGCCTGGTCATACCAAGGAGATAACTCACTATCCCAATCGGTAATGTGCTTCCATTGTTTATCTTCAAAGTATGAAGCAGGTGGTTTATATAAAGTGTTTGCATAAACTAATGAGCCACCGCCAACACCAGCACCTGCTAAAACTAAAACATTAGGTAAAACATGAATTCGCTGAATTCCACGGAGCCCAAGCCGAGGCAGATAAAGAAAGCGACTTAATCGCCAAGAGGTCTTTGGGAAATCTTTATCGCTAAATCTTCTGCCAGCTTCTAAAACTGCGACCTTGTAACCTTTTTCAGTTAAGCGAAGGGCTGCAACTGAACCACCAAAACCAGAGCCAATAATTACCACATCAAAATCTGCGGATTTCATAAATAAACTCTACTTTGATTGATTGTAAATAATAAGTAGATAAAACTGGAGCCCCCCGTCAGGATTGAACTGACGACCTGCCGCTTACAAGGCGGCTGCTCTACCACTGAGCTAGAGAGGCGGGTTGAGGGCGTAATTATGCCATGAATAAATGATGGGAAAGTACCCAAAATTTTGTGAGTAAATCTAGTAAGTTGCCCGTATGCGCCTTGGAGTATTAGATGTCGGATCAAACACCGTGCATCTACAAGTAGTTGATACTTCCCCAGGAGCAAGGCCTAATCCAACCTTTAACTATAAAGAAGAGCTGCGTTTAACCCAATACATAAATGAAGATAATCTCGTATCTGATGAGGGAATAGAGAAACTACGCAGTTCGATTAAACGTGCGATTGAACAATCGGCATCGGTGCAAACTCAAGAACTACTTCCCTTTGCTACCTCAGCACTTAGAGAAGCAGGTAATGGCGAAAAAATAATTAACTCAATCAATAAAGATTTTAATATTGATCTACAAGTTTTAACCGGTGAAGAGGAAGCGAAATTAACTTTCCTAGCAGCTAGGCGCTGGTTTGGCTGGTCAAGCGGCAGATTACTTGTGATTGATATTGGTGGTGGTTCTCTTGAAATGGCAGTTGGCATTGATGAGGCGCCAGAGATAGCAACATCACTTCCACTTGGAGCGGCTCGTTTAACTAAGGATTTTCTTAAAGGAGATCCCTACACTGATAAAAGTTTAAGAGCACTGCGTGATCATATTGAGAATAAACTTGAGCAAATACTCCCGTCATTAGTTAAACATCAAGATACCGATCGAGCAATCGCAACTAGTAAAACTCTACGTACCTTAGCTAGATTGGCTGGAGATTGGTTTGATGGCACTGGTAAAAATATAACTGTTGAAGCAGCAAGAAAAATATCTGCAAAACTCTCTGAGATGGATGAAAATACCAGAGCTAAATTACCTGGTGTTTCAGAAAACCGTGCTTCTCAGATTGTTGCCGGCTCTCTTGTTGCTGAGAGCGTGATGCGAAATTTAGATATTAAAGAGTTAGAAATTTGCCCGTGGGCACTACGTGAAGGTTTGGTACTTAAATGGATGGATTGGATGGAAGCTTAAAAAATCGGCGCATCAATTCGATCTATTTGAATAATCTCTTTCCCACTTCTATGGATTACCCATCCATCAGCTGGTGATAATTTGTCTTCATCGGCATCAACATCTGACTTCTTCGTCAATTTATTTAACATTTTAGGCAAAATTGGGTTATGGCTGCAAAGCAAAATTCTGCTATCTTCTTTGATTAACTCCTTTGCGTAATCAAAAGCTTTTTCTTTATCTTTTTTATATGTATTCTCACTTAATTTTCCAGTAACTTCAAGTTTAATTCCTAACCCTTTAACCATTGGATTGACAGTGTCATAACAACGCACCGCATCTGAGGTATGGATTTGTTCAATGTTATAAACCTGATAAATAGAAAGTAGTCTCTGTGCTTGATTTTGTCCAAGTGAATCAAGTGGGCGATCATCATCATCGCCTTGCCACGCATCCCTAGTGACTGCCTTTGCATGGCGAAGCAGTATGAATGGTTTTGTATCAAAATCCAACTCTATAAATTGCGCAAGAATTTTTTTATCAGTTTCAAGTGTTAGTAGCTCTTTAACCTTCTTTACCTCAACCCACTTTAATTCATCTACCTCAGAGTTTGGGCCGAAATCTTTATAGGTAATCGCTTTCGCCGCCCAAAATGAAACCTGCTTTTTCCCGTCTTGCGTTAGATACTCAACATCGCCTAAAAAAGCGCCAAACTCTGTTTGAATATTTGTTTCCTCAAATACTTCACGATGAGCACAGGCAATTAATGATTCATTAATTTCTACTTTTCCTTTTGGAAAACTCCAGTCATCATATTTAGGTCGATGTATTATTGCGACCTCTGTTTTATCTTTGTTATTTCGCCAAACTACCGCACCAGCTGCTTGAATAGTTGCACTCACGGATTAACTCGATATGAATCAATCATTACTGCTTGCAAATCATTTAATGGTGAACCATCTGGTGCCTTATCAACTTCAAGCCATTTTCCAGTTGGCAATAAATGCCAGCCAGAGGTTGTTGAAGATACATATAGGTCAAAGACTTTAATTAAATCCTTCTTATGGTCTGGTCTAGTAATTTGCACTAAAGATTCAACTCTACGATTTAAATTTCTATCCATTAAATCCGCGCTGCCGATATAAATCTCATCATCGCCACCATTTGCAAAGTGAAAAATTCTAGAATGCTCAAGAAATCTTCCTAAAACCGATCTGACTCGTATGTTCTCTGAAACTCCAGGTATCCCAGGCAAAAGCGAACAAATACCACGAATCACTAAATCAATCTCCACACCTGCGATTGAAGCGCGGTATAAAGCCTCAACAAACTCCTCATCAAGTAGTGAGTTAAGTTTTAATCTAATAAAGGCATGTTTACCAGCTTTTTTATTTTCGATCTCTCGATTAATTTTTTCAAGTAAACCAGATCTAATTGTTCGTGGCGCAACCAATAAACGATTGTAAGAATACTGCGGGGCAAATCCAGAAAGTTGGTTGAAGAGTTTATTTAAATCCTCACCCAATTCATCATCCGCACTAAGGATTCCTAAATCCTCATACATTCTGGCAGTCTTTGGATTATAGTTTCCGGTTCCAACATGTGAATATCTGCGGACCGTGTTTCCTTCTTCGCGGACAACTAAAGAAAGTTTTGCGTGAGTTTTAAAACCAACTAAGCCATAAACCACATGCACGCCAACATCTTCTAATTTACGAGCCCACCGAACATTTGCCTGCTCATCAAACCGAGCACGAATCTCGATTACTGCCAATACCTGCTTGCCAGCCTCTGCTGCCTCAATCAGTGCATTAACTATGGGTGAATCACCTGATGTTCGATAAAGCGTCTGTTTGATCGCAAGCACATTTGGATCAGTAGCTGCAGCCTCTAAAAACCTAACAACGGATGAATTGAATGAGTCATATGGGTGATGAAGCAAAATTTCATTTCGTTTAATTGCTGCAAAAAACTCCTCATTAGAATCTGGATCAACTTCGCGTAATTCATGAACAACCTGATTTCTAAATGGCACAAACTTTAATTCTGGTCGATCTAAATCCGCAATTCGATTTAAGCCAGTTAGATCTAAGGGTTCGGTATAGCGGGAAATATCCTCTTCACGGATTGATAGCTCAGTTTTTAATCGGTTAAGTAGCTCTGAGCCAATATCACTTGCAACTTCAAGTCGTACTGGTGGCCCAAACTTACGGCGAAGCAATTCTTGCTCCATCGACTCAAGTAAGTTCTCTGACTCCTCTTCTTCTAACTCTAAGTCTGCATTTCTAGTGATTCTAAATGTGTAGTAATCCTCAATTTCCATGCCAGGAAATAGTTGATGCAAATTAGCGATGATAACTTTTTCAAGTGGAATAAATCTAGTACCGGCAAACTCAGCTGTTTCAATAAAGCGAGGCAGAGAGGCTGGAACTTTTACTCTGGCAAATAGCTCTTCATTAGTTTCAGGTTGTTTTACTAGAACCGCTAAATTCAAAGATAACCCAGAGATATAGGGAAATGGATGGGAAGGATCAACGGCTAAGGGAGTAAGTACTGGAAAAATTTTGTTGGTAAATATTTTATTTATATAGCTTTTCTCATCCTCACTTAAGCTTTCCCAGTCGGTAATTTCAATTCCATTTTGAGTTAACTTAGGCAGAATATCTGTTTGAAAACATCTTGTTTGACGAGCAATAAGCTCCTGAGTTTTTTTAGAAATCTCAGCCATTAGTTCAAAGGGTGTAAACCCGGCGGTGTTTTTCTTGGTCACACCACTTTCTAATTTACGTTTTAAAGTTGCAACTCGAATCATAAAAAAATCATCTAAATTTGATGAAAATATTGCAAGAAAGCGGCAGCGTTCTAAGAGTGGATTACTTACATCTTCGGCAAGTTCAAGAACACGTTCATTGAAGGCAAGCCAACTTAGCTCTCGATCAATTAATCGCTCGCGGGGATTAGTTGAGATTAAATGATTACTCACGTGAGTATTTTGCTTTATAAAGGTTAACAAGTGGTAATCAGAAGGCTAACTCAGCGTGCTACCCAACTAATCGGCTCATTATATTTCGCACTTCTGCCATCACCAGAGGATTTACCTCTAATCCGGCGCCAAATCCAAGGTAGTAAGAAGATTGCTATCCAAGCCAAATTAATTACAAAAATAATTACCTTATTTTTTTTCTTCGCCCGCGGTAGTGGAACTCGCCAACTTTCATCAAACTCATAATCCAAACCTTCTAAAACTGCATTTGCTAACCGGCGATGACCCTCTGGATTCATATGTAATCGATCAAATGCTAAGAATCTTCGGTCATTTAAAAACTCAGCCTTTTTACCTTCAAATAATATTGAAGGATATTTTGCTGCCACCATTCTGACATTCTCATTAAAGTTACTAAAACGTTGGTGCCAGAGTGCGGCAGTTTTTCCCTTTCCTTCAACCTTATCTATTACTGTAAAGAGTATTACAGTGGCGCCAGCATCAGTTAACTGCTTAACTCCTTTTTCATACTCAGCAAATGAGACCACTGGATTGTAATTTGGGCGCAGCACATCATTGGCGCCGGCGTGGAAGGAAACTAAAGTTTGCTTGCCTTCAACATATTTAAGAGCGGCTGGTATTTGATAATCGACTACCTGTTTAAGTAATTTACCTCTAATTGCTAAATTCATATAGGTAAAACTTGGATCTTTTTTTGCAATTACATCTGCTACTCGATCTGCCCAGCCACGAAACTTTCCATCAATTACTTCATCGGTCATTCCCTCAGTCATTGAATCACCGAGTGCGATAAAGCGGGTGTATTGCATTTTACTTACTCCTTTCAGCCGCAACCTGATACATAACTATTGCTGTTGCCACGCTGGCATTTAAAGATTCAACTGATGATTGCATTGGAATAGAAATGACTAAATCACACTTATCTCTTACTAATCTAGATAATCCTTTTCCTTCACTGCCTACGATAATAAATATTGACTCGGTTGCTAAGTTCATCTTTGCCAAGGTTGCATCCCCTTCAGCATCAAGACCAATTACAAAACAACCGGCCTTCTTAGCATCTTCAATCGATCTAACTAGGTTTGTTACCTGTGAGATTGGCATACGGGCGGCAGCACCAGCGGATGCTTTCCAAGCAGAGCCAGTCATTGATGCGTTACGACGCTCTGGAATAACTACGCCATCTGCGCCAAAGGCTGCGGCGGATCTAACTACGGCGCCAAGGTTATGTGGGTCAGTAATGCCATCTAAACCAATTAACATCATTGGTTTTTTTGCATTAGAAATCAACTTATCAAACTCTGTGTAATTAAATGGCTTAATAACCAATGCAATACCTTGATGATTAGCACTTCCAGTTAGATCATCAAGTGCTCTGCGTGGCAACTCTTTAATGGGTAGATCTGAATTCTTTGCCAAGCGAATCGCCTCAGAAATTTTCTCATCAATTTCAACCTTGATTGCAACTACTAACTCTTTAGCTGGAACCTTTGCACGTAATGCTTCAACAACACTGTTCTTACCAGCAACAGCGTCTTGCGCAGATTGGCGTCGATCAAATCTTTTTTCCGGACGATCGCCTCTTCTATCTTCGCGTTTCATTTCACGATCATTAACTCTTACCGGTTTTTTAAATACTATTCGATCATCACGCTTTTCAGGTCGGCGATCAGTGCGTTTTTCTGGACGACGATCGGTACGTTTTGCAGGCCGGCGATCATCACGTTTCTCACTTCGGCGATCATCACGGCGATCATCTCTTTTTGCCGGACGAGCACTTGTAGATCGATCAACTTTTTTACTACCGCCACGCGAAAAGGATTTTGGTCCCTTTGGACGATCTTTACGTGCTTTACCTGGTTTCATTAATAACTCCACCTTGGACCATTGGATGTATCTTCAACTGTAACGCCTAATGCAGCGATCTGATCACGTATTTGATCAGCAGCGGCAAAATCTTTTCGCACTCTTGCTGCCTCACGTTGTTCTAACGCAAGTTTTATCAGTCCATCCATCGCTTGATCATTTGATTTACTACTTGCAAAGGCTTCATCCTTTGGATCACAACCTAGAATTGAAAGTGCGCCTCTAATCTCACCAGCTGTTTTAGCTAATACTTTCTTATCTTCGCCGGCAGAATTTCCAATTCGCATGCTCTCTGAAATAAATGCAAGACCTAGTGGAACTGCTAAATCATCATTCATCGCTGCGGCAAACTCGTCAGCAATTAATATTTCTGGTGATTTTCCTAAAACACTCTCGGCCCTACTTAAGAAAGATTCAATTCGCTTAAATGCGGTTGCGGATTCTGCTAGCGCCTCAAATGAAAACTCAAGCATGCTTCGATAATGGGCACTGCCTAAATACCAGCGTAATTCAATACCGCGTACCTTCTTTAAGATTTCCACTACTTGCAGTGAATTACCAAGTGATTTACTCATCTTCTCACCACTAGTTGTTACCCAAGCGTTGTGCATCCAGGTATTTGCAAACTTATAACCAGCAGCATTTGATTGGGCGATCTCATTTTCATGGTGTGGGAAAATTAAATCTAGCCCGCCGCCATGAATATCAAATGCTTCACCTAAATATGCATGCGCCATAGCAGAGCACTCAAGATGCCAACCAGGTCGACCTGGCCCCCATGGTGTTGGCCATGATGGATCTCCTGCTTT
>Ga0247831_1006980_pt1 | contig 12929 bp, 11 predicted proteins | sample LaCruzMarch2015__9_FD_192406 | JGI IMG/M metagenome (GOLD analysis project Ga0247831, IMG submission 192406) | Freshwater microbial communities from meromictic Lake La Cruz, Castile-La Mancha, Spain - LaCruzMarch2015_1m | ecosystem: Environmental > Aquatic > Freshwater > Lake | place: Spain...
TCAACCATCCTTCCGAAGTTCTGAAGAAGAACGACGAGATCGAGGCCATCGTCCTCGCCATCGACAAGGCAAACCAGCGCGTCTCGCTCGGCATCAAGCAGACCGAGAATGATCCATGGTCCGCCATCGACGACCGCTTTAAGGTCGGCGACCTCGTCAAGGGCACGGTTGCGAAGATTGCATCCTTCGGTGCGTTCGTTTCCCTTGAGGGCGACATCGACGGCCTTATCCATATTTCCCAGCTCAGCGAGGATCACGTGGAGAAGGTTAAGGACGTCATCAAGGTTGGCGACGGTATCGAAGCCCGCGTGATCAAGGTGGACAAGGTTGAGCGCCGCATCGGCCTCTCGATCAAGGCTGTCGGCTACACCGAGGACCAGCTCAAGAAGGAAAGTGCCAGCTTCGAGTCCCTCCGCCCGTCCAGTGAGATGGTCGGCCTCGAACAGGCATTCAACCTCGCCGCCGCCGCTTCCGAAGACTGGAGTCCGGGTCAGGACTGATATTCATCCGGGTCGCAATGATGCAGTCCGAGATTTTCCCCAAAGCCGGACGGGTTCGCCTGTCCGGCTTTTTTTGCTTATGGGAAAGATTATCTACCCCGAAATCCGAAGTGGAGTAAAGCATCGTGGCTACAGGTCATATGGTAGATGAGTTGTGTCAAATAACCACACACCTACTTCCTTCACCAAACAATACAAACGATTTGGCCGCGCAAATTTTTTCTGTAAAATTGTTCAAGGCTTCTAGCTGAAGCAGGTGGCTGTGGTTTTGTTTGCTGTTAGTTTTGTGGTTTGAGGTAGGATTTTGCGGGTCCCAGGCATCGGAGATTTCGACAAGGACAGCATCAGTCTTACCGATCCAATAGTCCTTCAGATCCCGGATCGCCCAAAACAGATCACCGATTGCTACCTGCTCGCACTTGCTGCCGCCAACGGCGGGATATTCGCAACATTCGATCGGTACATCCGGACGGATTCTGTGAGAGGCGGAGGGGACGTGCTGCTGGTTCTGGGCGGACCGTATTGGCCCCAGCTTCAATCCCGGCTTCCCTCTCTCGCGGGGCTTGCCTACAACTCGGTCATGCGTCTTTTCGACACCCTCACCCGCACCGAAACGGAGATCCGCGCGCTGGACGGCAAGACCTACCGTTTCTATTGCTGCGGGCCGACGGTCTATGGGCCGGCGCACATCGGGAATTTCCGCACCTTCGTGCTGCAGGATGTGTTCCGCCGCACGCTGGAGACCGGAGGCACGCCCTCGTTGCATGTCCGTAACCTCACCGATGTGGACGACAAGACGATCCGCGACTCTCAGAAGGCGGGCATGACACTGGAGGCTTTCACGAAGATCTGGACGGAGAAATTCCACGCTGATTGCACCGCGCTCGCCTGCCTGCCGCCGCACATCGAGCCGTCCGCCATCGAGCACATCCCGCAGCAGACCGCGATGATCGCGGAGCTGGTCGAAAAAGGCCACGCCTACGCCTCCGACGACGGCTCGGTCTATTTCCGCATCTCCTCCTTCCCGAACTACGGCAAGCTGTCACGTCTCGACGAGCGCGAGCTCGACCTCGGGAAAACGCAGAACACGCGCGCCGATGCCGACGAGTACGAGAAAGATAGTATTTCCGACTTCGTGCTGTGGAAGGCGCGGCGGGAGGAGGATGGCGAGAATTTCTGGGAATCCCCGTGGGGTAAAGGCCGGCCAGGCTGGCACCTCGAGTGCTCGGCGATGATCCGCGAATACCTCGGCGATTCCTTCGACATGCACTCCGGCGGTGTGGATCTCATTTTCCCGCACCACGAAAACGAGATCGCGCAGAGCGAATGCGCGTGCGGCGGGAACTTCGCTGCGCATTGGTTCCACATCACCCACCTGCTGGTGGATGGCGGGAAAATGTCGAAATCGCTCGGCAACATGTACACCCTCGCGGATCTGGAGGCGAAGGGTTTCACCGCGATGGAAGTCCGCTACGTCCTGATCGGCGCGCATTACCGCAAGCAGCTCAATTTCACCCTGGAATCGCTCTCCGGGGCGAAGGAGGCGCTGGTGAAACTAGCGAAATCCGCCGCGAAGCTCGCCGAGAACATGGGCGGCGAAACGGCGCTGAGTTCCGCGGACTTCGGCCCGTTCCAAGGCGCATGGGAATCCCTCAGCGACGACCTCAACACCCCCGGTGCGCTCGGCGGGATTTTCACCGGCCTGCGCGAAGCTTCCAAACTCACCGGCAAGGATGCCGCCGCTGCCCTCGCCGGACTGAACCGCATTCTCCGCGCGCTAGGCATCACGCTCCCGGAAATTTCCTCCACCACATCAGACATCCCCGCCGAAATCCGCGAACTCGCCGAGACCCGCTGGGTCGCGAGATCCGCCAAGGACTGGGCCACGTCCGACAAGCTCCGCGACGAACTCGCCGCGCAGGGCTGGGGCGTAAAGGACGGCAACGGAGCTTATGAACTGACAAAAATGTAGCGGATCAGCACTGGAACCTTTGTTTCGTTGGCTTGTGGCGGCCTGCCGCATTCATTCCGGATCAAGGGCATTTTTTCATGGACGGCCTAGGCACGAGCGAGGGCATCCACCGCGAAATCGATCTCCTCCATGGAAACACACAGGGGCGGCATGAGCACCACCGTGCCGAGGATATGGCGGGTGAGGAGGCCGTGATTCCGGGCGGCGAGGGTGATTTTCTCGCCCATGCCGACGGGAAATTCGATGCCCGCAATCAGGCCGCATTGGCGGATCGCGACGATGTCGCTTCTTGTGAAGCGGAGTTTTTCCAAGGTCGCGGTGAGGTGGGCGATCTTCGCGGGCAAGACTTCCAGAACCTTGTCCGTTTGGAAAATCCGCAGCGATGCCAGAGCGGCGGCGCAGCCGATGGGGTTGGCGGTGTAACTATGTCCGTAGTAGAAGGCGCTCTCCACTCCGCCAAGGAACGCGTTGTAAACCTCCGCCGTGGTGAGCGTGGCGGCGAGGGGGACGGTGCCGCCGGTGAGGCCTTTCGCGAGGCAGAGGAAATCAGGGATCACGTTTTCCCTCTGGCAAGCGAACATCGTCCCGGTGCGGCCGAAGCCGGTCATCACCTCGTCGAGGATCAGGTGGATGCCGTGTTTCTCCGTCCATCCGCGCAGATCCGCCAGCATGCCTTCCGGCCATGGGCGCATCTCGTTCACGCCCTGGATCAGCGGCTCGATGACTACGGCGGTCACCGTAGTTGGATCCACGGATTTCAGACCTCCCATCGAGGAAACGAATTCCGTTTCGAAACCTAGGTTCCGGAAACGCGAGAAAAAGCGGTTCACGCCGCCGAGCGAAGCCGCGCCGAGTGTGTCGCCGTGGTAGGCGTTGTCGAAGGCGAGGAAGCGCGTGCGCTTGCCCTGCCCCGTCTGCATCCGGGATTGCAGCGACATTTTCAGGGCGGCCTCGATCGCCGTGGAGCCGTTGTCCGAGAAGAAAACGCGTTCGAGCGTGTGCGGCGGGAAATAGGAAACGAGTTTCTCCGCCAGCTCCGAGGCCAGCGGATGGCCGAGGCCGAGGTAGGAGGAATGGTCGAGCGTCGCCGCCTGTTTCGCGATGGCCTCCGCGATCTCCGGGCGGCAGTGGCCGTGGATGTTCGTCCAGATCGAGGAATTTCCGTCGAGGTATTTCCTGCCCTGCGTATCCCACAGCCAAACGCCCTCGGCGCGGACGATCATCAGCGGTTCGTGCGAGGGGTCGCACCACGCGTCCTGCGGGGTGAAAGGGTGCCAGCAATGGGCTTTGTCGGCGTGGACGGGATCGGTCACGCGGAAGATCTAACCGCGAATGGACGCGAATGAACGCGAATTTTGCGGGCGTGGCGGCGGATTTGAAACTTCAAACCCGTTCCTATGCTCCATACGCTGGAGCCGTGCGGGATAAAATTTCAGAACTCTTGGCCGGCATCGAGGGTGAGATAACCACGGAGTTTTTCCTGAATCTCGGTTTCGGAAAGGTGCGGATAATCGCTGCGAAGACCGGCCAGGCTGATACGGCAAGCATAGTCGAAAAGCTCGGCTCCGGCGAAGAAGGGATCCCTGTCTGACATGCGATTCGCCGGATCGATCTTCCTTGCAAGGCATTTCGCGGCCTGCTGGCGGATCTGCTCGTCAGTGGTTTTCATGGTGGATGGTAATGCGGCGGAGGGGAAATGGGAAGGGTGCTTTGGGCGGCTTCAGAAGCGCAGGATTTTCAATTCCAGCACGGGGATCTGGCGGTAGTGCTTCGCGTTGCCTGTGGCGAGCGTGAGTCCGTGCTCCGATGCGGTGGCGGCGATCAAGGCATCGCCCGCCCGCATGGAATGCGCGAGCGCGTATTGCTCGACATAGATCGCCGCCCTGTGGCCGATGTTTTCGGCAAGCGGGATGGTCTTGAAACCGAGATCCCGGAGAAAGGACTGCCCGAGCACGAGCTGCCGTTTGTCTCTCGCTCCCTGCAGGAACTCCATGTAGGTGGAGGCGGAAATGAAACGCGATTCCGTCCTGTCGATCAACGAGGCCGCGTTGGCATGGCCGCGCTGGACGGCGATCAGGATGTCCGTGTCAAAGAGCACCGAAGCGCCCTCCCCTCAGTTTCTCCATTTCCCCGGCGATGCTGGTCCTTTCTCCGGAAAGGCTGCCGAAGAAAGGGTGTTTGCGCGCGGTCGTCTCCGTGGTGGAGTCGGCGGGTGTAATGGTTCCCTTCACCTTGCCCCGGTAAAGGATGGTGACCTGCTCTTTCCGCTCCAAGGCGCGGAGGACGTCTTTCATCTTGTAGCGGAGTTCCAAGATCGAGGCTTTCATGTCTGCATGATGTAGACATTTCGGGTTCGGCTCAAGGAGGAAATCCGCCGTCACTTTACGCGAGGATGCCCTCGACGACCTTGGCGGGTTTCACGCCGATGAGTTTCTGGTCGAGGCCTTGGAAGGGGTAGGAGAGGCGTTTCGCGTCGAAGCCGAAGAGTTTCAGCATGGTGGCGTGGAGGTCGCGGATGTGGATGGGGTCTTTGGCGCAGTGGTAGCCCATTTCGTCGGTTTCGCCGTAGGAGATGCCGGGTTTCACGCCGCCGCCGCGGTTTTCCTGCATGGAGGTGCGGCCGAACTCGCCGCCCCAGACGACGAGGGTTTCCTCCAACATGCGGCGCTGCTCGAGATCGGTGAGGAGGGCGGCGATGGGCTTGTCGATGGATTCGCATTTTTTGACGAAGCCGCCCTTGATCGATTCCTCCTGGTTGGAGCCGTGGGAGTCACAGCCCCAGTCGTGGAGCTGGATGTAACGGACACCGTTTTCCGCGAGGCGGCGTGCGAGCAGGCAGTTGTTGGCGAAGGATTCCTTGCCGGGCTTCGTGCCGTACATCTCGTGGATGTGCGCCGGCTCGTCGTCGATGGTCATGGTTTCCGGGACGGAGGTCTGCATGCGGAAGGCCATCTCGTATTGGGCGATGCGGGTGACGGTTTCCGGATCGCCGAGTTCATGGTAGGTGCGCTCGTTGAGTTCCTTCAGGGAGTCGAGAGCCTTGCGGCGGATGTCGGAGGAAACGCCGGATGGGTTCGCGGCGTTGAGGACGGGATCGCCGCTGGAGCGGCACTGGACGCCCTGGCAAACGGAGGGGAGGTAGCCGCTGCCCCAGAGGGAGGAGCCCACGCGGGGGAAGCGTCCGCCGGAAATGAGAACCATGTAGCCAGGCAGGTTTTGGTTTTCCGATCCGAGACCCCATGTGACCCATGATTCCATCGAGGGATGTCCGAGATTGAGGTTGCCGGTGTGGATCATCAACTCCGCCGGGCCGTGGTTGAACTGGTCGCTCTGCATGGTCTTGATGACGCAGAGCTTGTCGGCGTGCGTGGCAAGATGCGGGAGGCGATCCGACATCCAGATGCCGGACTTGCCGTGTTGGGCAAAATCGAACTGCGGGCCGAGCATTTTCGGGATGCCCTGGATGAAGGCGAAACGCTGGCCTTCGAGGTATTCCTTGGGGCATTCCTTGCCGTCGTATTTCTTGAGGATCGGTTTGTAATCGAACAGTTCAAGCTGGCTCGGCGCGCCGACCATGTGGAGGTAGATCACGCGCTTCGCCTTCGGCGCGAAGGAGGGCGGTGCGGGGCAAGCGGGCTGGAAGGCTCGTGGGAAATCTTCACCGACCCCGCCGCGCTTGCGAATCCATGGGTTGCGAGCCACATGCCGCCGAGGCCGGTGGTGCCGGCGCTCGCTCGTGTCTGGTTTGACCGTTCTTGGTCTCGATGAAAAATGGGCAAGGGAAGCAACTTATCCGGACATGGTGGATCAGTTGCGGATGCATGGTCGGACGTTCAAGAAGGACGCGACGGAACTGTTTTCCCGCCTCGTGTTCAACGTGCTGATGGGAAACACCGACGACCATGCCCGCAATCATTCGTTCTTCGTGGAAGGAAAGACCGTTCGGCTCACGCCGGCATATGATGTCACCCCATTTCCACCGGCGGGTGGCGAAGCTAGCCACGGGATGAAGATCACCCGGCAAAGCAACCTTTCGAGAATCCATCTGTGCCTCGAAGTTGCCTCGGAATTCGGCCTGACTGGAGAGGAGGCACGCTCGATCATGGAAAATCAAATCCGCGGAATCACCGACCACTTCGATCCTATCTGCGAGGAGATTGAAATGACTCCAGCCGCACGGGCGCAGTTGCGACGTCGTGCCGTTTTGAATCCCGACATCTTCTCGGGATGCATGGATCTGAATCCCAAAGCATGGTAGCGGAACGCCGCCATCGGTCCGATGGCATTGGTCAGGGGGTCAGGGGTCGCCGTCGTTGAAAATCCCCAATCTCCAATCGGAAGTGATCCTGCGTGGCGAAATAGAAGTTTTCCGTAAGGATTCCCCTTGGCAAGAAGCCTCTCTGGACTATCCCGCTTTCAAGTCACATGTTATTCTCGGAAGGTCCATCCCATCTCCTCTTCATTCCGTGTATTCCGTGCTCTCCGTGGTAAAAAATATCTTCAACCACGGAAGGCACAGAATGCACAGAGGGTTTGCGCTACCGCGCTTTCCATTCACACCCATTCTCCTCTTCATTCCGTGTATTCCGTGCACTCTGTGGTAAAAAACATACCGCCACCTCTCCGTCATCGATCCTCCAGTGAATGAAGACATTCCTCCGCACGAACGCGTAGTTTTTCCCCCAGAACACCGACGATCCCGTGATTGAGGCCTTCGCCTTGGAGAACGGAAGCCACCTCGACCGAGGCCGCCACCATTGTGCGCGCGAGTTCAATCATACGTTCGAGCATCTCGCTGGCAGGAATTTTCAGTTCCTTGGCTGTCGATTCCCAGTGGCGGCGGGAGATTTCCTTGAGTCGATATATACTGCCAATCTTCATCGCCATTCTGGCCTTGTGCGGGCTGATTTGGACAGGATAGGGCAAGGCGCTCGCCAGATCATAGAGCGGCGCCAGACGGACTTGGGATCCGGGAGCGATCAGCAATGAATAATTCTTCGCATGGGCATCAGTCCCCGCAATGAGCCAGTTGAAGACCAGCGCATCCGCGAAACGACGGACATCGGTTTCAGGTTCCGATGAAACATCCCAAAGCAGGTTGGCGACATCCTTCACCGAAGGGCCTCCCTCGTTCTGGTATTTGAGTGAAGGCGGCACGCTCAATGCCTGGCACAGATCTTCCTGATGGATGCGAAGACAGCGTCCCTCCCGAAATACCCGGTCGTATCGCTCCACCACGATCACAGGACAACCGCCGGGCTGGATGACCGAAGAAACCGCCGCCCGCAGGCCAAGCCGCTGCGCAAGCCGGAGGCAGAAGTGCTCGTTCTCGGCATAGCCAACGAACTGTCCGGTGGCGGGTTTCAGGATATGCGTGGTCGGTGTCGGTCCTTCAGGCACTCCCCAGCGGCCGCTCTGCGCGTCATGGAACAGCGCGGTTTTGGGTTGCGCCCCGGCCAAGCTGAACTGCCCGGTATCGGTGCTGGTTCTGCCGCTGCCGTGGTTTTCCAGCAACAACCGGATGCGTCCGGCGAGTTCCTCTTCGCTCAACCACGTCACTCTTGGGTCCGCCGCCATGCCAAGCAGGGTCTCTTCCCGTTCCGGAGGGATGAACTGGATCGCCCCGGCACAATCCTCTCCCACCTGCTCAAGGAGCTTGAACGGGCTTCTGGCTGAAACGTGAAAGCGCTTTGCCCACTGATCAATCACCTGGCCGCTGTCCGGCAGGAGGCCCCGCAGAAATGAGTCGATGCGGGAGTGTGGATGTTCCGCTGTCGTCATGGGCATCGAAACCGACAAAGGAAATGCGCCGGACGACTCCAGCCAGGATGGCTCGTAGCGCAGGGTCAATCGGTCACCCTGCCGCGTCACTGTTCCAAGCCGCTTTCCGGACGCTATGATGGAAAGTGCGGTAGTCATCGTTTTTCCGGATGATCGCCCAGCAGCTCACCGAGATGAATCTGGTTCGGCGGATGGACTTCACTCACTTCACTCGCCGATCCCAATTGGACACTGAGCCCAAGGGATCTGAGCGTTCGAAGCACCAATCCGATTTCCGCCGTGGGTTTGGCTTTTTCCAAGCCGATGATCCAATCCCGACCCACTCCCGCTTTTTTGGCCAATGCCGACTGGCTCAGGCCGAGCCTCTTCCGCTCCGCCCGTACCGCAGCCGCCAGTTCCCGCATGTTTCTGATCTGCACGGCAATAAAGTGCCAGTGTTGGCGAACGGCGACAAGAATAAAATGCGGTCGTTCGGCAACATTGCGATTTGTTGCCGAGCGGCAACAGATTGGCTTATAAAAACCTCACCTCACCTACCCCTCTTCATTCCGTGTACTCCGCGCTCTCTGTGGTAAAAATGATCTTCAACCACGGAATGCACAGAATGCACGGAGGGTTTGCGCTGCCGCGCTTTCCAAACATCCGGATCCACTTGGTGGAATCAGGACCAGTTCACGAGAAAAATTTTCCCAAATTGCTGAAAGATGGTGTTTGATTCGGAACGTTGGTAGGAATGCCGTCCGCGCGTGCGTATCGTACCCTGCAGGCACTATGCGAACACATGATGCGGCATCCGGTTCCCGCCACAGCCTAGCCCTGATGAAAATTCGAATCCAACCCATGAAAATCCTGATTCAAGCCCTGGCCATCCTCTCGCTTACCTCGCTAAACGCCCTTGCCCGCAACTGGACCAGCGCCGACGGCGCCAAGACCTTCGAAGGCGAACTGACGTCCTATGATCCGAGAATCGGGGTGGTCACCGTGGCGCTGTCCAACGGCAGGCTCATGCATTTTGAGCAGGACAAGCTGTCCGCCCCGGATATCGCCTACCTCAAGACCTATCTCGAGGAAAACCGCAACAAGCCAGCTACTACGATCTCCGCCGTAAACCTTGAGGACATCCCCAAGGTGTGGCCGCCGAAGGACGAATCCCCCTATCGCGGCAGGAAACTGGAGTCCGGTTACGCGTCCGCATTGAAATCACTCAAAGAGGAAATTTCCCGCGCGCTTCCCAAGGTCGGCGGCAACGGTTTCGCGGATCTGGAGAACGCGGTGAAGGCCACCGCCGAAGCGGCGGCGAAGGCGGATGCCGCGCAGAAGGGTCTCGGCCAGATCGCCCAGGCCAAGGGCTTGATCGACCACGCCAACGGCAAGTGGATCGGCGGCGCGAAAAAGGAGATCGCCGCTGCCGAGGCTGAGTTGAAAAACGCCAAATCCTCCGCCGAAAAGAAAGCCGCCGAAAGTAAGCTCGACGCAGCGAAAAAGGGACTCGCCGAAGGCGAGGCCGCCCTCAAGGAACGCACGGCTCTTTATGAAAAAACTAAGGCCGACGAGCCGGAGCTGAAGCGCGCCCACGAGCAGGCGCAGGCCGCGCTGGCCAAAGCCAAATCTCACGAAGCGGATACCGCCAAGAAATTGGTGGGTTCACTGGATTCCTTCCTTTCCAGCTCAGCCCTCGACGGAAAACTCGCCAAGGCATCCATCCTCACCGCGGCCACGCCGGACGCGCTCGCCGATTTCGCCGAGCAAAGCGCCGAGAAGGCGGCCGCGGTCGAGCAAATGCTTTCCGATGAGGCCTTGATGATGGAGATGATGATGGCCGGTGGCGCCCGCTACGGGAAATTCGGCGAGGTGTCCGAGATTTTCACCACGATCCAGAAGCTCAGCCCCGGAGCAAAGGACGGGGTGCTGCGCCGTCTCGCGCTGGCCACCAGCCTTGAGCACGCCAACCCCGTCAAACAGAACAACAGCCCCAACGTCAAAGACCAATCCGCCCACGTGCATCCCGTGAAGCGTTACCTGCATTTCGAAAAGGCCTACCTCGGCGAAGAGCTGGATCCCGCTTTCAAGATTCTCACCGCATGGGAAATGCGCTTCGTCGTGAACAGCGAAGACCCCGACGAAATCCTCGCCTGGGGCCGCGAGATGCTGCGCACCTACCGGCCCGACCACATCTACAACCCGGACTACGGCTGGCGTTATGTGAACAGCGTCCGTAGCGAAGTCCCCTACGGCTCGCAGAACGTGCAGTATGACATTTCCTCGAATCACCAGATGCAGAACATCATGCTCAACGGCGGGGTATGCGGACGCCGCGCGTTTTTCGGGCGATTCATCCTTCGCTCTTTCGGGATCCCGACCTGGGGTGTCACGCAGAAAGCCCACGCCGCGCTCAGCCATTGGACGCCGAAAGGCTGGGTGGTCAACCTCGGCGCCGGCTACCAGCACAGTTGGTGGGACAAGGACGATGTGAAGCTCACCGGCAACCAGTTTCTCCTAGAAACCCAGGCCCGCGCCCACAAGGACGATTACATCCGGATCGTGCGCGCGGAAATGGTCAGCCGCATCCTCGGTGAAAAGGCCTACAACGAGCGCAGCAACGAGCAGGGCGGATCGTGGAGTAATTTCGCAATCCAGCAGTCCCGCGTGCTCGCCGCCAATGCGACCGACCTCGGAGCGCTCGGCCAGGAACTCGCCGAAGCCAACGAGAAGGAGCAGAAACTCCAGTCGGAAACCGCCGACAAGACCGACCTCGAGATCCAGGAAAAGGACGGCGTGATCACCATCCCGTCCGTTGCCCACAAGGAAACCTCCGGGAAATCGGCCGCGATGCGCTCTTTTACGGGCGGCATGCAGATCCATGCTTTCGGCGGCTTCAAGGCGGAGTATAAGATCAATGCCCCCAGATCGGGGAACTACCTGCTGACCGCCAAGGTCGCCACGGGCCAGACCGGCCAGAAGTTCCTTTTCACCGTGAACGACTCGCAACCCGTGGAACAGGCGGCGCCCTACACCATCGGTCTCTGGCAAACCACCGAATCGATCCCGGTCACGCTCAAGAGCGGGGGAAACACCCTCCAGTTCCAGATCGCCGAAGGTGGCCGTGGCGTCACCATCAAGGAATTCACCCTCACCCCGGCAAATTGACCATCCCGCCGAGCACAATCATCTCCACCCTACCTATTTGCATCTGCAGATGGCCGCATCACGCAGCCCCCCATGAAACATACGGTCCTTTTCACTATCCTCGCCGCCCACTCACTCCAGGCAGCTGGCGGGGGCGGCAACGACCAAGGATATTTCACCGAAGAACACATCTACCAAACCCGCCCGAATCCGGCTGGCGAGAGTTTTTTCGGCATCATCGGCACCACCGGGATCAAGGCACGGGTCTATCCGGGCGTGGTCCTCAAGGTGGAGGAAATGATGCCCGGCTCCCCGTGCGAGGGCAAATTCGCCAAACAAGAAATCCTCACCGGAATCAATGGGACCGACCTCAAAGGGCTCGACCCGTTTGTCGCGATGGGCAACGCCCTCACCAAAGCCGAGGCCACGGACGGAAAGATGGCTTTCGATGTGACCTCCGCCGACGGCAAGACCCAGCGCAAGGAAACCGTCACGATTCCCGTGCTCGGTGCCTACAGCAAGACCTGGCCGCTGGATTGCCCGAAGTCGAAGCGCATCATCGATGAAGCCGCCGCCTTTTATGCCGATCCGAAGAAATTTAACCAGCAAGGCATTCCAGGCGCCCTCGGCTGCCTGTTCCTGCTTTCCACCGGCGATGACAAATATCTGCCGCAGGTGAAAGCTTACTTCGATGCCTTTCCGAAGGATGTGAAAGCCATCGGCGACCACACCTGGAACAATGGCTACAACGGGATTGCCTGCGGTGAATACTACCTGCGCACTGGCGACAAGTCGGTATTGCCTATCATGCAACATTACTGCGACGACGCGAAGGAGCGCCAGATGTTCGGCTGCGGCTGGACCCATTGGGGACGCGGAATTTGGCCCGGTTATGTGGCGGGTGGTCTGATGAACCCGGCCGGCGCGCAGGTGCTCACCACACTGCTTCTGGGCAAGGAATGCGGCGTGAATGTCGATGAGCAGACCTTGCTCGGGTCACTCCGGTTTTTCTATCGCTTCGCAGGTCATGGCACGGTCCCTTACGGCGATCACCGTGGTGAAGGCGGACTCGGCTCCAACGGCAAGGACGGCATGGTCGCCGCCGCCATGCAGATCGCCGCAGGCGCCAGCGGCGATGTCACTAGCTATCAAAAAGCCAGTAAATATCTGGCCTTATCGACAATCGAAAGCTACTCGTCGATGATCTGTGGTCATGCCGATAATGGTCGCGGTGATGGCATCTGGCGCGGCATCACCACCTCCTATCTGATGAAGGAAAAACCCGCGCTTTTCCGTCAGTCGATGGACCGTCTGACCTGGTGGCACGATCTGAGCCGCGAACCGGGCGGCAGCATTGGCATCGCGACGCTGGATTTCTACGGCAGCGCAGTCGGCTCCTCCGGTCCCGGCATGGGGCTGTCCTTCACCGCGCCCTTGCGCACGCTGCGCATCACCGGCGCGCCGCGAACGAAGTTCTCCCAGAAATACACCCTGCCCGAAAACCTGTGGGGCACCAAGGCCGACCTGGCATTCCTCTCGCTCGAGCACAA
>Ga0247831_1006981_pt1 | contig 12929 bp, 9 predicted proteins | sample LaCruzMarch2015__9_FD_192406 | JGI IMG/M metagenome (GOLD analysis project Ga0247831, IMG submission 192406) | Freshwater microbial communities from meromictic Lake La Cruz, Castile-La Mancha, Spain - LaCruzMarch2015_1m | ecosystem: Environmental > Aquatic > Freshwater > Lake | place: Spain...
CCTAGCGCGCCAGTGCCTGAGGATTTCGATGCCTACTGGACGGCGCAAAAGGCGAAACTCGCCGCTGTGCCGGTGAATGCGCGTCTCACCTTGGTGCCGTCCAATTCCAAGACACTCGCGGCCTTTGATGTGCAAGCGGACTGCCTCGGAGCACCTGTGTCTGGCTATTTGGTGAAGCCCATCGACGCCAAGCCAAAGTCGCTGCCGATCATCATGACCGTGCATGGCGCGGGCGTGAGCAGCAGCTCGCTCGGTGGTGCGAGCGGCTGGGCGGCCAAGGGCTTCATCGCGATGGACATGAACGCGCACGGCCTGCCGAATGGGAAACCAGTCGAATATTACAAGAACCTGTATGCGACCACGATGAAGGACTATCGCTTCGAAGGTCGCGACTCGCGCGAGAAGTGCTACTTCACCGGCATGTTCCTCCGCCTCGTGCGCGGGCTGGATGTGCTGACATCTCAACCCGAGTGGGATGGCAAGACGGTCATCGTCTATGGCAGCAGCCAAGGTGGCTATCAGGCTATTGTGGCAGCGGGTCTCGATCCTCGTGTCACTTTCTTCGGTGCGGGTGTGCCAGCGGGTTGCGATCACACTGGCATGTTGGCCAATCGAATCGCAGGCTGGCCGAAACTGGTGCCGAATGGTCCGGATGGAAAGCCGGATGCCAAGGTGGTGGAAGCCTCGCGCTATGTGGATGCAATGAACTTCGCCACCCGCACCCAGGCTAAGGGCTGCTTCTTCACGGTCGGCTTCATCGACGGCACCTGCCCTCCCACGAGCGTGTATGCCGCCTACAACGCGGTGACGATCCCGAAGGAGATCTACAATGACATTCCCAGCGGCCATGCGAACAGCCGCGAAGCCAGCACCGCCATGATGAAGGCCGCACTCGATCACGCGGCGAGAAAGGAGTGACGGCATCTTACCGTCGCTCCCAATCAGAGGAATCGCTCCAGAATAATCTCCAATTCCTCAACCGTGAGCTTCGGCCACAGACTGCGGTCGGTCATCAGCGCGCCGTTCAGCGCGCTGTGCTCCGGCCAGTTAGGCTCGGTTGGAATGCGGGGGATGACACGCGTCAGGATGTCTTTAGCCATGGCGACGTTGGCGTGCAGGTGGCCCACGACGGCTTCGGCGGTCACCGGTTCATCTTCGACCTTCCAGCAGTCGTAGTCGGTGATCATGGCCAGTGTGGCCAGGGCGATCTCGGCCTCACGCGCAAGCTTGGCTTCGGGCAGATTGGTCATGCCGATGACGTCGAATCCAAGCTGGCGATTCGCATTCGATTCAGCACGCGTGGAGAAGGCCGGGCCGTCCATGTTCACATACGTGCCGCCGTTGTGCACCTTCGCTCCAGCGGCCTGCGCTTCCTCATGCAGAAGCGTGCGCAGATTGGAGGAAATGGGATCAGCGAGGGACACATGTGCTACGATGCCACGGCCAAAAAAGGTGTGGTGCTCGCGGCGGCTAGTGCGGTCGAAGAACTGATCCGGCAGCAGCACGTCGCGCGGATGATACTCTTCCTTCAAGCTGCCCACCGCCGTGACGGCAATAATCCAGCGCACATTTAGCGAGCGCAGTGCCCAGATGTTGGCGCGATGATTCAGCTCGGTCGGCAGGATGCGGTGCCCTTTGCCGTGACGTGGCAGAAAGTAAACCTGACGACCGGCAAAGGTGCCGCCGATGATCTTGTCCGACGGAGGGCCGAACGGCGTTTCCACGTCGATCTCCTCGCGGTTTTCAAATCCGTCCAAGTCATACAGGCCGGAGCCTCCGATGATGCCAATTGCGCTCATGACTCGCATGAAGGCATGACCTTCCGCAGGATGCAAGCAACGAGGCTGTGCCATGTGTTTGCGATTGTCCTTCGTGGCAGGCTTTGGTTTGCTGCGGGCATCTCATGAAACGCCGCCAATTCACGCACTGCACTGTGGGCGCATCACTCGCGGTGCTTTCCGGGTGTCAGCAACGAAAGATCATCCCTCTGCGTGACTACGCCACGCTGGCGGAGCAGTCGCAGATGCTTGCACGGGGCGAGATCAGCTCGACAGCACTGGTAGCGCAGAGCTTGCAACGCATCGCCCAGCACGATCACGCGGGGCTCGGGATCCGTGCCGTGATCGAGATCAATCCTGAAGCTCATGCCGTGGCCGCGCAGATCGATAAAGTAGGCTTGCGTGGCCCGTTGCACGGATTGCCGATTTTGATCAAAGACAACATCGACACCGCCGATGCGATGCATACAAGCGCGGGTTCGCTGGCCATGCTGGATAAAAATCCGCAGTGCGATGCCTTCATCGTTCAACGCCTGCGCCAGGCGGGTGTCGTGCTGGTGGGCAAGACCAACCTCAGCGAGTGGGCCAACATTCGCTCGCCCAACTCGACCAGCGGTTGGAGCGCGCGCGGCGGCTTGACTCGCAATCCGCATCGGCTAACGCACAATGCCAGCGGGTCGAGCTCTGGCTCCGCCGCTGCCGTGGCGGCGGGTTATGTGCCTGCCGCGATTGGCACGGAAACGAACGGCTCCATCATCAGCCCGGCCAGTGCTTGTGGCATCGTGGGGCTGAAGCCGACGGTAGGTTTGGTCAGTCGCTCGGGCATCATCCCTATCACGCACTGGCAGGACACCGCTGGGCCGATGACCCGCACCGTGCGGGATGCCGCGATGCTCATGAACGTCTTGGCGGGAAGTGATGCGAGCGATGCGCAGACTGTTGAAGCCGACGCACGCCAGGCCATCGACTATACCCTGGCGTTGCAGCCCGATGCATTGAAGGGCAAACGCTTGGGACTTCTGCGCGCGCAATCAGGCACCCATCCTGAAGTGTTGCGCTTGCTGGATCAGGCGGTCCTGGCGCTGAAGGATGCGGGTGCGATCATCGTCGAACCTGTCGAGCTGCCCAACGCCTCCAAGCTTGGTCGGCTCAGCTTCTTGGCAATGCTGGTGGAGCTTCGTCAGGACTTGAACGCCTATCTCCGGCAGCGTGGGGGCAAGATGCAGTCGCTGGCCGATGTGATCGCCTTCAATGAGGCGCATCGCGAGACCGAGATGCCGTATTTTGGGCAGGAGTTTTTCGAGCAGGCCGACAAGCTCGGATCACCAGGAGCCGTGGCCGATGGGCAGGCGGCACGGGAACTGGCGCACCAGCTGGCAGGTCCGGAGGGGATTGATGCCGCGCTGGCTGCGCATCAGCTGGATGCCTTGATCTGCGCCACGAATGATCCGACGCAGGCGATGGACTTGGCTACAGGCGACACGCATGTCCGAGTGGCATCCACGCCTGCTGCGGTCGCGGGTTACCCACATCTCACGGTGCCGATGGGCTTTATCGATGGTTTGCCGGTGGGCTTGTCGTTCATGGGTGCAGCATGGTCCGTGGCGTTGTTGCTGGCTTTGGGTCATGCCTTTGAGCAGGTGCTGCCCGCATGGCGTGCCCCTGCAATCTGATCTCGTACAGGCTTGCACAGTTCGGAAGGTCCATCAGAGTGTGTGGATCATGATGAAGACTTTCTCCCTCGCCCTACTGGGCCTGCTGCTATCGAGTTGGGCCGTTGCCGCTGACAAAGATTTCCCTTTGGTCACCGCGCAGGAGTGCCATCCGCGTGATGGTTTGCCCAATTTCTTGGCCAAAGTGAACACGCCGGGCGCGGAGGTGCGCATTGGCTATCTCGGGGGTTCGATCACCGCGCAGAACGGTTGGCGTCCAAAGACCTTGGCCCACTTCCAGAAAACCTATCCCACAGCCAAAATCAGCGAGATCAATGCCGCCATTGGTGGCACCGGTTCTGACCTCGGTGTGTGTCGCCTGAAGCAAGACGTGCTCGATCACAAGCCGGATCTGATGTTTGTCGAGTTCGCCGTGAACGATGGCGGTGCCTCGCCCAATCAGATCTTCAAATGCATGGAAGGCATCGTGCGACAGACGTGGCGCACCTTCCCTGACTGCGACATCTGCTTCGTTTACACCGTCACGGAGGCCCTGGTGCCTGCGCTGTTGGAGGGCAACTTCCAGCGCTCGGCCAGTGCCATGGAAAAGATCGCGGACCACTACGGGATCCCCACCATTCACATGGGCCTAGAAGTCGCGAAGCTGGCCAAGGCGGGTAAGCTGCTGTGGAAGGCTAAGCTGCCCAAGACTGACGAAGAGAAGAGGGCGGTCGGCGACAAGTTCGTTTTCGCCCCAGATAGCGTGCATCCGCATGCTGAGACCGGACACGAGCTTTATCTCCAAGCCATCGTTCGATCCTGGGACCCCATCACCGCCGCATCAAAAGCCAAAGGCGCGCATGTGCTCGCGGCTCCTTTCATCGAGACCAACTATGAGCGCGCGCAGTTGCTGCCCATCACGCAGGCCACCCTCTCCGATGGCTTCGTCGTTTTGGATGCGAAGACCGATGACTTCGGCAAGCGCTGGGCCAATCGCATGACTACACTGCACATGGCCGCGAAGGCAGGCGAGGTGCTCACCTTTAAATTCAAAGGCACGCGCTGTGCGATCTATGATATTGTGGGACCTGACTGCGGCAATGTGGCCGTCACTCTGGATGATCAGCCTGTGCGCAAGGTGCCTCGCATTGACGCCTACTGCACCTACCATCGTTTGTCGGCCCTGCTTATCGGCAGCGATCTGCCCGATGTCGTGCACACCGTGAAGATCGAAGTGCTGCCCGACAAGCTCGACAAAGCTGCGATCCTCGCGAAGAATGGCAACAAGATCGACAAGCCCGAGCGCTTCGAAGGCGTGTCCTTCTACCCCGGTGCGATCCTCCTCGTGGGCGAGATTGTGAAGTGATCGCTCATGGATACAAATCGGGGGCTTGTCGGGTTTCTTCGCTCAGTTTCCAACTCGAGTCCTCGACCCAGGCGAGATGATTGAAGTTGCCGATGCCCGAGCGTTCATGCATACGGCGGAAGGCAAGCAACTCCGCCAACACCTGTTTGATTTCATCCTCGGTGGCCTTGGAGTTCGCGAGCGTCAGCCGCTCCGAGACACGCGCGCACAGGTGTGCGTGTTGAAGGCCGAGTTGCAAGAACTGCACGCGCGCCTTGGCTTCGCTATCCTTGGCGACGAGCTTGATGGCCTTATCTAGCATCGCTACGGCAGGAGCGAAGCACTCCTGCGGATACAGTACATGCGCGGCCTTGGCCCAGTTGCGCCAGCGGGAGGTTTGAGTCGTCTCCATGGTGTTGGCGATCTTCTCGCGGCTGTTTGTCGTATAGGCTTCCCAGTGGTCGAAGTAGCCCTTCACGCTGCCCGAAGCAGCGCCGAAGGCCGCGTAGTATTCCGCTAACAACTCATCCGCAGTCGCCTCGGGCCTCACATGCAGGCGCGCGGCGGTGTAGAGATTCGGTCCTTGCGTGGCCCAGTGACCGGTCAGCGAATCGTAGTCCGTCGCGACCATGCCGTGCTGCACGGCATGATGGAACTCATCCGTGAACTGATGCGCGAAGATGAAGGGCATGCAGTAGCCGTCGAGCAGATGATTGGTGCGCATGAAAAGGCGTGCGCCTGTATCGCGCCAGCCGGTCCATTGCTGCTTCATCCAGGTGTGTTCGGCCTCAGAGCGGGGGAACCAACCGGCGGAGGGACAGTAGCCGACCAGGATGTTTGGGTTCAGCCGGATGCCGCTCGTCGGTGCATCGAAGTAGTTGAAGTAGGCATAGCCAATCACCGTCGCTGTGGGGTCTTGCTTTGCCGCTTCCTGCTGAATGCCCAGCCAGAAGTGCGCGTAGCGATCCGAGACAAAGCGCGAGCCCGCCATCTTCGACGTGAGCGAGTAATACCTCAGGTAATCGCCCGGTGCCGGTCCATCCAGCGCCTGACATTGGGCGCACTTGCAGAGGCCGAGAATGTCATTCTCGCAGGCATTGATGAATGCGGGCGTCTTCGCATCGGGGCTGCGCTTGGCCTTCCAGCGCGCAACGACCTCGCGTTGCAGATCCGCATTGGACACACACATCGAAAAGCGTGCGGTCTTCTTTGTCGGGCCACGCGTGCCTTTGTCGTTCCACTGAAACCACTCGGGGTGTGCCTTACCATCTTTTTGCCACCAGTCGGTGAAGACATGACCATAGCTGACCGGATAGCTCCGGCCCATGCGATGCCGCCGCAGGTAGATGTTCTGTTCTTTGTGGAACTGCTGGAACGCTTCCTCGCGAAAGCCAAGCGCCGGATGATCGCTGACAAAGCCGAGACCTGCGCGTAGGCGGCGCTGAAAGAAGCGCGGCTCCGTCGTCTCATCGCTGCTCTTCGCGATCACCGTGCTCGTCTTTGGCACATAGGTGCCCAGGTCGCCGGGCCAAAGCCAGCGCACCTGCACAGCGCGGTCCAGCCATTCATACACGCCCCACAGCGTGCCGGCACGCGTGTCGCTATCTAGCGGTTCACTGCCACCGTCATCACCGGCAATGAACACCGCCTTGTCCGTCACGCGCAGCACGAAGGCTTCCGGCTTCAGTTGCGCCACGGCAATGCCCGCTGCACGAGCCGCCTCGCAGTCGCCAATGTAAAGAGAATGCAACAGCTCATCGCGAGCCACCTTCTCGGAGATCACCGCTAGCCGCACGCCCGTCGCCTTCGCCACATGCGACACCAGTTCCTCCGCCGCATAGCGCGCGACACGGGTGGGACGATCGGCAAGGATCACGACGGCATTCGCCTTGCCCTCCTTCACCACCGACACATCTGCCAAAGCCAGGCCGCTGCCGAGCAGGAGCGCAAGATAGTGGAGAGAGCGAGCAAGACCTGTGATCATCGCCATGGGTAACGAAGCCTCCCAGGCCTTGCTTGCCACATATGCCTCACACCTTCGCTAGCTCGAGCTCCACATGCTTCAGCGACTTGCCGAAGCACTCATGCACAAAGCTCATCGCCTTCTTCACCTTCGCGAGCGCGGCAGGGTAGTCGGCATCAATGGCAAAGAGCGTTTCCGCCATCTTCTCCACCGGCGTCTCATCCATCTCCAGCAGCCACTCGTTCAGGCCGATGTCTTGGAACATCCAGCACTTGGGCGAGTGGAACTCACTGTAGGTGTGAATGATCGGCGTGCCATTCGCCAGCGCGATGATGGGTGAGTGCGGCTCATGGCAAACAATGGAGTGCGCGCGGGCGAAGACGGAGGCGGCCTCGTCGGCGTTCCAGAAGTATTCCAGATTCACCACGTGCTTCTGAATCTCCGGCGGCAGTAGGTCGTGGATCAGGCGTTTGTTGTGGTCCATTTCCTTCTTCACCTCGGGCGCGATCAGCACCTTGTGTCCTGTTTTCTGGACCCACAGCGTGACCAGCTCGCGATACTTCGCCGCGCGGCGCTCGTCATCGGCGATCTGCTCCGGTGTTGGGTGCAGCGGGTTCAGCTTGGGCGTGCGATTGTCGTCCACGCCGGGCAGCTTGGCCGTGTTCGTGCGCAGCTGGATCGTGATGAATTTCCGATCTTCCAAGCCCAGTTTCTTCATCGTCGCCAAGCCTCGTTCCTCATCGCGCACGTCGATGCCGAAGCAGCCATCGGGACCGAACTGAAGGTCCGCAGGCTTCACCCCGGCGCCTTGCAGGATTTTGAGCGTCTTCGTCTCGCGAGTGTAGATGAAGGATGCGCCATTGAGCAGTGCGATGCGTCCCTTAGAGCCCTTGCCCTCCACCATGCTGGGGAAGAACGATTGGCCGAAGATGCCATAGGGCTTGCCGTGCTGCTGGCAGAATTGCATGTGGGTGATGTCCTGCCCCATGCCTGAGTTACGGATGAACAGGTCGCAGCCCTTGATCGCCTGGCGCAGCAACTCATCCTTCTCGCCTTTGCCATCCAGCTTGCCTTGCAGGATCGTCAGCTTGGGGAAGCGCGCCTTCAGCATCGCCGTCACGCGTTCATCCAGCTTCATCGCCCACAGCACCACCTTCACCTGCGGCAGATGTTCCTCGATCACCCGCAGCGTCCCTGGCGTATGGCCGATATCGCCAATATTAACCGTGTCCCATGCTGATTGCAGCACGATCGTCTTCGGCTTGCCGTCAGCGGCAAAGGCGGAACCGCCGAGCGCGGCAGTGAGGGAGGCGATGAAGTGGCGGCGTGTGGTCGTGTGCATGGGTGAGATGGAAAGCTGTGAAGGCAAGCACCGCACCTATTTTGGACAGGAAATGCAAGCCCAAGGTGAACGCCCCGGCCCATCGTTCGTAGTAGCTGGCCTCTGCGAGGCCGGAACGGAGAGCTATCATTGCCGCCATGATCCTCGTTGGTCTGCGCGACGATGAGCGGTGTTTTGTGCGAGTTGGCCAAGTCCAGCCCCACCGGCCTCACAGAGGCCAGCTACAGGGGGATCACCGCTCAAAAGCAGGTGCACGGGGACATCTAGAAGAGGATTCGGGCAGGGCAGCAAGACGGCCCGGGTGCTCCTTCACTCTGTGCTCGGCAGCTTCACTCCGCGTGCTAGACCGAGAAACTGCGCCAGAGACTGGATCGCGGTCTTCGCTGCCGTGCTGCGGGCGGGGTGCTGGGAGAGGAGATGGAGGGCTCCATCCTCGCGGTCGGCTTTCACATCGGCGTGGCCGATGAACTGGCCGCGATGCAGCAGGGGCAGGGCGTAGTAGCCGCGAACGCGCTTCTGTGGCGGCACATAAACCTCCCAGCGGTAGTCGAGGTCCCAGACGTTCTCGGTCACGCGGCGGTCGTAGATGATGGGGTCCAGCGGGGCGATGAGTCGGGGCGGCGGTGGCGCTTGCTCGGAAGTGGAGAGCGTCTGCTCCAGCAATGGCAGGTCGCTGCGCAGGAGGTGGAGGCGCAGGCTTGTGCCCTCAAGGGAGACGGGCAGCACGTCCTCCGCAATCAGACGCAGCTCGGCGCTTTTCAAAATGGCGAGGCGGCGCTGGCGAAGCGTCAGGAACGCGAGCCAGCGAAGGGTTTGCTCGCGTGGGGGCACGGGTGCATTCAGCAATGTCGCAGGCAGCACGTTCTCCGGGAGATCGTAGTAGCGGCGCAAGCCGTCGCGCCGGGCGATGAGGACGCGGCCATGGAAGAAGAGCTTTTGCAGCGTGCTCTTCGCCAGTGTGGTGCTGTCCCAGGCGTGGGTCTTCGCCTTGCGGGCGCTTTCGATGTCCTGCGAGCAGAGCGGGCCTTCGGCGGCGATGCGTTTCAATACCTGGGCGGCCAGCTTCTTTTCCTCTGGGGACAGCTTGCCTGACCAGCTGCTGTCGGTGGACTGGCGCGCTTGCATGGCGTGCTGAAGATGGGGCCAGGCATCCAGCGTCACGGCGGCGAGGTTGTGCGAGTCTGGCAGATGATGCTCGAAGGGCCGGCGCGGGCCTCCGTGGTGCAGATGCCGCATCAGATCCCGTACACGCGGTGGCGCAGGATGTGGTCGTGCATGCGACCGCAGACGTTGATGGGGTCGATCTGGACAAAGCCCAGATGCCCGAGCGCGGTCGCGATGTCGGCGAGCTTGTCGTCCAGTCCCGTGGCCCGCAGCAGGAAGCGTCGGGCTTGAGCCGTGCTGAGGGTCATGCCCGCAGGTATCGTGTGGCGTCGAGAGATGCAATTGCACGCCTCACTCGCTCAAAGGATTCGCAGGGTGACGACGGGAGCGCGGGCACTTTTGCCCGCTTGTCGGAAAATGGAGGCGGCGGAGCCGCGAAGGATCGACGAAGCGGACGGGAGCGTCCGCGCTCCTTTACTTCGCGGTCGGCACCACGGTATCTTCCCAATCATCCGTGCGGAAGGGGGAGGCGGGTAGGTTCGCTCCGTTGAAGAGGTTGCCTTCACCGAGGGGGGACCAGCCATAGCGGACGGCGACGGGGTGCTTCACTACGGGGCTGTTGAGCATGACGAGGTGCCCCATGGTCTGCGCTTGGGCGGGCTGCCATTGCTTGTCGGTGCCGGCGATCTGGAAGCCGGTCAACGATTCGCCATGGGCTTGGAGCCCCGTCTGCGCGTGGTCGAATTTGACGAAGACCTGGCCGCCTTTTATGTCGTGGCCAGCGGGTAAGGGGCCGGAGTAGGCGTCCACTTTTTGCCGATAGACACGGGCTTGAGCCCACAAGGAGAGGCGCTCGCCGACGGCCTTCTTGTTCTTGGGATGGTTGTCGTTGGCTTCGCCGACATCGACGGTGATGGCCATGCCTGTGCCGGGGACACTGAGGGACTTTAACATCGCTTCCCGGACCTGGGCGCGGAAGGGGCTGGTCACAAAACCGGGCAGCTGCACCCAGGCGAAGGGGAGGTTGCGCGCATGCCACTGCTCACGCCAGTCCTGCACCAGCAGGGGCAGCTGCGTGGCGTAGAGCTTGGCCTTCTCCAGGGTGGCACAGTTGTGCTCGCCCTGATACCAGATGACGCCCTTGATCGCGTAGGGGATGATGGGGCGGATCATGCCGTTGAAAAGGTTCGCTGGGTGGTTCTGGGAGATGGCAGGATCGGCCGCTGGGCGGGGTTTGCGGGGCAGGGGCTTGCCCGCTGCCTTTGCCTTGGCGACGGCGGCTTTCCACCGCTCGTTTTGCGCTGCGGCGGCGGTCTTGGCTTTGACAGCATCGAAGGCGGCGGATTGCTTGGCCCAGGTGTCTAAGTTGGCCTTCAGGGCGGGCACCTTCGCTTGTGCAGGCTCGCTGGTCCAGGCGGCGATGTCGGTGCCGCCCCAGGACGAGTTGATCAGTCCCACGGGTGTTTTCAGCTTCCGATGCAAATCGCGACCGAAGAAGTAGGCGACGGCGGAGAAGTTTTGCACGGTCTCGGGCGTGCACATCATCCACTGTCCCTGGCATTCCATTTGCGGCGTGCGCATGCTGTTCTGCGCCACGGTGAACATGCGCAGCTGTGGCAGATCGGCGGCGGCGCTATCTGCGGCTGGCAGCGCGCACTTGTTAAACTGAAAAGCCATGTTGGACTGGCCGGAGGCAAGCCAGACCTCGCCGACGAGCACGTCGTTCACGGTGAGGGTGTTGCTGCCCTTCACGGTCAAGGTGTGGGTGGTGCTGGGCTTCAGTGCGGCCAGCTTTACGGACCATTTTCCATCGGCGCGAGCTTCGGCGGTCAGAGTTTGCCCTGCGATGCTGACGCTGACTTCCTCGCCCTCATCCGCCCAGCCCCAGACAGAGGCTGCGGTGTCGGCCTGCAAGACCATGTGGTCCGAGAAGATCGCGGGCAGCTTGACGGCTGCGCGGCAGAGCGTGGAGCAGGAAAGCAGAAGGATGGCGAGGCGTTTCATCGGCAAGCGCCCTTCAACGCGGCTCCCCAGACGGGTCGTGCAGGAAATCGCTGGTCAGAGGCCATATGCCCCGTCACTGCCGATCATCGTCGCTACTTCTGCCAGAACCACTTCCATTTGCGGGTGGGCGCGGCTGGCGGCGGGGCGGCCTCCACGATGGTGGGCCGCGGCGGTGGGCGTGGGATGGAGCGCTCACCTTCGATGATGACGGTCATGCCTTTGGTCACCAGCTTGGCAAAGCGGACCACATCCCAGTTCGCGGTTCTCATGCAGCCGTGGCTGGCGCTGCGGCCGATGGTCTGGCCTTGATTGGTGCCGTGAATGCCGATGCCGGGGCGGTTCAGTCCGATCCACATGACGCCCACTGGGTTGTTTGGCCCGATGGGCAGGTTGAAATATTCGGAACTGCGCACGCCGTATTCCAGCACGCTGTGGTCCCAGCGGAAGGTGGGCATCTGCGTGATCCCCAAGATGCGCCAAGTGCCAGGGGGCGTGGCGGTGTGGCCGCTGCCGGGGGTGATGGGCAGGCTGGCGATCAGCTTCTCACCCTCCCACAGGCCGAGAAGCTTCTCGCGGGTGTCGATCTTGATCACGCGGGATTGGAACTCGGGCACCTCGGGCAGGGCGGCGATTTCGGTGAGTTCCTCAATGAGGAAGGGCACCACATTGGGAACCTTCACCGCGTCCCCTGGCTTCATGGCACCCATCTTCATGGGTTGGTTGATGAACTCGATCAACTCCGGCGAGCAGTGGAAGCGCTCGGTCAGGAACTCCAGCACCGAGTCATAAGGCAGATATTTCTTCTTGGCCTGGAGCGAGGGCTTGCTGGGCAGATCTCCCACGAACTTGAGGTCCTCGGGGCGGATGGTGTAGGTCGTGTAGCACTCGGCGACACTGCTGAGGTCCAGCGTGTGGGTCTCCAGCTCCGTCTGGGTCAGACCGTTCGCCATTTGGTATCGCTTCAGCGCCTTGGTGGTGAACTCTCCGGGGCGACCGTCCAGCTTGCCCGGCCCGAACAGCTTAGCGTCCAGGAAGATCTGTAGCCTCAGGATGTCTTCCACGGGCTCCGGGGCCTTTGGCAGTGGGTTAGGAATCACGCCCTGCGCCGAGGTCAGCGACAGGATTGAGAGGGCGAACAGCAACAGGTTCTTCATGGGACTAGAGACAAAGGGAGCAGAGGCAAAGCCAGGTCGGCCAGGAATCCGAAGTTTGGCTACTACAGTCCATGGCGAGGCAGCATGAAATTTCAACCCGCACCTTCGTGCAATTCCCCACGCCAGTGCTCCGGCTGCGAGTCTAAAACACGCTGTAAAGGAGCCGCAGACCCCCAGGGTGCGAGCGATAACTCTTGGGGCGGACGGCACACGGGGCGCGGGGCCGCTTATTCTTCCCAGCGAGTCCGGTGCGGCTTCAGGTCGCGCTCCATGTCGCGGCGGTCTGAGTGGTTGCGTGCTTTCACGCGGTGGTCGCGTTTGGCGATGCGTTCGACGGTCATCTGGCGCTTCTTCCGGCGGCGACGTAGCTCGGCGATCTCTTCGTCCAGTTTGAGGAAGCCCTCGAAGCGTTCGGCATCCAGCGTGCCGCCTTCGACGGCGGCGCGGATGGCGCACCCGGCGTCGGTGCCGTGCTTGCAGTCGCCATACTTGCACTGCGCGGCCAGATTCTCGATGTCCATGAAGCGCTCACGCATCGTGGTCTCATCGGTCCACATTTGGACTTCTTTGATGCCCGGATTGTCGAT
>Ga0247831_1006986_pt1 | contig 12920 bp, 7 predicted proteins | sample LaCruzMarch2015__9_FD_192406 | JGI IMG/M metagenome (GOLD analysis project Ga0247831, IMG submission 192406) | Freshwater microbial communities from meromictic Lake La Cruz, Castile-La Mancha, Spain - LaCruzMarch2015_1m | ecosystem: Environmental > Aquatic > Freshwater > Lake | place: Spain...
GGGATTGGGGTGGGGGCAGGGGCTGGGGGGGATTCGGGGGCAGGTGGTGGATTCGGATTTTGGCCAGCCGATTGCCAAGGCGCAGGTGACGATTATGGGATCCCCCTTTGGTGCGGTCACCGATGATCAGGGAAATTTCACGATTTCGGGTGTTCCTCCGGGGGTGTATACGGTGCAAACACGGGCCGCGAGCTACATTCCGAAAACGGTGCCTGATATTTCGGTCGCGGCGGGATCGTTTAATGAGATTCGTTTTGAATCGGTCGCGGAGATTGAGGAGATGGAGGAGCTGGTCGTACCTGGAGAGATCGAGAAGGCCTCGGAAACTGGATTGTTGGCCGAGAGACAGACCGCGACGGCGGTGATGGACATGATTGGCCAAGATTTTATTTCACGTCTTGGTGCGGCCAATGCGGGGGACGCAATGAAACGCATGGTCGGAACATCCGTGGCAGACGGCAAATACGTTGCCGTCCGCGGTATGCCGGATCGCTATGTAAATACTCTTTTAAACGGAGGCCGTCTTCCCTCTACCGATCCCGATCGCAGAGCCATCAATGTTGATCTTTTTCCTGGCACGATCCTCGAGAGCATCAATACATACAAAACATTTACTCCCGACCAGCCTGCAGATTTTACGGGCGGAAGCGTTGATATTCGAACCAAAACATTCCCCGATAAACCATCTTTCGGAACTGGCATAACCATGGAGTACAATTCCCAGACCACCTTCAACCCAGATTTCCTAACGTACCAGGGCGGGGGCACCGGAGTTTTTGGCGGGAAAGCTAATCAGCGAATGATTCCGGATAGCGTGGTTAACAATAGCCAGCTTTCCTCCCTCCAAAACTCAACCCCCGCACAAACCTATAATTTCACCAAACAAGGTCAACCCAATCCTGATTACCCGGATCCTGTATTAGGGCAAGCGGACGAGGTAAACACGGAGATGAGAAAATTAAATCCGGTTATTGGGCTTGAAACAAAAGCTCCTCCCCCCAACATGTCCTTTAACTTACAGGGCGGTGATTTTCATGAATTCGGCCAGGATGAAAAAGTCGGTGTAATCGGCGTTTTTAGTTACAAAAACAAATACTCCTACTACGGGAACGGAGTCCGCCAGAACCTTGTTTTAGATAAGACGACAAACAACACGCTCATTGTTGATACGAATGCCACCGTTTCTTACAATCAGGCACAGGGAACACAAGAGCTTCTGTGGGGGGGATTGGTTGGCATGTCGGGCCAGTGGGACAAAGACAATAAGGTATCAATGAACGTTATGTACACGTTGGGTGCGGACGATAACGCCATTCAGAGAAGCGACCCAGCCACATCTGGGCAGTTCACGACCTACTCTGATGTGATCGATTATGGAGAAAGAAATCTAGGCTATCTCCAGCTCGTGGGTGAACACAGGTTCGAGAACCTTCGCAACATTAAGATCAATTGGAACGGTGGACTCGGCCAGGCAAACCTAACAGAACCGGATCAGAGGCAATTTACCTATAATTTGTCCACCAATGGCGTCTACAGTGACACCTCATACCAAAATACAGTATCCCCCCCCACAAGTTCTGCCAACGAAACTTTATTACGATTCCAGCGTGAACTTTCAGAGAACAGCTACTACTCTATTGTTGACTTTACAATACCTATGCTGGAAGAGAAGGAACGGACTGATGCTTTTAAGACTGGATTTTACCTCGATTCAAATAACCGTAACTACAATCAAGCCAGCTTTAATTATATTTACGGAGGCTACAACGCTGGGACAAGCGCAGGGAACGATGTTTACGCCCAATACCAACCTACGAATGGTTCGACGTGGGCGGACGTTTTCCTTCAACAGGGATCTACGGGCAACATTGGTGCCGGCCTAGTAAATCCTGTGCCGTCGGGTTTTGGGGATGAGATGATGAGCTATACTCTATACAACCAGTCCGGTGGAGCCAACAGTGCAGGTACTTTCTACACAGCCAGCCAACAGGTCACCGCCTCTTACTTAATGGCCGATTTTGATCTCTTTCCCGCCCTTCGCCTATCAGGAGGCACACGATTCGAAAATACAAATCTGAAGGTCAAAGGCTCCAATAACCTGCCTGCGCTTCTTTACGACCCAAAGGAGTATCCCAATTTTACACGAGGAACAGGAAGCGGATTGGCCAAGATTCAGCAGCTTGATTTACTTCCAGCCGTAGGGGCTACTTTTAAACTGACGGAAGGAGTGAACCTTAGATTTGCTTGGTCCCAAACCCTGGCCCGCCCCTCCTTCAAAGAGATGGGGCCAGTCCTAACCAAGGATTTTTCTGATGACGAGTTTTTCCTAGGCAACCCTAATCTGAAGCTTTCGAAGGCGAATAACTACGACATGCGTGCCGAATGGTTTCCGCGTGCAGGCGAAGTTGTCGCTGTCAGCCTTTTTTATAAAGACCTAAGTCTTCCAATAGAGCAAGCTACCTTTAATAACCCTTATTACAATCTTCAGTACTTTCAGTACCAAAATACTCCTAGCGGGATCGTATATGGGGTTGAGATAGAGAGCCGAAAACGGTTAGATCAAGTCGCATCCTGGCTGAAAAACTTTTCGATCTATTTTAACTACTCCCAGATTCAGTCGAGTGTACCACTATCTCCTGAAACAGTTAATATCCTTGAGGAAAACGGCCAAAATGCAAGCAACCGCCCCTTACAAGGGCAGCCCGAATACATTATCAATGCGGGACTTAACTATGACAATGACGAATATAGATTCTATGCAGGGCTTTTCTATAACGTTACGGGCCCATTTTTATATTCCGTAGGCTCACCTGCTGCAGACCTTAATGGACAAATTATTGGCTTTCTTCCTGATATTTATGAACAGCCTGCGCCTTCACTGGACTTTAATCTTACTCAAGGAATCACCGACAACTGGAGGATCACTTTTCGGGGAAAGAATCTTTTGAATCCAATCATTCAAAGAACCCAGAACTTTAATGGCACCGACTACACGTATCAAAGCTATACCAAGGGATGGGATGTAAGCTTGAATGCGTCCTATAGCTTCTAAGTTTCTTAATTGTCCCGATTAAGAGCAATTAACTTCCCACTAGTATTAATCATCCCATTTCCGCTTCATTTCTTTTCATTCGAAAAGACATCCCTAGAAAACTAAAAAGGAAACTGGATAACAGAGTTTGCAGGCCCATCGATAGAAGAAGTCCTGCCCCAAGAGCCTTTGGCCACGGAAAATCAGCACCACTTGAAACGCTTGCAAACTCTAGGAGGAGCACGAGAGTTCCAGCCAACATTGCCAATAGTCCCGCCAGAATTCCTCTTTCTAAATTGAATCGCCGAAAAAGATTCCGATATCCCTTTGGTTCAGGCAAAAATCCATTTTCCACCCCAAACACCCTTGTCAGCATGCCGAACAGAAAAAACTGATATCCAGCCGTTACTCCCAGAAATGAGAGCAGAAAAAGGATTTCTCGACCCCGATCCGCACCGCCAATCCATCCAAACACTCCTAGCGCTAAAGCTCCACAACCCAAAGCAAGACCCGGAACGAGGAAAAGCCACCGAGGACTAAAAAGCAGCATGAACCGCAAATGTCGCCATCCATCCCGCCAAGGACGCAAGTGGGAGGGGCGACCACGCCGATCTCTACGTAGAAACACCGGCACCTCTCCGATCCGTAAACCAGTTAACCCTGCCCGGACGATCATCTCCGTTGCATACTCCATTCCTAAGCCCTGCAAACCAAGTTTTAGTATTGCCTCACGTCGGAAGGCCCGGATTCCACAATGGAAATCCCCCAAAGGCAAGCCGAACATCCATCGACCGAGGAATGAGAGAACCGGATTTCCAAGGTACCGGTTTTTCCAAGGCATGGCTCCCGGTTGAATTCCACCAAGAAATCGATTCCCGATAACCATATCGTCGCCATCCCGTAACCGTTTGAGAAATAAAGGAAGACCTCCGGGATCATAACTCCCGTCAGCATCCAACATCAGGATATACCGCCCTTTTGCAACGTGGATTCCACAATCCAAAGCAGCTCCGTAGCCAGGAATCTCACAACGAATGACTCTCGCCCCCGCATGACGAGCAAGCTGAGCTGATCGATCTGTACTGCCATTGTCTACAACCACCAACTCCCCATTTACTTGAGCATTAAGGAGAGCTGTATCCGCCTCCTTCAAACAATCCTGAATCGTCACCTCTTCGTCACGGCAAGGAAACAAAATGGTTATTTCGATTCTCTTTTGAGTCGTTGCATTTCTCAAGCGACGGACGATCTTGTCTTTTCCGGATTTTTGGCCGGATCTAGATGTCAATCCCTCCTCGGATCTCACCTACCCCTCCAGCCACGGATCTCTTCGGCCCTAAGACGAATCCGTGAATCCCCCAAGCGTCGATCCAAGATAGCCCAACACTCATCTGCCAGCTCATAATCTGCATCCTGTTCCAACCAAAGAGCCAGATTCATCCAAACCATGGGATAAAACGATTCACACTTTTCCATTGCGCTGAGAGCGAAGCCCTTCAGTTCGCTTCCCTGCCCCATTGCAGACGAGCGAGCCAGCAGCCGATTTAGGTCGGTAGGAAATGTTCGAGCTCCCATCAAGAATAGTCGCGCGTAGGAAAACGGCTTTTCCGATTGCTCTTTCAGAATATCCCGCACCCGCGAACCTACTTCCCTCCAGCGCCTTGCCTCAGGCTCCATCGCCTTAACCCCAAGCAAAGAAGTGGCCACACCTGCCCGAAGAAAAAGCACCCCTTTTGCATCCATCCACACTGGACGCCAATCGGGCCCCTGCCAACGTGCTTTACCTACACTCCTCCATCCATCTGGTCCCGCTCGAGCAGACAAAATGCGGATCCATAGAGGTTGATCCTTTACGCTGGCAAATACAGCCCCTGCCCCTGTTCGCTCAAGCAGATTCAGAAAATGAATTGGATCAATCTCCGCACGCCTTACATCCTCAAAAAGTTCGTGGGGATAAATGTCATTGCGGCTATCAATGAATACCCGTTTCTTTGAACACCAACCCAACCAGCCCCCTTGGTTATGCCCATTTAGGATTCGGACATCAGCAGGAAGGCTCGCCAACAGATCTCCAGCACCCGTGGGATGGACTCCCGAGTCTAGTCCCACCCCAAACCGGGGAGACCAGAAAAAGGAATCCCAACGCCCCGAAACAACCAGAACAATGATGACCAGAGCGGCAGTAAGCACCCCTCTCCTCAGCAAGACATCTCCCTTGCAGAATTTCCGAGCCAGAGCTTCCCATCCAATGGCTGCATAAGGGGCAAAGGCAAAGAAAAAGTATCCGAAGTTTTTTGAAGCAGCTAAGGGCAACACCGCAAAAGCCGTCCCAATCACCCATGCAGATAGCGGGATTTTTGACCTTCCCCACCACCCCCCAAGTACTAAAGCGATAAACAGAATATTCATCGTGATTTTTTTGACGTGAACCACTGGGAATCCACCCCAAGGAGTATCCCAAAAGGATCCAGCCCAGAGAGGCTGAAGCTCATCCACCACCTCTTTCACCATGCTATTTGAGAATATTAATTGCGCCTGCTGAAGAGGAAAAAATAGGGCCTCCCAGCCATATGGGTTTAACAGACACGCAAGAACAGCCACGATTCCCCCTGCCCATAGCGTCTTACCTCTTTTCCAAGCCACGCCGATCCCATAGCGAAGAGAATCTGCTCCCAGCGACGTTCCAAGATAGAGGAAGATGGTTATGAGACCTAAGCTGTACAATGCATGGCAGTTCACCCAACCCGCCATGCACAAGGGCAACAACTGAGCTCCTCGCATATCTCCCCTTCGGGCAGACTCAAGGCAGTGCAGCACCAGCCCCAGAAAAACCCAAGAAAGTGAATGCGGTCGAATCGTCCCAGGACTCCCAATGAAAAACATAAGAAGCAACAAGGCGGTGACCGGTCCTGCAGACACGCCTTCGTTCGAACGGTAACGCCAAAGGAGGATTCCGCCTGCGAGAGCTTGAATAAGAAGATTTGCCAGCATGGCTCCTTCAAGACCTGTGATCGTATAGATTGCGTACAAGGCCAACTGCCATAGCCACTGTAGATCCACGTAGTGATGCGATGAGTAAATATCTAGAAAAGGCTCCCCCCTCGGAACATCCCCGTGCTCCCAAAAGAACCGTGCCGCATTCAGCTGGAAACCAAGATCCTCATTGAAGGTCCAAGTCCAAGCCAGTAGTGCACCCGCCAAAAACACACAAGCCCACACCCATTTCATCCCCAAGGCCTTATACGTTACACTCACCCAAAAAAACTAAAGCTTTTGTCCCAAGTCCAAAACTTAAAAGTGAACCTTCGTATACTCCTCCGGAAGTTTTGTCTCGATTTTCTGCAGAAGAGCCTCAGTTGTTTTTTCTGGAAGGCAGTTTGCTCGGGCATAACTCATCCAGATTCGCGTCAATCCAATCGACTGACTTTCTGGATTTTGATTCTTGGCACATAGCTCGGCAGCCGTTCTCCACACGTTCGTAGCTTCGTGTGTATCACCGAAAACATAAAAGGCCTCTGCAAGAAAAGGTAGATGAGTCATCTGCTCATTCGGGTCAAGAACCTGCTTGAGAATTTCGACGCGTTTTACAATTCTATCCTTACATTGTGCCCTCAGTTGATTTGCACCATCCAGCTTCGATAACAACAAGGCCAAATCCCGCTCGAGCGGGTAAATGCCTGACATATGGGGGGCCCATGGGATGAGGAGTTTGCCCGTATTTTCAGCCATAGTAAGGGCGATGGTTACCTTTCCCTCCAAAAGCGCCAGATTGGCCAGCTCTATTTGGACGGATATATTTCTCGTGTTGAAAGACTCTGCGATACCTGAACCAGCGGCGAATTCGATCCAATGCGCGGGATACTTCTCCCCTGAAAGAAATTTGTTTTCCGCATCTTTGATAAATAGGAGTGCTGTAAAAATATCCACAGCTCGCTTTGCATGCCATTGGATTTCCGCCTCTCGGTTGAGCCCCTTGGGCATATTTTCCCAATGGCGCGCTGGTCTTACAAAATCAAGAATTCGATTCCAGATGCTTGGCTTCCAGTCCTGAAGAAATAGTTGATAGGGCTGCCTAAGGTCGACATTTGTGGTCTTTTCCGCCTCAAAGGCTCGCTGAACCGCAGATGAGTCCCCCATAACAGTGGCTATCTTAAGAAGTTGAAATTGAACTAATTCGCCTCCACGGCCTAAGGTATAGGGCAATAATTCAATTCCTAACGACACCAAATCAAGTGCTCCTTTTTTTTCACCGTAGCCCACCAAAATCAATGCAGAATCCACACAACCATAGGGAATGGCGTAATGCGGATGGAATGCACGAAAGACCTCTAGAGCCTTATCTGCCTTTTTGAAATAGGCCAGATTTTGAGCAACAAATATTTGAGTAAGTGCAGTCCTGTATTCATCGCCATGGATAGTCTCCATGCACCTGAGTGAATTCGTCAAAGCTCGTTCCTGACATGGTATAGAATCAATCCCCTTCTTAACAGGTTGAGAAAATGCACAATAAGGCACGGCCACAAGTGACAGTACGAAATATAAAATCCCTTTCATCGTGTAAAAAAAGGAAGGGGCAGACCGGGATTGACCAGTCTGCCCCTTCTTTATGATCTATTATGCCAAATCAGAGTGCGATGACACGATAGTAAATCGGTGTGGCACTGACAGTTCTAGCCGAGTCGGTGTAACCATTGTTACCTGCTACAGCCGAGACCGTGGTCACAGGCACGAAGGTTTTGTTGTCGGTAGATGCTTCAATTACGTACTTAACCCCTAGTTCACCACCAAAGGCGACTACAGGTTGGCTAGAAGCATTCACAGTCACTGTTACGTCGGGAACTATTTGGCTGCCAGCGAACGCGCCGAGGTTGTCGGCCAATGTCCATCCTCGCATCCACATGTTATCCCGAACAGCGCCGACAAAGGTCTCACCACTGTTCAACCCACGAACAGAAGGAATGGAGCTGTTTGCCAAATCTCTTGCGGCACTATCCGTGATGCGAAGATCCATTCCACTGATGCGAGTGTAAGGATTCACAGTAACACCAGGGTTTTGGTTAAACACGTTGTAGTTTGATGCGTCTTTGATCTTTGCTACCGCGGAAGGAGCATTGCAACGGACTGCATTTCCGTCAGTTGATGCACCTCGACCATTTCTATCATACCTGGCAGGAAAAAGGTTTGCATCATTCGCCGTGTCCCAACCTGCGGCACCATTGTTATAGGCGGTGTCAAAGGCTTCTTTGTTGAGATACTTACCATCGCTACCAACCGCACTGCTTTTGGCAAGACCGTCACGATAGAACCAGCAGTTGTTGAAGCGACCGTCTGGAGCGTCTGAAGCACCTGTATCAATTGTAGTCAAATCCATTGCCCGTCCTGCACCATCAAATCCACCTGAGAGACGAGCAGCATTGAATCGACCTTCCGAAGATGCTTCAGCCGCAGCGGCATCTGTGCCGACAGTCCCGCGCCCAGCGATATGAACTGCCCCACCGGGAAAGTCCATGATTAAGCTATTGTGCCAACGTGCTCCAGCATTGTCCTTAAAGTTAGGGCCAGAGTACAAATTCGCACTGCTCCAGCTTGCTGCACTGGCGTATCCGCGCCCAATGAGCGTCATGTTCGACATGATATAGGTCGAATAAGGAACGGCAGTGTTTTGGCTCTCCGGTCCATCATTCTCCGTACCGGAATCACCATAGTTGCTTGTGGACCGCGAAGACAATGTTGTGCCATCAGCAGCGCCGTTTCCGTTGTTCTGGATTTGAACAACATTTTGGAAGGTACCAAGGAATCCTTGATCGGTATCGACGCCGTCGTCGCCACACCACATGGATAGAAGCCATCGGCCGGATACATCACCACCCCAAAACTCATAATCATCGTCCGCATTGTTGATCGCTTCTAGGAAACAAAGGTTGGTTCCGCGCCCTACCCCGTAAAAGGAGTAGGAGTTGAGTTCTACGTCGACAGCGATCACGTACCCGCCGTAACGATTGGAGACAAAGGTCAAATTACCACTATCATCTGGAGGGAACACTTGATCCCCACCACCAAATGCATACGCGGAAAAGCCCGCCATACCTTCAACAGCCTGTACACCCTTCGATGTTCCCGTAATAGCACCCGATGTTGGGTTGATCGTCGGAAGCACGACTGCAGAGGTATTTGCATTTTCTGCAGAATCGTATCCCCTATTCACCGTTCCATATCCGCACATTACGATTCCACCCCAGAGGGCTTCGTAACGGAAAGCCGAGGCCGCCCCCCAAGTCTTGCTATAGTTCTTAACTACAGCGGTGAGAGTTCCACCTGAATACTCGTAAGTTCCAACGCCTAAAGTACCAAACGATGAGGTTCCCCCCTCTCTCAGGATCCTCTCGTTGTTCAATCCACCTGATTTACCTTTATTTTCGACGTAGGGAACAGTATCAAACCCACCCGGGACGTTCACATCGTCCATGGATGTTATGACGATAGGGGCATCAGACGTGCCCAACATGTTCAAGCGGCCTCCCTGCGCACAAACTATCGCACCTGGATCTGCGGGTGTTGCAGCTGCTTGAGTTGTGCCGTTTGCGGCAGACTGACGCCAAACCTGTTCAGCTCGGATCAACACGCCAGCTTCCACAGTGAGCGTAACCCCTGAAGGGATGATTACATTGTTCGCAAGGATGTATACACGATCCCTGGTCCAGCGCTGATTTTTGGTCAGTACTGTTGCGTCCACTTTGACATCTCCACCTGTCGTTGCGACTCTAACTCCGTCACCTAGGGTGGCAACATCAACGAAAGTGGTGGCTTTTGCAGTGTTGACCGCGGCAAGACCGCAGATTGCAAGAATTGTTAGATAAAATTTGTTGTTCATAATTTTGTTTTTTCTTTGTTGGAATGTTTATCCTTGGGTTTAGACGTTTTTACGCAGGCGGCGGAGAGCCACCAAGGCGGTTGCACCGAGGAGCAGAAGTGAAGCAGAGGAAGGCTCGGGTACAGTTGAGGTAAGGACGGTGCCATTATCGCCAAGAGAGCCATTTGTCGACCCGTAAATAGCGGTGACGGTGTTACTGGCGAGAGTAAAGATATCGTAAACGCCGACAGGGAAAGCCGCCGTGTCGGTAGGGTTACCCCAATTAAACCCAAAATCGTACAAGCCTACCTCTTGCACTACACCCCCAGTGGAAGAGGTGACAAATGCCAAGGCACGATTGTTGAGTGATGCACTATAAATACTGGTGAGCGGCCCACCAGCACGAGTCTCAACCGAAGTGTCATCGCCATAATACCGGTAGAAAGAATCGGTATCCTCAATCGATGCACCGTTGACACCATTCCAACTGAGAAGACTGCGCGAATTGCTGGTGTACCAAGTAGCAAAGCCGGCGGCTCCATTGGCCGAAGAGTCTTTGGTTAGAAGTGAAGATAAGCCACCATTTAAGCTCCCAAAAGCGATATCAAAGGTGAAATCTCCCCCCGTGTTTTGCCGAGATAATTGAGAGAGCAGGTTGACCGTAACCTCCGTTGTTGATTGCGCGGATGCGGAAGCCATCCAAGCCCCGACAACAGCCACAGCAGCGATTGCAATTTTGTTTATGTTCTTCATTTGTATTTCTCCTTTTTTGTTTAACTATGCAAAGACTTTGCTTTCCGACGCAGGAAAGACAAAATACCAAAACCGATCAGTGTTAAGGTGGTGGTGGATGGCTCAGGGACCAACTGAACCCCTGAATCATTCAAGAGCAGCGTACCAACCAGAGCAGTCGCGCCAGTGCGGATCACATCTAACGTGTAGTCATTGCCGGGGAAAACACCCGTTGGTAATGCGATGGCAGCTTCAAACAAGCCGAATTCCGATCCATTGGCTGTTTGGATCCAGACAAAAGGCTTATATCCGATAAGATTCACTCCCGACAACGCAGGCGTGGACGATGCCGGATTTATGTCAAATAACTTTTGGAACGCAACGTTTGGTTGAACCGCAGGATCTGGGCTAAACAAGATTTGGAATTCAGAACCGTTTCCATCACCCAAATTGACCGTAGTTGTTTCCGCGAGCGTGTAAAAGTTCGTGGAAAGGCTAGTCAATCTTGCCTGCATGGTGGGGATAAACGCAGATGCCTCCCAGTTAGAAAGCACCGTGGCGGTTGGAATAAAGGCGCTGCCGCTGTGAAAAAAACCCAGCTTTACGATGGCACCATTCGCAAGCTGATCGCCAGAGGCAGAAAGGTTATTTCCATAATAACCATTCACTGCCATGGTGATTGCTACTTGGGCATGGCCAAACGAAGCTGGCAGGGCGGCCAGCAAGGCGATCATGAGGCATGCCCTGCTCGTGGATTTTATTTTTAAGCTCATTTTTTTAAATGAATTAATTTTTGAATTGAGTTTTGTAACTTAGATTTTCGGAGCGATGGTCACCACGGCGTTGCCAGTTGTTCCTGCCGGTTTAACCCCGATCGCCTTAAAGGCGGGTATCGTTGGATTCACGCGTGCATTGGCCAAGCTGTACATGGAGGGCCCATTGGCGTTGGAGGTTCCGCCCACTCGATAAGACGTGAATGTGCGGGTAACCGGATTCCACACCTGCCAGGTATCCCCTGACGTACTGGAAGGGTTGCCAGTTGCCCGAGTCGGAGAAGTGGCCGGAATGGTGGAATCCTCAAAGGTGACATCCGTGGGCCCTGGATTGGCCACAAAGCTAAGCTTGTTTACAGGAACGCTGAGACGGGTGCGGGCAACCCGGTATTCACCCGAAACGGGGATATCCAGGTCGGAAGATTTGCGGTTAACCAAAATCATCCCTCGGCCTAAACGCAGTGGCACGTGATTTCTATCGGTGGTCGATGTTGATGACCTCCAATTGTACCTTTTCGAGGTTGTGCCAGCCTCATTCACATAGTAGCTAATAATGGTTCCTGTTGCCACGTTGTAGACTTGAACCCATCCGTTGATCGTAGTTGCACTTGAGCTGTTTCCGTATCCAAATTTGTTGGTCGTAGATGCGGCACCGAACAGGGTGGACAAGGTCCACTCTTTTCGAATGGCAAATTTTGTGCCAGCAGGAACCGAAATCGTACCCGTATCGCCTTCCACTGTGATGGAGGTATCACCGCTGTTGCCCGTGCAAGGCAGGAGGAAGCCAATGGCAGGTCCGTCTAAGATTTCCAAAACATACCAAGCATCGACGTTTTGACTGGCGCTGTTGAGGGCTGGAATCCCGCTTTGACCAGCATCTAACGCTACGGTGAAGGTGGCGTTGCCGCCGCTTGTCGATACCGCACTAATCGTCCCAGAAAACTCAACAGGACGAGCAAAGGGCATGCCGAAGAATTCGGTACGGCCCACTCCACCCGGAACGGTTACCTTAGCAATGCCGGAGGGTGTTGCGAGGCCGGCGAAGGTGCTTTGTGCAAGAACGAGGGCAAGCGCGAGAGCTGCCCCAAATTGTTTGTAACGATTGCTGTTCATATTTTTGATTTCTCCTTGGTTGGTTGTTGCCAGAAATATTTCTGTCATGAAAATAGAATGCATCCTGATCTGCTTTTTTTCCACTGGTTTTTTGTGACATTTTCATGACAGAATATCGAAGTTGCCGCTGATTATTAGTACTTTATGAATTTTACACCCTTTTCGCCATCATGTTGCCATATATTAAAATGAGGAAAATGCTTAGTGATCCACAATCCAACTTCTGCGATTGGAGGACCCATTTTTTCAATATTTCAATCTCTCGTGCGAGCAAAAAATGGGGTCGGGCAGGCCAAAAAAACCTTTGTGACAATTCAGTGGCAGTTCAGCTCTCCACTAGTTTTTTCTGAAAGTTGGTGTTTCTTTCTTCTATGCGTCTTTTTAAACGCCAAAGCCTGCCTCAGCATCGGCGTGCAAGCAC
>Ga0247831_1006990_pt1 | contig 12911 bp, 5 predicted proteins | sample LaCruzMarch2015__9_FD_192406 | JGI IMG/M metagenome (GOLD analysis project Ga0247831, IMG submission 192406) | Freshwater microbial communities from meromictic Lake La Cruz, Castile-La Mancha, Spain - LaCruzMarch2015_1m | ecosystem: Environmental > Aquatic > Freshwater > Lake | place: Spain...
CCCTCGGGATTCACCCGGCCGTCGTTCGTGGACACCGAGCGTGCGAGCGTGCGGCAGCAGTTGTTGAAGCCTCTGGCTTCGCGCGTGCCCCAGGACAGCGCGGTTGGGGATTACATGGTGGCCCAGGCAGAAGCCCTGCGTCTTGCAGGACCGAATTTCATGCGCCACTTTAACTTGAAGGAAGAGTCCGCCGTCCTGCGCAATGACTACGGTGGCGAGTTCGGTCAGCGTTGCCTGTTGGCACGTCGGTTGGTGCAGGCGGGTGTGCGCTTCATTGAAGTCTCGCACAATCTGAACTTCATCAACGGCACTGGCTGGGACATTCACAACGAAGGTTCCGCCAACCAGCACGTCTTGATTCAGGAGCTAGACAAGGCACTGGCCGCATTGATTCGAGATCTCAAGCAGCAGAAGATTCTCGATAAGACTTTGGTCGTGGTCGGCACCGAGTTTGGCCGCCCGCCAGAGTTCGATGGCCGTGGTGGCCGTGGACATCAAGGCACGGCGTTCAGCATGGTGCTGGCAGGTGGAGGCTTGAAGCATTGCGGTGCCTATGGCACGACGGATGAGTTGGCCAAGAAGCCTGCGGAAAATGCGGTTCCGCTGGTTGACTTCCATGCCACGATTCATGCGGCGATGGGCATTGATCCGACGAAGGAACTCATGGACGGCTCTCGTCCCGTGCCCATCACGGACGGCGGCAAGCCAGTGATGGCGCTCTTTGCCTAGAGATTGACTCTCGTCTCTGGAATACGGCGCTGCCGCGACCGCATTCCAGAGAGACAGGAGTTGTGTGACGACAATGCCTACGCTTTTCCAAGGAGCGCGATTGTTGTTCGTCATGCGTTCGGGTATAAGCTCACGAACACATGAAGACTTTCTATTCACCTGTGGTCATCGCCTTGGCGGTATGGCTGTCGATTGTCGCAGTTACACGCGGCGCGTCGCCTGATGAAGCGCTGGCAGCAGCCAACAAGCTGGCCACCCAAGGCAACTACCGTGAGGCTGCGGATGCCTTCAAGGTGTTGCTTAATTCCAAGGACGCTAGCGGTGAGATCCTCGCCAAAGCTCTCGCTGAAGTGGTGCCTGTGCTGAACAACTTGGGCGAGGCAGCCGAGGCAGAGACGGTGCTGGAAGACGCGGCCAAGGCACACGCGAATCACTGGCAAGTGCTCGCCACAGCTGGCAATGCCTTGATGAGCAGCCTGCCGCATCAAGGTCAGATCGTGGATGGTAAGTTCCAGCGTGGAGGCCGCCGGAGCGATGCGCCCTGGTCATGGTCGATGGAGCGGGATCGCGTGCGGGGCTTGCAACTGCTACTCGCCGCGCGTGCAGCGTTGCCGAAGGACGCACCCGTCGCCGAGCGCAGCAAGTTCCTCCAGCAACTGGTCTATGCGTGGCGTGGTGACAATGCGGCCTGGAAGCTGCAAGCTCTGACCGAACTACAAACTCTGCCCGAACCCAGTCGTGACTATCCGGGGCGTGAGTCGCTCGGCTATCCAGTGGATGCCGCGGGCGAACCTGTCTTCTTCGCGGTGCCAGCAAGCTATGAAGCCGCCAAGAGCGATGGCGAGCGGCTGCGGTTGGCCTTCCAAGAATGGAGCGCGGTGGACAACGAATCGGCGATGACGGCCCGTTACTTCTGGGCTGATCTTGTTCGCGGTTGGCTGGGAGTTCAGACCCTCGCGGGTATGATCAAACCTAGCCTATATGAGGAAGGCGAAGGCCAGCAGCGCAGCAGCATCGCCACGCTGCACACGCTAACAGAGGATGAAACGATAGCGCAGCTCGCGACAGGGCCGAAGCGCTTCAAGCTGCCGGAGGACTACCAATTCATGCGTCTGCTGCGTGGAACGGTGTCGAACAGGAATGCGGCGAATGAGTTGATCGACGAGTTGCTGAATCGTCGGCAGTTCGACAAGGCCGTGGATCTGATCAACGAACTGCTGCCCACGTTTGAGGACAAGGACTTGCGTGGTGCGTTGAATCAGAAGCTCACCCAGATCACGGGCAACCGGGGCCGCATCGAGCCGATGAGCGCGCAGCCTGCGGGCACCAAGGCCAAGCTTTCGCTGGTGTTTCGCAATGCAACGAAGGTCGAGCTTGTCGCGCGTCGGGTCGATGTAGCGAAGCTGCTGGCGGACACGCAGGCTTATCTGAAAACGAAGCCACAGGATCGCGATTGGCAGCGGGCGAATGTGGAGTCTGTGGGCCAGCGATTGATCGCGGCGAGCGGCGACAAGTATCTGAGCAAGCCTGTCGCGGAGTGGTCGCAGGACTTGCAACCGGCGCCGAAGCATTGGGACAAGCGCACAAGCATTGAGACACCCTTGAGCGACGCCGGGGCCTATCTCATTGAGGCGACTTTCGCGGGCAAGAACCCGACACGCGCCTTGCTCTGGCTAAACGGCATCACACTGGTGCAGACGAAGCAGGCCGAGGGCATGCATTACTTCCTGTGCGATGCGGTGACCGGTGCGCCCATCCCGGAGGCGAAGGTGTCCTTCTTTGGCTACAAGACCGAGTGGCGGAATGAGTTTATCGTGGGTCGGAAGCAGTTCCAGGCTTACACCTTCAATGAGTTCACGCGCACCACCGATGCGAATGGCGTGGTGAAGACGAGTCAGGGCAAAATGGATGACTACCAGTGGCTGGTGAAGGCGACCGATGTGGCGGGGAGGCTCGCGTATTCACGCTTTGAGAACTTGTGGTTCAGTGGGCGCGACGAGGATCGCTTTGAAAACTCGCGCATCTACACCATCACGGATCGCCCGGTGTATCGGCCTGCGCAGGAGGTAAAGTGGAAGCTCTGGGCGCGCGCGGCGGGCTATGATCCGAAGCTGAAGACGAATGCCTTTGCCGGGGACAGTTGCGTGGTGACGATCACCGATCCCAAGGGCGAGAAGGTGCATGAGAAGACCTACAAGGCCGATGATTGGGGCGCGGCGGAGGATGTGCTGAAGCTGGGCGATGAAGCCACGCTGGGCAGCTACCAGATCAACATCGCCTGCAACGGGGACCAAGGCCCGCATGGCTCACACAGCTTCCGCGTGGAGGAATACAAGAAGCCGGAGTTCGAGGTGAAGGTGAGCGCACCGGACAAGCCCGTGGCCTTGGGCGATGCCTTCGAGTTCACCATCAAGGCGGACTATTACTTCGGCGGACCGGTCAAGGAAGGGAAGGTGAAATACAAGGTGCAGCGCAGTGTGCATACCTCGCATTGGTTCCCGGCGGGACGATGGGACTGGTTGTTTGGCGAGGGCTACGGTTGGCGCAGCACCAGCTACCTGTGGTATCCCGGTGCGCAGAACTGGTGCATCTTCTCGCCGCGTTGGCCGTGGATGAATTGGAGCAGCGACCCACCGGAACTGGTAGCCGAGGGTGAGTCAATGATTGCTGCCGATGGCACGCTGAAGGTGAAGATCGACTCCGCGCTGGCGAAAGAACTGCATGGCGATGACGACCATCGCTACGAGATCGAGGTGGAGGTCACCGACAGCTCACGTCGCACCATCTTTGGCAAGGGCAGTGTGCTCGCGGCACGCAAGGCGTTTGAAACTTATGTCTGGCTGGATCGAGGCTGGTATCAGACCGGCGATGCGGCACAGATCAGCGTGTCAGCAAAGACGCTGGATGGTCGTGCGGTCGAGGCGAAGGGGAAGGTCACCGTCTTCAAGCTGACCTATGCGCAGGACGGCACGCCGAAGGAGGAGAGCGTGCATGAGGCGGAGCTGGCGCTGAAGGATGAACCCGTGAACACCACGATCAAATGGTCCAAGCCGGGGCAGTATCGCGTGGCGGTGAAGCTCACGGATGCCGCCGGGCATGATAGCGAGGCGAGCAGCTTCGTCGTGGTGCGTGGCGAGGGCTTTGATGGCAAGGACTACCGCTTCGATGATTTGGAACTGGTCACGCAGAAGGAGGAGTATCAGCCCGGAGACGAGGTGGAGGTGCTGATCAACACCAATCGCCCTGGCAGCACCATCGCGCTGTTTGTGCGGGGCACGAATGGTGATCCGCTGTGGCTGAAGCCGGAGGGCAAGAGCACAAGCTACACCTTCAAGCTGAGCGAGGCCGATCAGCCGAACATCGTTCTCGAAGCCTACACGATCAGCGATGCGCGACTGCATAAGGTCACGCGCCAGATCATTGTGCCACCGAGCAAGCGCATCGCGTCAGTGGAACTCATCACCGACAAGCCGACCTACCTGCCGCGTGATCAAGCGAAGGCGACGCTGAAGGTGAAGGATCAAGATGGCAAGCCTTTCATCGGGCAAGTGGTGCTCACCGCCTACGACAAGGCGCTGGAATACATCTCCGGCGGCAGTCATCAGGAGGACATCCGGCCCTTCTTCTGGGGCTGGAAGCGAAGCCATTCGAGCATCATCACGGATACGATGCGCGTGATGGAAGCGGGCTTGTTGAAGGAGGGGGAAGACTTGATGGGCGGGCTGGGGGCGTTTGGGGATAGCGAATCCATCGCAGCTGTAGCGATGTCTGCCGGTGGTGTGTTTGGCCGCGGCATGGCCAGAGCCAAGTCAGCTATGCCCATGAGCCTTGCTGCGGTGCCCATGCCTGCCGCTGCGCCTGCTCCCATGGCCGAGGCTTCCATGGGTAAAGCAGATTCTTTCAGCGCTCCAGGTGGTGGAGATGATTCTGCCACTCCCGTCATGATCCGCTCGAACCTCGCTGACAGCGCGGTGTGGGTGGCGAGTGTGAAGACTAACGACGCAGGCGAGGCGGTGCTGGATTTCCCCATGCCGGACAACCTGACGACGTGGAAACTCAAGAGCTGGGTCATGGGTGCGGACACGCAGGTCGGCGAGGCAGCGGTCGAGGTGATCACGCGCAAGAACCTAATGGTGCGCCTGCAAGCGCCGCGCTTCTTCATTGAGAAGGATGAGGTCACGATCTCCGCGAACGTGCATAATGAGACGGATGCCGAGCAAGAAGTGAAGGCGGTGCTGGATACTGGTAGCGATGGAATCTTGGTGTCAGCGGCGGACGGCAAGATGCCGTTGCTCCTTGCCAAAATCCCAGCCCATAGTGAGTATCGCTTCGACTGGCGCGTGAAGGCAATGAAAGCGGGCGAGGTGAAGATCACGGTCAAAGCGCTGGCCAAGGACGACTCCGACGCGATGGAGATGACCTTCCCGGTCTATGAACACGGCACGCTGAAGACAGAGGCCTGGAGCCTCGCGCTGCGCGGGGATCAGCCGAAGGGCAGTATCAGTTTCACCGTGCCAGAGGAGCGCAAGCCGGAGACCACACGCCTGGAGGTGCGCTACTCACCGACAATGGCGCTGGCCATAATCGATGCGCTGCCTTACTTGGCCGACTACCCATATGGCTGCACCGAGCAAACGCTGAATCGCTTCGTGCCCACGGTGATCACGCTTGGTGTCTTGAAGGACTTGGGTGTTGATCTGAAGCAGGTGCGAGACAAGCGCGTGAACCTGAACGCGCAGGAAATGGGCAAGGCCGATGAACGCGCCAAACGCTGGCAGGGAAAAGATCGTGACGGTGATCCGAAGGAAGCCGTCTTCGACGAAGCGAAGGTGCTGAAGATGGCGCGTGCAGGTGTGAATCGCCTGGAGGCGATGCGCAATGCCGATGGCGGCTGGGGCTGGTTCCCAGGCGGACGCGAGTCATCGGTGCACATCACCGCGCAGGTCGTGCATGGATTGATCTTGGCCAAGGCCTCAGGCATGAAGCTGGAGGACGACTTGACCAGCAGCGGCACGCAGTGGCTTGCTCAATACGCGGATCGTGAGCTCGCACGCTTGCAATTGCCGGAGAAGCACAAGGGCCACAAAGCTTTCCCCGATGACACGGATGCACTGGTGCAGTCGGTCTTGGTCGAAGCGGGCGCTGGGAATGCCGCGATGCGTGCTGCCTTGTATGAACATCGCGCCAAGCTCTCGCATCTGAACCTTGCCTTGCTCGGGCTTTCCTGCGCGAAGGTGGAGGAAAATGAGCGGCGCGACATGTGCCTGCGCAACCTGCGGCAGTTCGTGAAGCAGGATGACGAGAATCAAACGGCGTGGCTGGACCTGCCTGAGAATGGCTGGTGGTATTGGTGGCATGATCCCATCGAGACGCAGGCCGCATTCTTGAAGCTTCTCTGCACCGTCGAACCGAAGGGCGATCTGGCAGCACGCATCGCGAAGCATCTGCTTAACAACCGGCGCAACGGCACGTATTGGAACAGTACTCGCGACACGGCGGCGGTGATTGATGCGTTGGCGGTCTTCGTGAAAGCGAGCGGCGAATCGAAGCCCGATGTGAAGCTTGAAGTCGTCATTGACGGCGTGGTGAAGAAACAGGTCAGCATCAATGCCGACAACCTGTTTAGCTTCGATAGCACACTGATCATCGAAGGCGATGAACTGGCGTCTGGCAAACACACGCTAGAACTGCGCAAACAAGGCGGCTCGCCCGTGTATGCGAATGCGTATCTCACGCTGTTTAGCAAGGAAGACATGATTCCTGCGGCGGGCTTGGAAGTGAAGGTGCAGCGCAGGTTCTACAAGCTGACTGAGCAGAAGACGAAGGACTTGGTGGCAGGGGCTCGCGGTCAGGCTTTGCAGCAGCAAGGCATCAAGTATGTGCGCACCGAACTGGCTAGCGGCGATCCTTTGATCAGCGGCGATCTGGTCGAGGTGGAACTGAGCATCGACAGCAAGAACGACTATGAATACTTGCTCATCGCCGACCCGAAGCCCGCAGGCTTTGAGCCCGTGGAGGTGCAGAGCGGCTGGAGCTACGAGGGGCTGAACTCGTATCGCGAGTATCGAGATGAGAAGGTTGCCTTCTTTGCCGAGCGGTTGCCTCAGGGCAGGCACAATGTGAGCTATCGCGTGAAGGCCGAGATCCCCGGATGCTTCAGCGCCCTCCCGACCAAGGCTGAGGCAATGTATGCGCCGGAGCTGCGTGCGAATGCAGCGGAGTGGAAGGCGATGATCGGGGCGGCGAAGTGATTCCATATCCCGCTGGCTAACCGCCCAACGCACACAAAAAAGCCGTGCTATCCAAAGGGCAGCGCGGCTGATGGAAGGAAACGCTGCGAAACTACTTGATCGCTTTCTTCAGCAGCTCAGCTTTGTCGGTGACTTCCCAGGTGAGGTCTGGGTCGTTGATCTTGCCGAAGTGGCCGTAGTTGGTGCTCTTGCTGTAGATCGGGCGCAACAGGTCAAGCTGTGTCACGATGTCAGCGGGCTTGAAGCTGAAGGTCTTGAGCACGGCGGAGAGGATGGCGTCGTCTTCCTTGATGCCAGTGCCGAAGGTGTCGATGTGCACACTGACAGGGCGGGGGTGACCGATGGCGTAGGCGAACTGAACTTCGCATTTCTCAGCGAGACCAGCCGCGACCACGTTCTTCGCGACCCAGCGGCCCATGTAGGCGGCGCTGCGGTCCACTTTGGAGGGGTCCTTGCCGGAGAAGGCACCACCACCATGGCGACCGGTGCCGCCGTAGGTATCGACGATGATCTTGCGCCCAGTAAGTCCGCTGTCGCCCTGAGGGCCGCCAACGACGAAGCGTCCGGTCGGGTTGATCAGGAACTCGGTGTCCGGGGTGAGCATGTTCTTTGGCAGCACTTTCTTGATGATCTGGTCCACACAGAAGGCGCGGATGTCGGGATGCTCAACGTCGGCGGCGTGCTGGGTAGAAATGACGACGTTGACGATCTTGACAGGTTTGCCGTCCTTATATTCCACGGACACCTGGGTCTTGGCGTCGGGGCGCAGCCACTTGACCTTGCCGCTCTTGCGGATGCGGGTCAGCTCGCGGCCCAGACGGTGAGCATACATGATGGGGGCAGGCATGAGTTCGTCGGTCTCATTGCAGGCGTAGCCGAACATGATGCCTTGGTCTCCGGCGCCTTGCTCGGCGGTGTCCTTGTGCTTGGCCTTCTTGTTGTCCACGCCCTGAGCGATGTCTGGGGACTGCGTGGTCAGGTAGTTGTTGATGAACAGGCGGTCGGCGTGGAAAACATCATCGTCATGGACGTAGCCGATGCCGCGCACAGCGTCGCGGATGACCTTCTCGACGTTGATGACTTCGCCGATGGGTTTTTGACCGATCTTTGGAATGGTGATCTCACCGCCAACGACCACGATGTTGCTCTTGGCGAAGGTTTCGCACGCAACACGGCTCTTGGGGTCGATTGTCAAGCAAGCGTCCAGGATCGCGTCGGAGATGGTGTCACACACTTTGTCCGGGTGGCCTTCGCCAACGGACTCAGAAGAAAAGATAAAGCTGCGGGGCATGGTCGTGAGTTTGCTGATATGAACGAATGATGATGCGTTGATGGGTAGCTTTTCCTCGCGCTGGCGTCAATCGTGATTTGGATCGTTACCAAGGAGAAGGGCGAGGGCTTACGCCAGCCTTGCGAGCCTTGCCAGTTTGAATTTCGGACACTTTGTTCCGACCGCGGGTTGACTTCCATATTGATGGATCACGATGCGTTGATACGATGTCCGTCGTGGTCTCCATCTTGAAATCTCTCGCGCTCATCGCCGACCCTACTCGGGTGCGACTGCTTCTGCTGCTGCGCGAGGAGGAGCTGTCTGTGGCTGAGCTGCAGGAAGTCCTGGCGCTGCCGCAGTCCAACATTTCCGCCCAGCTCGCCAAGCTAAAGTCTGCCGGGCTGGTCAATGACCGCCGCTCGGGCAAGAATCGCCTTTATCAGCTCTGCCAACCCTCGGCCCGCGAAAAGGAAAGCCATGAGCGCCTGCTCAGCATTGTGGAGACTGCTGGCACGGAGATTCGCGAGGTGAAGCGCGACGCCACCGCCCTGCGCGTGGTGAAGAAGAAGCGCGCCAACGTAGCCCAGGCCTACTTCGATGCGCTGGCGGGCAAGTTTGGCCGTCACTACATTCCGGGCCGCTCCTGGAAAGGCTTGGCCGAGACTCTGCTGAACCTGCTGCCGCCCATGGTCATCGCCGATCTCGGCGCGGGTGAGGGCACGCTCTCTCAGTTGCTCGCGCAACGGGCTAAAAAAGTCATCGCCGTGGACAACTCGGAGAAGATGGTCGCGTATGCTCGCGATCTCGCCGAGCGCCATGGATGCCAGAACCTCGAGTTCCGCGTCGGCGACATTGAAGACCCACCTATTCAGGCCAGCAGCGTGGACCTCGTCCTTTTCAGCCAGGCTCTGCATCACGCTAGCCAGCCTGCCAAGGCCCTGGCCTCGGCCCATCGCTTGCTCAAGCCCGGCGGTCGGCTCGTCGTGCTGGACCTGTTGAAGCACGGGTTCGAGAAGGCGCGGGATTTGTATGCCGACGTCTGGCTTGGCTTCAACGAAGTCGAGTTGCTCGAAATGACCGAAGCCGCAGGGTTCAAGAACGTCGAAACCAAGATCGTCCATCGCGAGCCCAAGAGCCCGCATTTTCAGACCGTGCTGACGATCGGCGAGAAGGCGTGAGCTAAGGTCTAGATGCGATTTTCTCAGACGACGGTGGTGTTTGTTCCTGCAGGATCGATCCTGGCGACGCTAGCGGCTGCCTTTTGCGGGTGCAGATGGCCTAGCGCTTGGCGAACTCCTTCGTCATCACATCGCCAGGATCGCCGCCCATGGTCATTCTGATCGTCGACTGCGCGGCTTGCACCACGACGCGTTGCAGCGTGCGGTGACTGGCGGTGTCTTGCGGTTCGTATTCCTGCGTGGTCACGTCTTGATTCCCATCCAGGCTGTAGTCACTGCGGTCGGCCCAGCGAATGAGCGAGGGCTTCAGCACGTAGTCACTGCCACTGCGCACGACTTCCGTTTTCCAGCCGTTTAGCACGGCAGCGGTAGCATTGGCAGCGGCAAGGCCGGACCCAGTGGCCAGCTTGCCTCGAAAAGTGGTGTCTGCTGGCACCAGAATCTGAAGCGTGCGGGACTGGTCCAGCATGGCGGGTGTGCTGGGGCGGGCAGGGCCGCGCAGCACGAGCTTGGCGCTGCAGTATTCCTCCGTCTCGGTGCGGGTGATGGTCTTGAAGCTTTCGGTGATGGAAGCCGGACCCGAGCGCGCGGCCGCGGTCCTTCGCTACGGCATTGGCGATCATGCCCACCACGATCACGGCTGCAAAGATGGCCGCCGCTTCTCCACTATCGCCTTCCCCGCCACCGATCGGCAATGTAGGTCGGGGAGTAGACGGGCTCAGGGTTCAGCGGGCGCTTCAGGTCATCCGGCACGGGCGGTGCCAAGGCATACCCTTCGGCGGAGGAAGAGGAGGTCCTCACGCGTTCGGACTTGGTGACGGTGCGTTTCGCTCGCTCACGGCCGATGGTGTAGCTGTTGGTGTGGGGGTGGTGCCAAAGCGATTGTCCGCCAGCTTAAGGAAGGTCTCCACGGCTCCTGGGGCATTGTTCAGGCTATCGCCACTCAGCTTGAGCGAGACACTGCCATCGGTATTCTTCACCAGCTTTTTCAACACGTTCAACGCCAAGTGCAGCCCTTGTGGCGCAGGCACTGCCGAGGCAAACGCAGGTGTAGGCGGCGGTGAGGGAGGCTGAACGTCATAAGGTGATGAAAGCCAAAAACGTAGGAATTCAACCTGTGAATGAGGGGCCAAAGTGTAGGCGGTTGCTGCCCCACGAGGAGCCGCATCCGAGGAGTCCGGGTGATGAACGATCGTCGGATACTAGCGATAACGAAGCGCGCCGCGTTGGCAAGCGGCACGCTCAGCATCGGGCTGTTGACATTGAAACAATCAATGGTGCCTCCTGGGAAAGGGCTGCAAACGTTTGCCCTGAATGACTCCACTCTTCTTTTCCCTGCCGGATGGACGCCAGCTGGCCTATCAATCCTATGGCGACCCGGCTGGCCAGCCGACCTTCCACTTCCATGGTTGGCCGAGCAGTCGCACGCAGGCCGTGCTGATGGACAAGGTGGGCAAGGAGTTGGGCCTGTGCGTGGTCGGCGTGGACCGGCCGGGCATAGGCCAATCCGATCCGCAGCCGGGACGCAGGTTGCTGGATTGGCCCAGTGATCTGGCGGCCCTGGCCGATCACCTTGGCTGGGGGAAGTTCCATGTCTTCGGCGTATCAGGCGGTGGTCCGTATGTGCTGGTGACGTGCCACGCGCTGCCAGACCGCGTGCGCAGTGCGAGCATCATCTGTGGCGCACCGCCGCTGAAGCTGCTGGGCACGCGCGAGCTGTTCTGGCCATATCAGGGCGCGCTGCTGCTGCGCCGATTCTTCCCCTGGCTGCTGGCTCCGGCTTTCGGCATGGGGCTGCGGCTTTCGTATCTGAGGCTGGATCAGTGGCCGATGAGTGCACTGCTCTACTCCCTTGCTTCAGCTGATCGAGAAGCATTGCAGCAGGTGACGTCGCGTCAGGCAGTGCTGGAGAGTTTTCGCGAGGCCGTGCGCAGCGGCATTCCGAACCTGCAAATGGATGGGGACATCTACACCAGCGACTGGGGCTTCGATCTGCGAGCGATTCAGACGCCCATTCACGTGTGGCATGGCAAGCGTGATCGGAACATCCCCTGGACTTACGCGGCGAAGATCGCAGCGCTGCTTCCCCATGCGGCAACGCACTGGACCGAGGACGATGGCCACTACTCGCTGCCCGTGCTCCGCGCTCGAGATATTGCGGAGGTGGCTTTGCAAGGAAGCGTAGCAGCACACTGCTCGCCCCATGACACTCGCTCAACGCATCGTCGAAGATATGAAAACGGCCATGAAGGCCAAGGACACTGTCGCCCTGAACGTGGTGCGCGGCTTGAAGTCATCCCTGAAATATGCAGCTATTGAAAAGCTCGGCGCGGATGGCGAACTTAGCGATGCGGATGCGATCCCTGTCATTCGTCGCGAAATCAAGAAGCGCCAGGATTCTGTCGCCAGCTACGAGTCGGCCAACCGTGCTGACCTTGCCGATGTGGAGAAGTCCGAAATCGCCGTGCTGGAGAAGTATCTGCCAGCGGCCATGAGCACGGAAGACGTGATCGCTTTGGTCGAGGCCGTGATCGCTGAAGTCGGTGCCACGACCAAGAAGGACATGGGTGGCGTGATGAAGGTGCTGCAAGAGCGCACCGAAGGCCGTGCCGACAACAAGACGCTGAGCCAGGAGGTCAGCAAACGCCTCAACTAGGATCAGGTGCGTTTCTCATCGCCATCCTTCACTGCATTTGCTATCCACCGTATTTCCATGAAACTGCTCGCTCCACTCCTTTGTCTGGCCACGATGTTAGCCCTCGTCTTCGCCGCCTCGGACGCTCCGAAACGCAAGATTCTATTCTTCAGCAAGTCGAGCGGCTTCGAGCACAGCGTGATCTCGTGGAAGAAGGGCCAGCCTAGCCACGCGGAGGGCGTGCTGAATGAACTGGGCGCGAAGCATAACTGGGAGTTCACCTTCTCGAAAGACGGCAGCAAGTTCAGCAAGGACTACCTCGCGCAGTTCGACGCCGTCTTCTTCTACACCACAGGCAATCTTTTGGAGGAGGGCACCGACAAGCAGCCGCCCATGACGGCAGAAGGCAAGCAGGCGCTGTTCGACTTTGTGAAGAGCGGCAAGGGCTTCGTCGGCACGCACTCGGCTAGCGACACCTTCCACACGGACAATGAGTCCAAGAAAGGCCCTGAGCGCTTCCTCAACCATGGTGACAAGGCCGACGCCTATGTGCGCTTCCTGGGCGGCGAGTTCATCAAGCATGGCGCGCAGCAGGTCGCCAAGAACACGGTGACCAATCCGAAGTTCCCCGGCTTTGAGAAGGTCGGTGCCGAGTATGGCTTCCAGGAGGAGTGGTATTCGCTCAAGGACTTCACCCCCGACATACACGTGCTCAGCGTCATTGATGCCCCAGCCATGAAGGGGGACGAATACAAGCGCCCAGCCTACCCGAGCACTTGGGCACGCAAGGAAGGTGCAGGTCGCGTGTGGTATACCGCCATGGGCCATCGCGAGGACGTGTGGACGAA
>Ga0247831_1006991_pt1 | contig 12906 bp, 17 predicted proteins | sample LaCruzMarch2015__9_FD_192406 | JGI IMG/M metagenome (GOLD analysis project Ga0247831, IMG submission 192406) | Freshwater microbial communities from meromictic Lake La Cruz, Castile-La Mancha, Spain - LaCruzMarch2015_1m | ecosystem: Environmental > Aquatic > Freshwater > Lake | place: Spain...
CGCACCCAACGTCCGGCACCAGCGGATATCCGGATTCCTGTTCAACCAATGCTACAACGCCCTCAGCGGAAATGCCTGCCAGGTTTTCGCTGCCCCCTTCGATGTCCGACTGCCCCTGCCCCCACACAAAACCAAAGGCGATAAAACCGACACCGTTGTGCAGCCCGACATCGTCGTCATCTGCGACCCCGCCAAACTCGACGAACAAGGCTGCAACGGTGCCCCCGACTTAGTGATCGAGATCCTCTCCCCCGGCAACACCCGCCGCGAAATGAAAGACAAGTTCGAAATCTACCAAACCGCAGGCGTGCCGGAATACTGGATTGTCGACCCCGAACACGAGTTCATCCTCGTGTACACCCTTGATCCGACCGGGAAATACACCTCCTCCCTGCCCTACACAGAAGGCCACACACTGACCACCCCCATACTGCCCGGCTTCGAACTGCCAGTGGAACGGGTGTTCAAACAACCCTGATGCGATTTCGAATGCCGAATAAGCACACGCTCAGCCCTTAGTCAAAACCCTCCACGACCGCGCAGCGGTCAAACACGAGTAACCCCGGATGAAATCCGGGGAGGCCGGGGAGGCCAGGGAGACAGGAGACCAGAGAGACCAGAAGCCAGCACACCAGAGAAGCCGATGAGGCCATGCAGGCGTAAAAAGCCATAGAGGCTAGAAAAAGAATGCAAAGTTCTAAATACATGACCACCGGCATTATTACACCACATATACCGCGAAACTACTTTGTCTTTCTGAGCGTTATAAATTGGTATTAAACAGTTAAGTCAAACACACATGGAAACATTAGACCGCATAACGTTCAATCCGCTCGTCATGGGCGGCAAACCCTGCCTCCGCGGCATGCGGGTGACTGTAGGCACCATAGTTGGACTCGTAGCATCCGGGAAAACGCCTGAACAGATTCTGTTGCTTTACCCCTATCTCGAACTCGAAGATGTCCGTCAATCTCTCGCTTGGGCAGCTTGGAGGGCGGAAGAGATTGAAGTCCCCCTTCAGCCCGCAGCATGAAGTGCCTGATTGACATGAATATTTCACCTGTATGGGAGGACTATCTTCTCAAGCATGGAATTGACGCTACACAACTCGCTGCTACCAATGCAATGGCTCCCAGCGTTATTCAAATCAGAGCGCAAGATTTGACGACCGAAGCCATAGGGGAACAATTGCTACGATGCTTGAACCAATTTAAGGCAGAGCTGGAGGTAGGCTGTATTTTGACGCTGGACACCAAAAAAGCAAAAGTTCGGCTGCTTCCTCTAAATCCTCTGTAATTACTCTTTCATACAACAAACGGGCCCAGGCGCAACCATGTTTAAGTTCCTTTGGAGATAATTGGACTTTTAATGAGAACGTTTCTGGAGTTGCTCGACCAATATGGTGTTTCTGTCTTTGGTCTTTGGGCATACTTTTGAAGAATAGTATGAGGATTTTAGAGCGGCAAGAAATCAGCCAATCCTTTGCGGCAACCACCCGCCGAACGCCCTTAGCCAACACACCACAAGCACCCCCAAATGTTAACCCAACAAAAATTTTTTCGTCATCCACTTGACAGTTTCAAAAAAACGAGTAACTTTGCTACTCAATTTTGTGTGGTTTTTCGACACAACCTTGAACCATTACATGTACCCATCCAGTTCACCGCTGACACGCGCCACAGCGCACCACACAGCAAGTAAGTGCCGCCCACTTATGAAACGGGAACCGTTTTTCGAATTCGGAATTGTTGAATGCGGAATGCGGAATATTGAATGCGGAGCAAGGGTAAATCCGCCCCTACAGTAGAAAACAGCACGACCGCGCAGCGGTCAAACACGAGTAACCCCGGATGTAATCCGGGGAGGCCAGAGAGGCCGGGGAGAGAGGCCAGCGGAGACCAGAGAGGCCGGGGGAGACCAGAGGCAGGAGACCAGGCCAGCCAGCAAAGCCAAAGCCGACCACCAACCTCCAACCTCCAACTACCGCTGTGCCAAAAAGACAAATCTTTCTTTGAAAGACATTATTATGCCTATATTTGTACGATAATCATCGTAAGCGGCCGTTACTTGAGCTGGCAAGCATACGCAAACACGATACCATGACATCCCTAAGTGAAAAAATAGACACCCACCCGGAGATAGCTGGCGGAGCACCCAAAATTGCCGGTACCCGATTTACGGTAGCACAAATCATAGTTTGGCACGAATATATGGGCATGAGTGTTGATGAAATTGCCCATCTTTATCCTTTAGAAGCGGCATCCATACATGCTGCCCTGGCGTATTATTTCGACCACCAGCAGGAAATTCGCCAGGCACTTGAAGCGGAAACGGCGTTGGTTAAAGAATTGAAAAAGCGATTCCCTTCTAAATTGAGCCAACCGGCTTTATAAAGGTGAGATTTCTTTTAGATGTCCACGTTCACGGTGCGATAACCCAAGGACTACGGTTGCGTGGTGTCGAAGTGTTGACTTGCCAAGAGGCTGGCCTTGCTAGAGCAAAGGATTTAGAAATAGTTCAATACGCCTTCCAGAAAAGTTGGGTTATATTTTCTCAGGATAGCGATTTTTTGCGGATTTGCAGCACAACTTTTCCACACAGAGGGCTTGTTTATTCGCACAAACAAAACACAATTAACCGCATCATCCAAGGACTACTTTTGATAAACGAGGTGCTGAACGACGCCGAAATGGAAAACCATATCGAGTTTATCTGACCAAGTTTGTTTTGCCATTGTTGGATAGGAAGACAATACAGCAACTAACCCAAAATGACCAAGCGCCATCGAATTAGCGAAATTAGCGGCAAAAAAAATTAGCGGCAAAAAACCCACCCGTGCACAACCCCACCCCACCTACAGAACTCATCATCCGCCCCACCAGCGGCTGGCAACTCGTCAACTGGCGCGAGCTCGTCCAATACCGCGACCTCCTCTACTTCCTCACCATCCGCGGCATCAAAGCCAAATACGCCCAATCGGTGCTCGGCGTAGGATGGGCCATCATACAACCCCTGTTCTCCACCCTGGTGTTCACCGTCGTGTTCGGCAACCTCGCCCGCGTCAGCTCCGACGGCGTACCTTATGCCATCTTCAGCTTTGCGGCCATGGTGCCCTGGAACTACTTCTCCAATACCCTCACCGACTCGGCCAACAGCCTGGTGAGCAACGCCAACATGATCACCAAGGTGTACTTCCCCCGACTGGTGCTGCCGCTCTCCGCCGCGCTGTCCAAGCTGCTCGACTTTTTCATCGGCATGGTCATCCTTGTCGGGTTCATGGTGTATTTTCAGTTTGCCCCCGGCTGGGGTGCACTCGTGCTGCCCCTACTCATCCTCATCCTGTTGCTCAGCTCCTTAGGCATCGGCATGTTCCTGTCGGCCATGGCCGTGCAGTACCGCGACGTGAAACACGCCGTCACCTTTGTGGTGCAAATGCTGATGTACGCCGCCCCCGTGGTGTACCCCACCAGCAACGTGCCCGAAGCCTGGCGCTTCTGGTACAGCCTCAACCCCATGGTGGGCGTCATCGAAGGGTTCCGCAGCGCCCTGCTGCATACCCAGCACATGCCCTGGGATTACATCCTCACCGGCGGCGTGGTCAGCCTACTGCTGTTCTTCGGCGGCGCGTTGTACTTCCGGCGGATGGAGCGTATATTTGCAGATGTAGCGTGATCGTTGTTCCCATTAGAAAGGAACACTTGATACCCGCAACCACCCATCTACTACCATGACACTGGAAGAAGCCAAACAAGCCCTGCATAGGAAGAAAAGCGACCTGACCAAAAAATTCGGCGTTGCCCAAATAGGCATATTTGGCAGCCTGGCGGAAGGGAGAGCCCAAAAAGGGAGCGATATCGACCTGTTCTATGTGCTCGAAGACGGCCGGCGCCTGAGCTTAGTGGAGTTGGATGCGCTGGAAGAAACCATTCGCGCCACCCTGCGCAGGCGAAAGGTAGATGTGGTCAATCTCCATTTTATGAATCCGATTGTGCGGTTTCGGGCGGAAAAGCATTTTGTGTATGTATAGTGGGGATAATCTGCTTTACATCCTTACGATGCTGGAAGCAATCGAAAAAGTGCGTAAATACACTGAAAGCTTTCAATCGGCTGAAGAGTTTTTCGATGCTGACGACCAACTGTATTTTCATGCCACCACCAACCTTCTGTTGGCCATTGGCGAGGAGAGTAAAAAGCTGGAAAAGGATTTAAAAAATGAATTTCTCGCTATCCCGTGGAATGCCATGGCGGGAATGCGGAATCGGTTAGCCCACGATTATCGCGGCGTTGATTTCTACATGGTTTTTTCAGTAGCCAGCAATGATATACTGGACTTGAAGCAGGTGCTGATCCAAATGCTGGAAAGTATTGACTTCGATCCCAAGGAACTAAAGGCTGCACTCGATTCCGATTTTTACCGACATCTTGCTTACCTCCGGGATCATTAGTTTCTTACCCCCCATAAAACCACTACTGTAATACTGTGAAACCCGTCATCCAGGTCCGAAACCTCTCCAAACGCTACCGCATCGGCTTGAAAGAAAGCCGCAAGGACACCTTCGTGGGCCAGGTGGGCGCCGTGCTGCGCGCACCCATCGACAACTTCCGGAAACTGCGCAGCCTGGGCAAGTTCAAAGACGACGATGAAAGCGTGTTCTGGGCCCTGCGCGACATCAACTTCGACGTGCAGCAGGGCGAAGTACTGGGTATCATCGGCCACAATGGCGCGGGAAAAAGCACCCTGCTCAAGATATTGAGCCGCATTACCGAACCCACCGCGGGTGAAATTCGCATTCGAGGACGGGTAAGTTCCTTGCTGGAAGTAGGTACCGGGTTCCACCCCGACCTTACCGGCCGTGAAAACATCTACATGAATGGCACCATTCTGGGCATGACGCGGCGCGAAATAGACAGCAAGTTCGACGAGATCGTAGACTTTAGCGGCGTGGAAAAATACATCGACACCCCGGTGAAGCGCTACAGCAGCGGCATGACGGTGCGGCTGGCTTTTTCTGTGGCCGCTCACTTGGAGCCGGAAATCCTCATCATCGACGAAGTACTGGCGGTGGGGGATGCTGAATTTCAGAAGAAGTGTTTGGGAAAGATGAAAGATGTGTCAGGAGAGGGGCGGACGGTGTTGTTTGTGAGCCATAATATGGGGGCGGTTAAATCTTTGTGCAGCAAAGGGTTACTCCTTAAGGGCGGACAAGTTCTTTTTACAGGAGTCACAGATGAAACCATTAAACGATATATTCACAACCGTGTTCAGGCAGAAATAAAAGGAATTGTCTCCAAAGATATGCGGCGCTTTCATTCGGGCGAAGTTTTCATTAGCCAGGTAGGTCTGACCGATTCTGAAGGAAACTTGACAGAAGACTTATACTATCAGGAGGACATGCATATTACTATTAAAATGGACGTCCAAGTACAAATAAAAAATGCTTTGCTGGACATTCAAGTGACCTCTGTAGAAGGTCTTCCAGTCGCCCATCATATGAATACCTTTTCAGGAAAAAAGACCCAAACACTCACACCGGGTGGATGGACTGCCGAAGTAAACCTGAGAAACACGCTTGCACCCGGCGAATATAGTATGACCATCGGTATTCACCATCCCAACGGAATGACAATCGAATACGTAGAGGATGTTTATCCTTTTACTGTTCTTAAAGCCGGTCGGGATGAATCTTTAAATTATCCGTACGACTGGGTGCATGGCTATCACCACCTGGAAGGATACTGGAATTTTCATGAAAACAATCGAAAAACTCAAGTTCATACCCCTGGCTAGCCCTGACTTGCAACCCGCCGACATCGAAGCGGCGGTAGCGGTTATGCAATCCGGCATGTTGGTACAAGGTGAAAGGGTAAAAGCTTTCGAGGAGGAGGTAGCCCGTTATTTAGGGGTGAAACACGCCCGATGTGCGGCCAACGGAACAGCAACTTTACATCTTGCTCTGACTGCCTTGGGCATCGGACCGGGAGACGAAGTGATTATTCCTGCCCTTTCCTACATCGCCACCGCAAACGCAGTAGAATTAGTGGGCGCTAAACCGGTTTTTGTGGATGTCCATCTGGACACATTCAACATAGACGCCGACCGTATTGAACAGGCCATAACTCCGCACACAAAAGTCATCATGCCCGTTCATGAATTCGGTCTTTGTGCCGATATTCATCGCATACAAGAAATAGCAGCCAAACACAATCTGTTTCTAATTGAAGATGCGGCATGTGCACTTGGGGCCAAAGAAAACAATCGTTTTGCAGGTACATTTGGGCATTTCGGCTCCTTCTCTTTGCACCCACGGAAAGCCATATCTTCAGGCGAAGGTGGTATTTTGACGACTAACGACGATTCACTGGCAGAACGAATCAGTATCCTCCGCAATCATGGCATTGCTTATGAGGGAGACAAAATGACTTTTGTCGCTGCTGGCTTTAACTATCGTTTGACCGATATTCAAGCGGCTTTAGTACACAGTCAATTCATGCGACTTGATAAAATCTTGAATTACAAATCAAACCTGACTGAAATATACTATAGCAAAATAAATAATCCAAAAGTAATCTTGCCCACCGTGCCAAAGACAAAAAAACATACGTGGCAAAGTTTTCATGTACTTTTGGATGAATCGCTAGACCGCGATGTCTGCATGAAACAACTAAAGGAACAGGGTATCGGGACGAATTACGGCGCCCAATGCATTCCCGACCAACAGTATTACGCTAAAAAGTATCAAATAGACGCTAAACTTCGGTTCCCTAACGCATTTAAAGCTTTCCGACAAGGGCTTGTATTGCCTCTGTACGAAAAACTCAATGAAGACGATTTAATCAGGATTGCCAACGCAGTAAATCAATTAGCCCAATAAAAAATGCTTACAAATAAAACCATCTTCATCACCGGAGGCGCAGGTTTCATCGCTAACGCGCTTATCCGGCACTACATTGATCACAACAAGATCATTGCCTATGATAACTTTCATAGGGATACGCTCAGTAGCAGCGGGTTATTGGGACACCCCAACCTTGCCGTGGTCAAAGGCGATGTTCTGGATTTTGAGATATTGACCAACTCCATGGCTGGCGCAGATATCGTCATACATGCTGCCGGGATCGCCGGTATTGATACCGTGATCATCGACCCCGTACGCACCATGCGGGTCAACATGATTGGTACAGCCAATGCTCTTGAAGCAGCACGGGTTAATCAGATCAGAGACCGCTTTATCGATTTCAGTACCAGCGAGGTATTTGGCTCCATGGCTTTTCGATCTTCTGAAAACGACCAGACAGTGGCTGGCAGCGCAGGTGAAGCACGCTGGACTTATGCGGTAAGTAAATTGGCTGGCGAGCATCTCGCACATGCATATTACAGACAACATCATCTCCCGGTTGTAACGGTCCGTCCTTTCAACGTTTATGGGCCGGGACAAACAGGTGAGGGCGCTTTGCAGATATTTATTAAACGAGCGTTAAAGGATGAACCCATCAAAATTGATGGCGATGGAAACCAAATCAGGGCATGGTGCTATGTGGACGACTTCGTAGATTGTTTAATTCGGTGTATTGAAGACCCAAAAGCAATTGGACATAGCTTTAATATCGGCAATGCTAGGGCTGTAATCACTATTCTTGGTCTGGCAGAATCCGTATTGCGCGTACTTAAATCTGAAAGCCAGATTATTTTTGAACCACCCCTCTCCGCTGACATTGCTATTCGGATACCAAGTGTAGAAAAGTCTCAAAAAATTTTAGGGTTTAAGGCAAAAGTTGATTTAGAAGATGGAATCAGATTGACTGCTCAATGGCTTAAATCCATAAATGAATAAATTATGAAAACCATTTTTTTTGGAGCGACGGAATTAGGATACGATTGTTGTGAAGCCCTTATAGAAGCGGGTCAGAACATTGTTGGTATATTTACCATACCGCAAGATTTTGACATTTCATATTCACCGGGAAAAAAAGTAAAAAATTACATGTTTAGGGATTTTCGTGCTCTTGGTGAAAAGTATAGTTTACCAGTATTCGAAGTAAACCAAAACTTGAAACAACATCAAAAAAAACTCGAGGAATTATCTCCTGATTTTCTTCTAGCTATTGGCTGGTACTATATGCTACCAAAGAGCATGCTGAAACTATTTTCAAAAGGCGCAGCTGGGATTCATGCATCTTTATTGCCAAAATATAGAGGCAATGCGCCCTTAGTATGGGCTATGATAAATGGAGAGAAAGAAACAGGAATTAGCTTTTTTTATTTTTCAGATGGCGTTGATGAAGGTGATATAATTGGTCAAAAAGTATTCTCAATAGAAGCCGAAGATACAATTCGTGATTTGCTGAATAAAACCAAATTAGCAGCAATAGAGGTTTTGCTTAAATGTATGCCTGAAATTGCGAAGGGCAATGCTCCTAGCATACCGCAGGATCACAGGCAAGCAAGCATTTTCCCAAAAAGAAGTCCGGAAGACGGACTAATAAACTGGGATTGGGATGCTGAACGAATAAGAAATTTTATTAGGGCACAAACCAAGCCATACCCAGGTGCTTATACTTATATTAACGGTAAAAAGGTAATTATTTGGGACGCCTCAATAATTGAAGAATACGTATGAGAATTTGTACAAATTGCATATATGACGATAAAGTACCTGGGATATCGTTCGATGAGCAAGGCGTTTGCAATTACTGTAAACAAGTAGATCAGCTCATCGAAGTGTATCAAACGGGACTTCCGGAGGGTGATAAAAAGCTTAAAGCGATTATTGATGAGGTCAAAACTGCCGGCAAAGGGAAGAAATATGATTGCATCATTGGTGTCAGTGGAGGAACGGACTCTTCTTTTCTTCTACTCAAAGCCCTTGAGTGGGGACTTCGGCCACTAGCTGTTCACTACGACAATACATGGAACTCTGCTATTGCCACTGAAAACATTCGAAAAGTTACTACTAAATTGAATATTGATTTGGTAACTTATGTTGTGGACAATAAGGAAGCAGATGATATATGGCGGTCTTTTATGTTAGCCGGTGTTCCCGAATTTGATGCATCAACAGATATAGCTTTTGTTCAGGTATTGCGTTCGACTGCTGCCAAATATGGTGTTAAATACATATTGGAAGGACATTCCTTCAAAGCAGAGGGGATTTCTCCGCAAGGAAAAAACTATTTTGATGGCAAGTATATTCAGAGTATCCATCAGCAATACGGTAAGATAAAAATGAAAACCTTCCCCAATTTGACTTTCTTTCAATTCATGAAATGGGTATTGCTGTACAGACAGAAATTTATTCGTCCACTTTGGTACATTGAATACTCGAAACCTGCCGCAAGGGAAATTCTTCATGAAGAAACAGGATGGTCATATTATGGAGGGCATCACCTTGAAAACAGAGCTACTTCCTTTTTGCATACTATTTACAATCCGCAAAAATTTGGCATAGACAACAGAAACTGGAGCCTCGCAGCAGAGGCGCGAAGTGGTGTGCTATCCAGGGAAGAAGCCTTGAAGATTTACAATACACCCATAGCGGTAGATCCGGAACTACTGGCCTACGTAAAAAAACGACTCAATTTAAGCGACGAAGAATATGTTGCCATCATGAAAGGCCCGAAAAGAAGTTTTCGGGATTTCAAAACCTACAAAAAGCGATTCGAAAGACTTAGGCCGCTTTTTTACCTGCTGGCAGAAGCCAACCTTGTACCCATGAGTTTCTATCTGAAGTATTGTTTCCCATTACCAGAAGATACGTCCAGATGATCACCATCCTAAACTACGGCATGGGCAATCTCGGCTCCATTGTCAATATGTTCAAGCACATTGGTGTTGCCGCTTTGGTAAGCGGAGATGCGGAACAAATTTCCAATGCAGAAAAAATACTGCTTCCAGGGGTCGGTGCTTTTGACTCAGCCATGCAAGGCATCAATGCCATGGATAGCATCAGGGAGGTATTGGACCATAAAGTACTCGTTGAAAAAGTACCCCTATTGGGCATTTGCCTCGGCATGCAATTGCTGACCCAAAGCAGCGAAGAAGGAAAGTTACCCGGGTTGGGCTATATTTTGGGACACACCGTGCGGTTTCCGGCTTTTGCTTCCCTTAAAGTGCCGCACATGGGTTGGAACTTGATTCATCAAGTAAACCCCAGCCCCCTCATGGAGAATCTGCCGGAAGAACCCCGGTTTTACTTCGTGCATAGCTATCACGTGCAGGTTGAGAAAAAAGCTAATTGTATTGCCACCGCTCATTACGGTATTGATTTTGATGCCGTGATCCAACAGGATAATGTATTCGGGGCACAGTTTCATCCGGAAAAAAGCCATAAGTTTGGCATGAACTTGCTGGAAAACTTTGCCAGATTGTAATATGTTGCGTACCAGGATCATACCTTGTCTACAGTTGGTCAACGAATCATTGGTCAAAACCGTGCAATTCGGCAAATACAGGTATATTGGAGACCCCATCAACACTGTTCGCATTTTCAACGAACTGGAGGTAGATGAACTTTGCTTTCTGGATATTCGTGCTACTCTTGAAAATCGAAAACCTGACCTGGATATTCTGCATCAGATAGCAGATGAATGTTTTATGCCCCTGTCCTACGGTGGAGGCATTCGAGATGCCGAAACTGCCCATCGAATCTTGTCCATCGGGTTTGAAAAAATAGTGATCAATACGGCTGCATTCTCCCAACCACAACTCATCACTGAATTAGCTGCCCATTCAGGCTCGCAAAGTGTGATTGCCTCCATTGATGTGAAAAAGAACCTTTGGGGCAAATACCAAGTCTTTTCCGCCGACGGCACAAAGAAAGAATCCGCGGATCCCGTTGCATGGGCCAAAGAACTGGAAGGTCTCGGGGCTGGCGAGTTGCTCGTAACATCCATGGACAGGGACGGCACTTGGTCTGGTTACGATACGGACATAACCGCTCGCATAAGCGAGGCAGTCAACATCCCCGTCATCGCTAATGGCGGCGCCGGAAGCGAGGAACATTTGCGGCTGGCTATTTCGGAAGGAAAGGCTTCTGCCCTTGCATTGGGTAGTATGGTGGTATTTCAAAAGAAAGGAATGGGTGTCCTTGTTAATTTTCCTGAAGTTAAAGATTTATTTATATGAAAACTAAGGAAACAAAAGTAGCATGCATAGGAAATATGAACAATATGCTATTCTCTGTTGTGCGTTATCTAAGAGATAAAGGAGTTGATGCCCATCTATTTTTAGCAGCAAATGAATTAAATGGTTTGGAACACTTTTTGCCAGAAACGGACACTTTTGATTCTAAATACAAGGACTTTACTCATCAATTGATTTGGGGGGCAGGAGGTAGTAACATTTTTAAAAAAACTACCAAAGCAAAAATTAGATCAGATTTAAAAGAATTTGATTTTTTTATTGTTTGTGGTACTTCCTTGGCCTATCTTAATAAAGCTGGCATAAAAGCTGATATTTTTTTTCCTCATGGCTCTGACCTTAAATATGTACCTTTTATGGATGAAAAAATGACATGGATCAATAAAATAAGAAACCCTTATGGATATAAATTTTTTCAATCTATGAGAAAAGGAATAAGCGAATCTAAAATAATTAATGTTGAGCATTCTGATCCCTTCTGGAAAGACCCAATAGAAAAGCTTGGAGTCCTCGATAAATCGACTTATTTTGGGTGTCCAATGATTTATGAACCTATTTATGGGATAGGGCAGATTGAAAAATTTTATGTGAAAGTACCTAAGATTAATTTATATAAAAAGTTAAGAAGTGAAAACCAACTTTTAATTGTCAATCAAGCAACTCAAACCTGGGCAGCACCACTTGATCAGAATGGTAGACCCAGCAAAGGCAGTGACAAACTAATAAAAGGATTTAGTACCTTTATTAAAGAAAAGCCATTTTACAAAGCGAAATTAGTGCTTTTTGAATACGGAAATGATGTTATTCTATCCAAAAAGCTTATTGCCGACTTGGGCATTGAGGATTTTGTGTTTTGGCATCCAGTTGCTTCTCGTAAAGAAATTATGGCTTTGCTTTCTATGGCTGACTTTGGCTGTGGGGAATTTGAGCCTGGTTGCATTGGGGGAAACACTACCTGGGAAGCTTTAGTAAGTGGCTCATGCTTATTACATTATTTAAATACTGAATATACAAAGTTTGATGGTTTCTTGGATACTCCATATCCTTTTGTTAATGTTAAAAGTTCTGTTGAAATTTATAACGTTTTTAATCAATTCTACAGTAATCCAGAAAGATTCAAAGCATTAGGAATAGAAGGAAATAAATGGTATAAGAAGTACTTTTCGGAAAATTCTGTTAATGAATGGATTAGATATATAGAAAACAAACAAATAAAAACAGCTTCAAAAACACCCAATAATATTTAAATTGATTCCAAGGCAAATCCGCGAAAATGCTTTGTTCTTTTCATGACATTCTTTTGTACTGAACAACAATTTCTTGAAAGTTTGTAAAAACAGGTTGGTTTATGAAAAAAATTTTTAAAAAAATATTTAGTTTTTTAGCATCACAAAGTGATATGATTTTACTTCAACGTAAAATCGAAGAAAATAAGATATTGGTTGGCCAATTTTTTAATGAATGGAATAAAACAAGATTCATTGATAAATTGGCGAGTACCGAGTTCAAAGTATTTTCTCAATACGGTGACGATGGCATCATTTCTTATCTTACAGGAATGCTCGACATTCCAGAAAAAAAATTTGTTGAATTTGGAGTTGAAAATTACACCGAGTCTAATACTCGATTTCTTTTAATTAATGAAAATTGGAGTGGACTTGTTATTGATGGTAACGAAAAAAATATAGAATATACTCAAGCGTGAATGGAATGCGAAAAAACCTGTAGTATTGTGCCATGATTGAGCTTGATGAAGAAACAAAGTTGAA
>Ga0247831_1006992_pt1 | contig 12906 bp, 17 predicted proteins | sample LaCruzMarch2015__9_FD_192406 | JGI IMG/M metagenome (GOLD analysis project Ga0247831, IMG submission 192406) | Freshwater microbial communities from meromictic Lake La Cruz, Castile-La Mancha, Spain - LaCruzMarch2015_1m | ecosystem: Environmental > Aquatic > Freshwater > Lake | place: Spain...
GATCCACGCTATGGCGCCGGCCTGCGCCAGCGGGTGGTGAACCGCGCCGGCGATTTCATCTTCATTCCCGCCGATCTCCCCCATCAACCGGTAAATCTCAGCGCCACCGAGCCGGCGATCGCCATCGTCACCCGCTCCGACCCCAATGAGCAGGAAAGCGTGGTGCTGCTCGACGATCAGGGTCAGCCCCTGCCGGCTCACCTTCAGCACGGTCCTGCCCATCACTGAGCCGATCTGCTGCCTGAAGGTGGGAGGCGTTGCTGCTCATGCAAGAACCTCCATCTGCAGCAGCGCTGCAGCCTGCTTGAGCCGGCGATCGAAGCAGGCAAAAGTCAGCGGTTGTTCACTGTTGTTATGCAGTTCATGGGCTGCTGCCAGCTGCACACTGTCGTAGCCACGCAAGGCAAAGACATCAGCAAACCGCCCGGCTGTCTCGACAAGGCTCTGGCTGACCTCGACGATCGCGCAGTGCGGCCAGCTCTGGATCAGTTGCTCGCGGCCCTGATCGAGCATCACGGCATCGCCGGGGACCTCGCGCTGCCGGCGGGCCATACCCGCCATGACCTCTGCCCAGGTGATCCGGCACACCGCAATCACCTCTGCCTCTGTGATCGCGTGCTGCATCTGATCGGAGCCAGGTTCGCTGATCAGCAGCTTGATCAGCGCACTGGTGTCGCAGAACAGGATCACCGGCTCAATCCCGGTCGTCCAGCACGATCTCACTCACGAGCTTGCCGCCACCGCTGAGGCGAACCGGCGGGGGAAACACAGGCTTCTGGCCGCTCCAGCTCACGATCCCGGCATCGATGGCCGCTTGCAGGCAATGGGTCGCACCCTGCTCAGCTGTTCTGAGGCCGGTGATGCGGGCAATGGGCCTGCGGTGGGAGGTGACTTCCACCACCTCACCGGCCTGGGTGCGGGCCAGCCACTCGGAGAGGTGGGTCTTGAGATCCCGCACCGACACCTGCTTTGCGACTACATCAGCCATGGGCGGCATTGCTTTTGTGACTACATTAGCGGGCTGGAGCGACGGGTCACCGCCATGAGGTTATGGACCCTGGCGATGGCTGCAATCATCGGGTCCTCGTAGAGGGTGTGTCGGATCGGCGATGCATCAGCTGGGCCCAGCAGCTGGGGATGGGCCACTGAGCGGAACCCGTTCACCGTCCTTTGCGACGCCTGCCCGGCATGGATCAGGCAGGAGCAGTCCAATCCACCCGGGCCAGACCCTCGATGCGGGCGAATTCGCGCACGTTGTGGCTCACCAGGGTGGCACCGAGGGCCAGGGCATGGGCGGCAATCCAGAGGTCGTTGCCGCCGATGGGGGTGGCCTGGCGCTTGAGGGCGCTGGCCTGCATGGCGTAATGGCGGCAGATCTCGGGGCCATCGGGATAGAGCACCGGCAACTGCCGGGCCAGAGCATCGAGCTGCTGGAGGGTGGCCTCGCGACGCTGGCTGCCCTCGGCGCCGCGCAGCAATTCGGCCCAGGTGATGAACGACATCGCCAGGCTGTCGTCGCCTTTGAGTTGATCGATGCGCTCGGCCACCTGGGGCGGCCGGTTCTTGATCAGGTAGATGAGGATGTTGGTGTCGAGCAGATAGATCAAAGGCTCTCCCGCTCCTGCACCGGGCTCGGACTGGCCTGCAGCACTTCCAGGCTGGCCACGAAGCTGGGCTCGAAGCCGGCGAGGGTGTCGAGCAGGGCCTGACCCCGCTGGGGTGGGCAGGGGTGAATGATCAGATCGCCACTGGGGCTGCGGGTGATCTGCACCCGGTCGGTGGCGAGGCGGAACGCGGCGGGGATGCGCACGGCCTGGCTGTTGCCGTTCATGAACACCCGGCTGGGGAGCACGTCCATGGGCTGCTGGGGTGTGTGTACGGGAATGTGGGTACATCTTAAGGGCGTGACCGAGGAACAGGCCACCGGGTCCACCTGCATCGCCTCATCCCCCCAGGTGGTTGATCACCTTGACGGCGATCCGGCCGCTCTCGGGCCTGGCAAGCGGCACGGAAGTGGCGCTGATGAACGAGGTCTTGAGGCTCATGCTGGGGGTCGTCCTTGCCCCAGCAGGTCGTCGGCTCACCAGGCGTTGCCTTCTCCGTCGTCATGGCTCCGCGAGGGGCAGATTCGATCGGCAGATGACCAAGACCACCGTCTCCCGCCCGTCACAGGTGCGGTGCAGCGGTGGCTGGAGCAGCGGCGATCTGCTCAGGATCTCCTGATCAAGGGCGGGTATGGGGCGGTGCACTCCGTAGCCACGGCACAGCCACGGATTCAGACGGAATCCTCGAAGCAAGCAAGCCGAACGATCGCTCTGCTTACAGGGGGTCAAGGGATCGTTGGTTGGCCATCACCCAGCGGGTGAAGGCATCACGATTCAGTTGCCCACTGGCAACGGCCAGCACAGCCGCCTCGGCAGCATCCACGCTGGCGGAAAGCTCAAATCCATTGAGCATCAAGGTGGTCTCCATGGCGGCATGGCCGATGCGCTTGTTCCCGTCCACGAAGGGGTGGTTCTGGATCAGGGAAAAGCCCAGAGCTGCTGCTTTCGCGGTCAATCCTGGGTAGAGCGGCAAAGCTCTGGCGGGGCTGGGCCAGAGAGGCTTCCAGCAAGCCCAGATCGCGTAGGCCGGTCATGCCTCCACTCTGCTGAATCAGGCGACGGTGCAGTTCCAGCACCTCGGCCAAGTGCAGCCAACGCATCAAGCCAGGCGTCGGTAGAGCTCCTGGTTCTTCTCGAACACCCGTTGCGCGGCAGCATCGAAATCGGCGGACTGATGAGCCAGCAGATCCCGTACGGCTGCAGCGGCCAACTCCGCCTCTGGAACCTGGAGCCGTGAAGCAGCCTCGCTCAGCGCCTGGGCCTGGTGGTCGCTGAGTTCGATCGCGATCGCCATGGAAGCTTCCACTCGCTTTCCAACGATGGCAGCTTTTTCTGCTGATGGAGTCCCCACGGATCCGTCAGCGCTGAAGGAAAATCCCGAGCAAACCAGACGCCATGCCAAGAACATGGAAGGCGAGCGGAATGGGCTCGCCAGGGGGATAGGTCTTCAGCAGGGGCGTGCGGCCCAGCTCCTGCTGGGCAAAGAACAGGGCACAGACCAGGGCCAGCAGGTAGGCCAGCAGAACCCCGAGGTGTTCGAGCGTTCCCTGGACGGCGCCAGGCTGTGGCCAGATCAGGTGCTGGGCGAGGTGGAAGATCTGGCCGGGCAGCTCGGCGCTGAGCATGAACACGAAGAACAGAGCCACCCCCTGCCGCACGAGGCGGGCGATCTGCACGGGTGACGGGTGCGCCATCGTTCCGTATCAGGGCCAGCGGAAGTCTGAACCTTGCGCCAGGCGAGGGCCCTGCCTCGGCAATCGGCGCACAATGGGAGGAAACGGTTTTCGGTGGTCACTCCCGAAAGGCAACGAGGAAAGTCCGGTGGGAGTCCGGCGCTGTCCCGCAGCTGTGATGGAGCACCACCCTTCGGTGCGGTTCCTGAGTCAGAACGCTCGCCGTTTCCTGTTCCTCTCAACCCCGGCGTGGACCGGGATGTTCGATGACTTCACCCTCCAATCCCACCGCCAGGTCCCTGGCCCCGATCGTTTGTTTCTCGGCCCTGGCTGTGGTCCTGGCGGCCCAGCCGGCCCAGGCCCATGGCCTTGCCCACGGCGGCATCGCCGCTGGTTTCCTCCATCCCCTGCTCGGCACCGACCACCTGTTGCTGTTGATCGGGGTGGGGGCTGCCGCCTCCACCATCTCCGGCCAGCTGCTGCTCTGGGCCCTGGCCGGCGCCATCGGCGGTGGCATCTTCGGGGCGATGGGCGGTGGCCTGCCGGCCGCTGAGGTGATCGCGGCCCTGGCGATTTCGGCTGTGGCGGTGCTGGTGCTGCGCAGCCACCGCTCCGGCAAGGCGCCGGCCCTAGGCTTCTGCGGCGCCCTGATCGCCACAGCCGTGGCGGTGCACGCCATGCTCCACGGCCAGGAGGCACCAGGCGATCTCACGGCCGCCAGCTGGTGGCTTGGGGCCTTCGCCGGCTCGCTGGTGGTGAGTGGCGGCACCTATCTCGTGCTCAGGCGCCTGCCGACCCACTGGACCGCCAAGCTGGCCCTGGTGCTGGCTCTGTTCGGCGGCTTCCTGGTGCTCGGACCGATCGGTCTGCTGGTGCGCTGAAGACGCTGGGTCACGGCTGGGGATGTTCCTGACAGGGCGTCCACAGCGACCCCATCTTGTGAGCGTCCTTGCAGTTGAAGTGTTTGGCGGCGGCTTCCGCCTCGGCCTTGTTGGCGAAGTTCGCCTTGGTGCCTCCCTGGGCGGCCGGATCCGGGGCCGCCATCACGGCAGCGGACCACAGAGGGAATGACCCACACCCTTTCGGATGCCCTGGAACGGTGGGGTGGTCGTCGCGCGGTCTTGCTCATGGTCGCCCCACGGGCAAGGGCTGACGCAAGGCACCACTCGGGCGTCCCGCGCTTTGCCAGCCATGGCCGCGTCCAAGTCCCGCTCTCGCAAAACTTTCGCTGGCCCCACAGCAGAAGAGAAGATCGTCGCCTCCTTGATCGAGCTGATGGAGGCCGGACCAGCCTCATGGCGGCGGCCCTGGGATGGCACCGGTGGCGGCCACCACGTCAATCTGCTCTCGGGCCATCGCTACCGCGGCGCCAATCCGATCCTGCTCACCCTCGGCATGCACATCAGGGAATCGGCCCTGCCGTTCTGCTGCGGCTTTGCCGAGGCCAGGAAGCTCGGCATCTTCCTCCGCAAGGGGAGCAAAGCGGTTCAAATCTTGCGGCCCCAGCTCCACAGTGGTGAGGAGCCAGGCGAAGGAGGGGAAGTCACCCTGCGCAGCTGGGCCAGCTACCGGCCGGTGGCGGACCGCGAGGGCCGCTTCCTTGGGGTGGTGCCCCCCACGGCGCTGATCACGATCCTGCGCCGGGAGCACATCGAGGATCTGAACCTCCTGGCCGGTCTGCAGCACGATCACCTGCGCTCCCTCCGAGCGTTGACCGAAGCACCTGTCCAGAGAGCCACAGAGCGGCTCCCGTGGCTGCTGGTGGGCCTGGCGGGCAGCTTCCTGGCCACCTGGGTGGTCTCCCGCTACGAGGAGACCCTCAGCCGGAATGTGATGGTGGCGTTTTTCATGCCGGCCATCGTCTATCTGGCCGATGCCATCGGCACCCAGTCGGAAGCGATTGCGGTGCGCGGCTTCTCGATGAACCACGTGCCACTGCGGCGTTCGATTGTGGGGGAGATCCAGACCGGCTTTCTGATCGGCTCAGTCCTTGGCCTGCTCAGCGTTCCCCTCGTGGTGATCGGATTCGGCAGCCAGCGCCTGGCCCTGGCGGTGGCGTTCTCGATCTTCGCCGCCGGCGGGATGGCCACCAGCATCGGCATCCTGCTGCCCTGGGGGCTGGAGCGGCTTGGACGGGACCCCGCCTTCGGCTCCGGGCCCGTGGCCACCATCATCCAGGACGTTCTGAGCCTGGTGATCTACTTTCTGATGGTGCAGTTTCTGGGGGTGTGACTGCCTCTGCCGCGGTTCTCGCCGAGGGAGTGCTGCCGCCCCTTGCTGCAGACCGTGGCATGGAACCAGGAACTGCCCGCGGCGGGGCCAGCCAACGCTGCAGCCAGGGAAGCACCACACCCACCCCGGTGCCGACCGCCGTGGCCGTGCCGGCCTGCAGCAGACCCAGAGGCCCCAGGGGCCGGCAGCCGAAGGCCTGACTGATCACGGGAGTCTGGACCGTGGCGAGCAAAGCGCCGAAGGAGCCGATGCCAGTGAGGAGGTTCAGGCCGTCCGTGCGGCGCGTGGCCATCGCCTGACCCAGCTGGGTGCCCACGAGCGCCAGCAGGCCGACGGTGTTGGCGGCCTGCCGATCGCCGGCCATCCCGGCCACGGAGCGGGCGATGCCGGCGCTCAGGGCCGTGATCGTGGCCGTGCGCAGGATGTCCTGATCCAGCGCCTTTCCCAGACTCGTCTCCGGGCCTTCCTCAAGCAGGTCCTCCGGCTTCAGATCCGCAGGGGGCCGCATGGCGATCGCCAGTGCCGGGGCGATGTCGGTGAGCAGGTTCATCAGCAGCAGTTGGCGCGTGTTCAGCGCCGGCCGCCCCTCCCCCAGGCCGGTGAACAGGGTGAAGCCGATCTCACCGAGATTGCCCCCAACCAGCAGTCCCACCGCGTCCCGCACCGACCGCCACAGCGCCCGGCCCTCCAGCACCGCCCGCACGATCGTCTCGATGCGGCCGTCGGTCACCACGATGTCGGCGGCGGAACGGGCGGCTTCGGTGGCGCGCGAGCCCAGGGAGATGCCCACCTCCGCCAGGCGGATCGCGGCGGCGTCATTGGCCCCGTCGCCGGTCATGGCCACCACCCGCCCGGCCTGCCGCAGAGCCCTGACGATCTGCATCTTCTGCATCGAGGTGATCCGCGCGAAGACCGACGCCGACAGCACCGCTTCCTGCAGTTCGGCGTCGTTCATGCCCTCGAGCAACGGGCCGGTGAGCACGCTGCCGTCGGTGGGCAGATCCAGCTCCCGCGCGATGGCGGCGGCGGTGGCCGGATGATCGCCGGTGATGATCTTCGCGGCCACACCCGCCCGGCGCAGATCGGCCAGGGCCTCCCGCGCCGTCTCGCGGATGGGGTCCTCCAGCGCCACGAAGCCAACGAACTCCAGATCCCGCACGTCGATATCGGCGAGTTGGCCGCAGCAGGAGTCGGACGGCGCCCCGGCCTCGTCGAGACTCCGGGAAGCCACCGCCAGCACCCGCAGCCCCCGCTCGGCCAGATCCCTGGCCACCCCCATCAGACGCTCCCGGGCCGCACCGTCCATCAGCACCGGCCCGATGGCGGTGCGCTCCTGCACGCTGGTGGCCAGCACGATCTCCGGTGAACCCTTCACGCTGAGGAGCCGTCGACCGTCCTGGCGGCAGAGGCTGGCGTGGTATCCGCGAGACGGCTCAAACGGCAGCGAGGCCTCCGCTGGAAACTCCGCCCGGATCAAACCAGCCTTCTCGGCACCCTCAAGCAGGCCGCGATCGGTGGGATGGGCCAGCCGCTTGCCGGGTTCGGGCACCGGTGTGGCCCATAGCGCCAGACGGAGTACCAGCGTTCCCGCCGCATCCAGGTTGTCGAGGGCCATGGAACGGGTGCCATCGGACACCTCCACCAGGCGGATGTGGCCGGAGGTGAGAGTGCCGGTCTTGTCGAGGCAGATCACGTCGACGCGACCGAGGGACTCGATGGCGCGAGGATTGCGCACCAGCACCCCATCGCCCGAGAGCCGTTCGGCCGCGGCGAACTGAGCCAGGCTGGCGAGCACCGGCAGCCCTTCCGGTACGGCCGCCACCGCCAGCGCCACGCCCTCGCCGAGCGCGCCGCGCGGATCCCGGCCGCGGGCAAGGGCGGAGAGCAGCACCGCCAGACCGCTCATTGTCGCGATCGGCGTGGTGATCTCGGTGAGCGATTCCAGCCGCCCCTCCACGCCACCGGCGAGGGCGGCATCCCGCACGGCCGCCAGCCCCCGCCGGGCTTCCGTGGCGTCACCCACGGCGATCACGACCGCCTCCACCTCACCGGCCACGACCGTGGTGCCCGCGTAGAGCATCGATCGCCGCTCCGCCAGGGCCAGGGCGCCGGTGGCATGCGGGTCCTTGGCGACGGGGAATGATTCGCCGGTGAGGACGGCCTCATCCACCTGCAGACCCGTCGCCGAAAGGATGCGGCAGTCGGCAGGCACCACCTCGCCGGCCTCCAGGCCGATCACGTCCCCTACCTGCAGGCCCGCGGCATCGATGCGGCACAAGTCACCGTCCCGCCGCACCCAGACGGGAGCGGCATGGCGGCACTGGAGAGCCGCGACAGCCCGCTCCACCCGCTGTCGCTGGAAGGCTCCCATCAGCGCGTTACCGGCGAGGACCGCGAGGATCAGGCCCGCATCCACCGGCGAGGCCACGAGAGCCGAGAGGGCCGCACCAGCGGTGAGCACCGGTACCAGTGGGCTGTCCAGTTCCTCCAGGACAAGCCGCATCAGATCGCTCCCCGGCGGGCCCCGCCGTTCCTGCGCCGAATCCCCTTCCGTCTCCTCCACCGTTCCGTCGCGGCCTCGACGGTCGACGCCCAGGCGCTCCAGCACCTCCTCCACCTCCATCGCGTGCCAGGGGGTGGTGTCGGCCGCCGACTCTGGTGGATGGGCCTCGATGCGACGGGCCAGGCGGACGCCGTTGGCGATGGCGATCACCGCCAGCAGGTGGGTGGCCTGGTTCACCCCCAGGGTGGTGCGGCGGTCGACCCCGTCCAGGCAGAGGGCCAGCCCCACCACCACCTCGATCAGGGAGGCCTGCACGCTCTGCGTGGCGCAGCGGCGCGCCGTCCGGCAGGCGGGCAGCAGCAGCCAGGCGGCGGTGAGCCCGGGCCCGGCGATCACATGGGCGCCCCAGGGGGGCGGCCCCTGGTCCCGCCGAAAACCCACCCCCAGATCGGCAGCAGCCAGAGCCGGCAGATCCGCGTCGGCAAAGACCATCACCCCGCGGCCCTCGGCCTGCAGAGCCCGCACGGCCGCCGTGGCGGCCTCGCCGGGGGGGCAGCGCCGATCGGCGTCGCCCGGAAGCCGCTCCTCCGGCTCCGCCACCACCACCCGCAGCAGGCCCGCCTCCCGGGCAGCCGTCAGCAGAGCCTGCCCCCAGACGGGATCGAGGAGGGCGCTCTCGATCACCACGCAGTCGATTCGATCCAGCCGCTCGAGGGCTTCCGGGTCGAGCAGCAGCGCTCCGCTCTCCGCCAGGCGGTGAGAGAGTTCGAGAGTGAAGGCCGAGCGTCCCAGCACGGCCGGCCGGGGCAGCCCCGCCAGCGCCGCCCCGGCCGAGCCCTCCAGATCCCCGCTGGCTGCCAGGCCGAAGCCGAAGGCCCCAAGCGCGAGCATCGTCGCCTTCTCGGCATAGCGCTCGATCGCCCCCTCCCTCAGGGGGCAGGGCCGTTCTCCGATCTCCGGACTGCGTTCGGGGTGATGGCCGGCCTCGGCGCTCAGCTGCACTTCCATGTCATTCCACTGGCGTCGCTGCCGCAGCCTTGCCCGCAACCGCAGGGAGTGCTCAAGCAGGGCCACCAAAGGCCCGGCCAGGCCGCGCAGCAGGGCATGGTCAACCCCATCGGCAAGGGAGAGGATCAGATCCGCCACGCCGCTGCCCAGCACCCGCTCGATGGCCTCCCGCAACCCGGGCACCGATTCCACCGAGCGGAGCAGCGCCGCCAGGTCGATGCCCAGCCGCTCGCCCACTCCCGTCCCTCGGAGAGCGAGGCCCACACCGCCGCCGGCGAGCTGCGCCGCCAGGTCGACCAGGCCGCGCAGGATCGGCTCCAGGTCGGCCGGGTGCTCGCCGCAGGGGCCACCGGGCACCCCGAGTTCCTGATCCAGCAGACCGAGCCGTTCTTCCAGCTCCTCCAGATGCCGGACCAGCCTCTGCGGATCGCTCGCCGCCGCGGGGCCGTCGATGACGACGCGCCGAGCCTCGGCGTTGTAGCGGGCCCAGTTCACGTCCTCCTGCCGCTCGAACAGGGAGCGGACCGCCTCCGCAAAAAGCCCCTCCATGTCACTGCCGGGGTCCGGAGAACGGACCTGGACGTGGGTGCGCTCCGGCCCGGCCCAGACGTGGCGATTGCGCTGCCGCAGGAAGGCGAACCAATCCATCAGCAGACCCTCGGCGGTGGCCTGCCGGTAGGTCTCCGACCCGTGGGGCTCTGCCATCTCCGCAGGCTAGGGCGCTGGTCCGCGGGCCATCCTCAGTCCATCGACGTGGAACACACCAACAGCTGGGAACCCCGTTCGGAGGCGATCACGCTCACCCGAGGCATCGGAGAGCATGACGAGGACCTGCTGAAGGAACTCCTGGAGGTCCTGGCCTGGTTATCGCTCTTCGAACTCGTGCGCATCCCAGCCGAAGTGGAAGGACTGAATCGCGCGACTGTGTCGCCGCGAAGCACGGCTCAGCTGCGGTGATCAGCTGCCCACCGGAGGCTCCTGGGCGCCAGAACCGCCCTCGCTCTGCCCCTCCCCAGGCTCCTCACCCGCCACCGGCGGGTGCGAACCGCGCAGACGATCCGCGATTCCCTGCAGCACACCATTGATGAGGCTGGCCAGCAGGGCCGCTTCCCTCTGGAGCACGGACGTGGTGACCTCCACCTGATCGCTCACGGTTTCGGCGAGGGCCCGCCCCAGGCTCGTCACCCCCTCCTTCACGGCTGAGCCGACGGCCGATCCCGACACTCGTGCATGGTCCGCCACATCCACGAGCGTCGTGCGGGTGAAGCCAGCCGCGCTGGATGCCGTCTGGCTGACGGTCTCGATGAAGAGGGATTCCAGGCTGGAGAGATCATCCAGCCGCCGCCGCAGCGTCTGCCGGGAGAAGGCGCCGGCATTGCCGATGGCCTCTTCCAGGGTCAGACGGGTGGCCTGGGCTGCGGCAGCCAGAGCCTCATCGAGGCCTTGCAGGGCCTCCCTCAGCGCCCGTTGCCCGTCACTGGCTCCCTGAGCTCCGCTGGAGGCTCCGGCAACCACCGCACGAACCACCTGCTGGACAGCACCTTGATCCAGTGTCCCTTCGCTCAGGGCGCGGAGGGTGAGGCTGCGGACCTCCTGGGTGATGGCGGCCGGGTCGACGCTCAGCACGGCACGGACCTCCCGCTCGAGGTCCTCCTCCTCCCCGAGCGGTTGCTCATGGAACGGGATCTGTTCTTGGATGGTCATGGCTGCTTGCACGGATGCTCTGCCCTCCACTGTGGCCAAGGCACTACCCGGGCGGGATGTGACGCGCTCCTTCCGTCACACAGACGGATCGCGAATCACTGATCGCTGCTCACCGATCGAGAGCATCTTGGCGCTGTTCTTCTGGATGATCCCGGTAGACACCACCGATACGAAATTGCGCAGCAGGCCAGGCAGTAACGGGTGAAATCGTGTCATCGCCGGAGTCTTCATGGCGCTCACTCCTCGATCCAGAGGCACTCGTCAGCCGCCAGGTGATCACACCACTGCAGGCCTGATCACCTGCTGTGCCCAGAACCGCCTAAGAAATCGTGTCAGGCTTAGCACCACCAGTGTTCCAGCTGCCATGTGTCCGTGCATGGAACGGAACCCAGCCAACGCTTCCCCTTGGTTCTTCAGTGATCGCCGCATGCGATTCACCTTCTCCCTGCCGCTCAACACCGCCTCGGTGCTCAAGGTCCTCAAGGCCCGCGGCATCGAAGGGGTCCCGGCGCAATGGCCTGAGCTGGAAGCCCATCGCTCCCTGCTCGGCCAGGTCCAGATCGAGGAGCAGGAGCGAGAGGCCTACGACCGTCTGAGTCAAGGGGCGGCAGGCCGGGTGGAGCGGTTGCTCGAGCTTCTCAAGCATGAGGTGGAGCAATAGGCGTCAGGAGTGCTGTTCCAGTCCCTCCAACGCCGTGCGCAGCTCACCGATGAACTCCTCATCCACCTCGGTGGCGGTGAGCTCCTCGCCCACCAGGTCCTGGATCAGGGGGTAGAAGCGCACCTCGAACCACTTGCGGAACACCGGGTAAGTGCGCTCCGCCGGCCAGGTGCCGGTGTCGCGATTCCAGAAATCAAGCTCCGTTTCAAAGATCGCCTCGTAGATCTCCTCTGCCTCCGCTTCCGTTTCGAAGTCGGGGATCAGATAGAGGCAGGGCTCCCGATCTCCCTGTGCCTCTATGTCCAGGTCCAGGGAGCGGGCCCAATCCAGCAGCGGCTGAGCGGGGGAGATGCCCACGGCGCAACGGTTGACCACGGCCATGGGGCCTCCTGTGGGATCACCCGCAACATTGAGAGCGTTGCCACTCCGAGCAGCCCACCTGAGCTCTCGGCCGTGATCCACCAGGCTCAGTAAAAGCCAGGCAAGGATGATGGTCTGGGAAGGAAGGGAAGGCAGTCTGGAAGGCCCTCAAAGATGATCGGCAACATCTGTTTCGTGCCGTACTGCTTCTGAGATGAGTGGCGTTTACACCGTGGGCGTCAACCTGGCTCCCTACATCGCTGCCTATGAACAGGCGCTGCTGGAGGCTGGCCTCAAAATCCAGCTGCACCCCAACAGCACCTCATATTCGGGTCAACCGCAGCCAAACCCATGTAATTCCATAACAAGCCTTGACTGCACCAGCTCGTCTGGTTAGCAGCTAAGGAAGGGAGTGCCGCTTTGGACTTCCCCACCCCTGCCACCGGATCGCCATGACCAACTCCAGCACAGAGTTTCGGCTTCCCTTCCAGCCTGATCCTCTCCAGCTGATCGGCGGCCTTCCTGGGCCAGGGGCCGGCGTGAGCCTGCCAGACCCTGGAGGCACCCCGGGGGATCCAAGCCATCGCTTCTGGGTGCTGCGGCCAAGAGACTTGGTTGTGCTCGACGTTCTCGGCTACGGCCTTGAGTTGCGCAGCGTCCCAGAGGGACCCGCCTTGGTCCCGCTGCACGCCGGAGCCAGGCTGGAGGTGCGCTTCAGCTTCCAGCACCTCGGCGAACGAGCCTTCTACGAGAACGGAGCTGTCACAGATGAGAAGGGGACTCCCGATCCCACCCAGCCTCCCGAAAATCCAACGGCACCTCCCGTACCAGCTCGCACGGCAGAAGCCTCGCGGCTCGTCTTCGACGTGCCCATCAGTGAGACCATTGGCTACTCGATCAAAGGTGTGCTGGAGGCCATCTCGCGGTTGCCCTTGCGAGTGGCGCCGCTGGCTCTGCCGCGGCCTGCCTTGAAACTGGGGCCTTGGTTCCTCCGGGAGCAGGACCTTGTGGTGGTGGCCAACCTGCCAGGTGGGCCAGGGCCGCCTAAAAGTCTGTCCATATCGTTCTTGCAGGGCCTGTCAGCATTGGGTTTGGTCAGCGGGTCTCACCGCTACCGATGCCCGAAACCCATTCCACCGCAATTGATCAGAGTTCTCCTGC
>Ga0247831_1006994_pt1 | contig 12903 bp, 16 predicted proteins | sample LaCruzMarch2015__9_FD_192406 | JGI IMG/M metagenome (GOLD analysis project Ga0247831, IMG submission 192406) | Freshwater microbial communities from meromictic Lake La Cruz, Castile-La Mancha, Spain - LaCruzMarch2015_1m | ecosystem: Environmental > Aquatic > Freshwater > Lake | place: Spain...
CACCAGCAGAAGACAACGTCCTGACCGAATCGGAAGAAGTTTTTGAAAAAGCCGCCGAGGTTTTTCGTGTCATGTCGGCCCCCATGCGTCTGCGCATCATCAGCGCCCTGTGCAATGGCGAAAAGAACGTGGGTGAGTTGCTGGCCGAGATCGACACCACACAGCCCAACATGTCGCAGCACCTGAACACTCTTTATCAGGCGGGCGTGCTGGGCAAGCGCCGCGAAGGTGTACAAATTTATTACCGCATCATCAACGACCGCGTGGTCACCCTGTGCCGCGCGGTGTGCGTTCAGATCGCAAGCGAAAGCGAATGAAAGATCGACGTCAGTTTGAGGCCGGGTTTTCACGGGCTCACATTCGCCTTGGTCGCCGCTAATATCCATACTTAAGGAGAAACGAATGAAGAAACACCTGCTGTTCATGTCCGGTCTGCTGGCTTGTACCCTGAGCTGGGCCGACATCAAGGTGGTTTACCACCTGAGCGAAGGCATCCCCCAGGCATCACGGGCCATGGGAAACATCCGCAACCACTTGGCTGCCGATCCCAAAGTCAAGATCGTGGTCGTCGCACATGGCTTGGGCATTGACTTTTTGCTCGACGGTGCGACCAACCAGATGGACCAGCCTTTTGCGGGCAGTGTCAGTGACTTGGTGAATAAGGGCGTGGAATTCCGTGTGTGCAACAACACCCTGGTGTCCCGCAAAATCTCAGCCGACAAGCTGCTGATGGAGGCCAAAGTGGTGCCTGCTGGCGTGTCCGAAGTGGCCACATTGCAAGCCAAACAAGGTTTTGTGTACCTGCGCCCCTGATGGCGCTCCAATTTGATCGATTTTGACGAGGAAAACCCATGAAGATCCAACACGCTTTGACAGCGGCCGCCCTGGTTGCCCTGTCTGGCCTGGCCCAAGCCCAGGTCGATCCGCTGCATGTGCGCAGCTGGGCTGCATCGTGTGCGGCTTGCCATGGCACCGATGGCCGCGCGCAGCCGGGCATGATTTCTTTGGCCGGTGTGCCCAAAGAAGTCACCATTCAGAAAATGCTCGACTATAAAGCCGGTCGCGTGCCCGCAGCCACCATCATGCACCAGCTTGCCAAGGGCTATTCCGACGAGCAGATTGCCGCCATCGCTGGCTACTTTGCCGCCCAGAAGAAATAAGGAAGAACTGCCATGCAACGTCGTCATTTTTTGCAGACTGGCTCCGCTTTGGGTGCCATGGGACTGGTTTCAGGTTGTGCCTCCATCAGCGGTGGCAGCGGCCCCAAGGTGGTGGTCATTGGCGGGGGCTACTCCGGTGCCACGGCCGCCAAATACCTGCGAATGTGGTCGGAGCACAAGATCCAGGTCACCTTGGTCGAGCCTAACGTTGCCTTCATGTCCTGCCCCATGTCCAACTTGGTCATTGGCGGCAGCAGAACCATCAACGAGATCACCACCCCCTATGACAACCTGACCAAGCGCCACGGCGTCAAGGTCATCAAGGACCGCGTCAACACCATCGATGCCGACAAACGAATCGTCAAACTGGCCGGTGGCACCGAGTTGACCTATGACCGCCTGATCGTCTCGCCCGGTGTGGACTTTATGTGGGAAACCCTGCCTGGCATGAACAAAGCCGGTGCCAAAGACAAAGTCATGCACGCCTGGAAGGCCGGTGCACAAACCGTTACCCTGCGCAAGCAACTCGAAGACATGCCCGACGGCGGCGTGTTCGCCATGTCCATCCCGCTGGCCCCTTACCGTTGCCCTCCCGGCCCTTACGAGCGTGCTTGCCAAGCGGCCGAGTACATCAGCAAGGCCAAGCCCAAGAGCAAGGTGCTCATCCTGGACGCGAACGACGATGTGACCTCCAAGGGCGCGTTGTTCAAAAAGGCCTGGTCTGAGCGTTACAAAGGCATCGTCGAATACCGCGGCAAACACAACGTGACCGATGTCGATGCGGCCAACAACACCTTGAAGTTCGAGTTCAACGAAGACGTCAAGGCCAGCGTGCTGAACGTGATTCCCACCATGCGTGCGGGTGACATCGCTGTCAACGCGGGTTTGGCCACGGCCAACAAGCGTTGGTGCGAAGTGGACTTCCTCACCTTCGAATCCAAAGCCGCCAAGAACGTGCACGTTTTGGGTGACGCGATCCAGATCGCACCGGGCATGCCCAAGTCGGGCCACATGGCCAACCAGCACGGCAAGACCTGCGCGGCAGCGGTTATCGCCTTGTTGATGGGCAAAGAAGTCAACCCCATGCCCATCTACAACAACACCTGCTACAGCTATGTCAGCAGCAAAGACGTCGTTCACGTGGCCAGCGTGCACCGCTACGATGCCGAAAAGAAAACCATGTTGGCTGTGCCCGGATCAGGTGGCTTGTCCAGCGCGGCCAATGAGCTGGAAGGTGTTTACGCTTGGAGCTGGGCTCAAAACATCTGGGCCGACACCTTGGCCTAATGTCACTTGCGCGTGGCTTCGTGCCTCGCCATTGAAAAAACGCCGCTGTCCTTTGGACTGGCGGCGTTTTTTTATGCTCGATGAGCGCGCGCTAGCTTGTGCTCAGCAAAAATTCAGATTTGCCAGCCCATGCTACGGTGAATGCGCCAAGACAGCCCCGCGCCCAGCCAGATGGCGATCAGTGTCAACCAAGCGGTGAGCGAAAACAGTGAGCCCCCGGTCATGCCCGCACCCACGGTGCAGCCGCCGGCCAGCACGGCGCCATAACCCATGAGCAGCGCACCCGTGAGGTAGTGGCCCAGTTTGTTTTCGGATTTAAAGCCCTCGAACTTGAAGTCTCCGCCCACCAAAGCGCCGAGCAAGGAACCTGCAAATGTGGCGGGTATCAAGCCTGCATCAAAGCCCCAAGTGGGCGATGTGCTGCTGGACAGGGCCCGCATCAACAACTCTGCCGAGGCACTGCTGAAACTCAGGCCCTGGATTTGAACCGCCTCAAACGAATGCGAAGCGATGGCCTGAGTCAGGCCCCAGCCCAAGGCGATGCTCAAACCGACCACGATCGCCCCCAACGCCAGGCCCCAACGGCGCGGGTGGGTTTTGAAGAAGAAGTACAAACCGACCGCCAAGGCCAGCAAAGCCAGCACCATGCCACCTTGTGGCCCCAAGCCCGACATGTGCAATAAATCCCGCGAAGGTCCCCCGTCGATGGGCCACCAATTGCTCATGGCTTGGCGGGCAGGCGCCAACCAACCGGCGATGCTCGCTTGCACCGTGACCGCGAACACCAAACCCGAGAGCAGGGCGCGCAAATTGCCATTGGCCGACAAAATCAGCAAACGGCTGGCGCAGCCACGCGTCAAGATCATGCCGGCCCCAAACAACAGGCCGCCCAACACGGCCCCGGAAATGCTGCCCAAAGGGCTGATGTACCGGGAGGCCGATGGTTTAAGCCAGCCCAATAGCACGAGCGCCTGCACGCCAACCAAACAAGCGCCAAAAGCCAACCACCACACGCTGAAGCGGTCGCCAGCGCGGCCTTCACAGCACTCCACCACCGCCGCACGGGCGCAAAAACGGGTGCGCTGAGCAGCCAGGCCAAAGATAAAACCGACCAAGGCGCCGGCCATGGCCAGCACATTGGAATCGCCCCAGGTTTCGAGCAAGCTTGCGAGATTCACGGATGGCTCCAATAATTCACTGATTTCTTATATAAAAGTGCATTGCGTGTACAGTCAGATCCAACGCAACGCAAAACCCGCTATTGTCCACTTTCCGCAATTTACGGCTTCTATCCCGACTATGTTTTCTTCTTCTGCTTTGCGCCGTCGTGACTGGCTTTTACAGGTGGGGGTATCGCTTGCCGTTACCCCTGTTTGGGCGCAATCGGGCCGTGCGGCCAGTTTGCCCGCTGCGCAATCACTGCCCGACGAGCTGGCCCAAGCCCTCAAAAAAAAGCAGCCCCTGGTCGTCATGGTCAGTCTGGACGGGTGTGTTTTTTGCCACCAAGCCCGGCAAAGTCACCTCTCGCCCATGCACCGCGAAGGCACCGCCATCGTGCAGGTGGACATGCGCAACAACCAGCCGGTACTCGACTTTGCGGGCAAACTGACCACGCACGATGAACTGGCCCGGAGGTGGAGGGTCTCCATCACGCCCACACTGCTGTTTTTTGGGCCCGGCGGCAAAGAAGTGACCGAGCGCATGGAAGGCGCGTACCAACCTGATTTTTATGGTCCCTACCTCGAAGACCGCATGGCGCAAGGGCGCAAAGCCCTCTAAAGCCAGACCCCGTGTCAGTTGGGGGCACGTTGGACGTGCTAAATTCAAAACATGATCCCCATCAAGATTGACTCGGCTTGGAAAGGCACCTCGGACTGCCGCAACTGCGGCATCCGCGACATGGTGCTCTTTGCCGACCTGAACGAACAGGACTTTGGCGAAATCCACACCCCCATCGACGACATGGTGTTTGCGCCTGACACGGCGCTGTACACCGAAGGCCAAAGCGCCGTGGGCGTGTTCACGTTGCGCAAAGGCATGGTCAAACTGGTGCGCATCACTGCCGATGGCCGCGAACGCATCGTGCGTGTGCTGCGCCCGGGCGATGTGATCGGTCTCGAAGCCCTGGCGACCGCCCGCTACGACAGCGAAGCCATCGCCTTGGTCGAAGCCCAGGTTTGCCGCATTCCTCTGTCGGTGCTGCACCACCTTGCGGCCAATTCACCCCGCCTGCACAAACGCCTGATGCAAAAGTGGCAGCACGCCCTGAAAGATGCGGACGACTGGTTGGCCGACCTGAACTTCGGTTCGGCCCGCCAACGTGTGGCCGCCTTGGCCCTGAAAATGCGCGACCCCGACCAACCCAGCATCACCTCGTTTTTTGCGCGCGACGACATGGGCGCCATGCTCGACATCCAACTCGAAACCGTCAGCCGCGAGATCAGCAGCTTGGTGCGCGACGGCGCGCTGAAGCCCTGCGACAAACAGGGCCGGAGTTATGAAATTACGAACGAGTTGCTGTTGATACGCTGAGTGGGTTGACGGCGTGTCAATGTCGACTGATAGGGCCGAAGGCTGGAGACTGTCATGGCCATGCAGGCTTGACTGGATCTCAAATGAGATACATAATGGGGCAAAATCCAGGAGCTACCGCCATGCCAACACACACTTCCATGCTCCACATTCGGGTGGACGATGACATCAAAGAGCAAGCAACGCAGGCCTTGACTGCAATGGGTCTGTCTGTGTCAGATGCGGTGCGTCTGTTTTTGCACCGAGTGGTCGTTGAGCAGGCTTTCCCGCTTGAACTCAAGGTGCCTAACGCCGATACCCTTGCAGCCATGCAAGAGTCGCGTGACATGATGTCAGCACGTCGCGCACGCTTTGCTTGTGCTGACGAACTGTTTGCTGATCTTGACAAAAACAGCGGCAAGTAAACGTGCGGCACCACCGCGTGCCGCCGATTACACCAAAGCGTTTCTGAAGGATTGGCAACGCTTGTCGCATTCCGGGTGTTTCGATTTGGTGCGGCTCAAAGAGGCCATGATGCTGCTGATTGCCAACGATGCCCCTCTTGGCCCTGAATGGCTGGATCACCCATTAAAAGGGGATTGGGCTGATCACAGGGAGTGCCACATAGGAGGTGATTTTTTGTTGATTTACCAGATCGAGGCCAACACCATCAATTTTGTGCGCTCCGGAACGCACTCAGAACTTTTCAGCAGCTGAGTTCGAGCGCAGACACGTTGCTTCTGACTCAAAATTGATTTGCCTCAAGTCGTTTGCTTTTCAAGCTGCCAAGATGCCTTCTCTGCAAGAGGAGACACCATGGCAAAGAATCCCACCCCAACCCCCACCTGCGCTTCAACCCCCGCGCTGAGCCGCCGCCAGTGGTTGCTGGGCTCGGCAGGCGCTGCAGTTTTGGCCAGCGCCGCACCGGCTGCCCAGGCGACCAAAACCAAAACACAGGCGCACATCGTGATTTTGGGCGGTGGCCTGGGCGGCATTGCTGTGGCCAACCGGCTCCATGCCCTGCTCGACGGGGCCAAGATCACCCTGATCGACCGCAAGGAAGAGCACAACTACCAGCCCGGTTACACCCTGGTGGCCACGGGCGTGTGGCCGGTGAGCAAGGTGCGCGACCGCAATGCCGACTTCCACCCACCGCAGCTCAATTGGATCAAGGATATGGTCAGCGAGCTGGACCCGGCCAGCAATGCGGTGGTCACGGCGTCGGGCCAGCGCGTCAAGTACGACTACCTGGTGGTGGCCATGGGCACGTACCAGGATTGGTCGCTGATCGAGGGCATGGATGTGAACGCGATTGGCCAAAAGGGCCTGACCAGCGTCTACCCCAGCCCCGAAGCGGCGCAGGCCACCTGGGCCAGCATGGACGCGTTTCGGCTCAAGGGTGGCAATGCGGTGCTGACGCTGCCCGCCACGCCGCTCAAGTGCGCGGGCGCCCCGCTGAAGATGACCTTCATGCTGCGCGACCGCTTGGCGCAGTCGGGCACGCTGGGCCAATCCAAAGTCACGTTTTACTCTGCGCTGGGCAACGTGTTTGGCGTCAAGGTGGTCAACGACAACGTGCTCTCGCGCTGGAAGGACTTGGGCATCGCGGTCGAGACCACGCAAAAGCTGCAGGGCATCGACATCGGTGCCCAGCGGGCGCGTTTTGTCTCGCCCGAAGGCGCAAGCACCGAGGTGCCTTACGACTTCATCCATGTGGTGCCGCCCATGCGGGCGCCCGATGCGGTCAAGAATTCAGACCTGGCCTGGAAAGTGGGCCCCTTTGCCGCAGGCGGATGGTTGGAGGTGGACAAGGCCACCCTGCAGCATCGCCGCTACCCCAATGTGTTTGGCGTGGGCGATGTGAATGGCACGCCGCGTGGCAAGACAGCGGCCACCATCAAAAAGAGCGCGCCCATCGTGGCCGAGCACTTGGTGGACGTGATCGCGGGCCGTGCGCCCGGTCAAAAGTTTGATGGCTACACCTCGTGCCCGCTGATCGTGAAAGAGGGCTCGGCCATGTTGATCGAGTTCGACTACGAAGGCCGTCTCACGCCCTCGTTGCCACTGATTGAGCCACTGCAGGCCAGTTACTTTGCCTGGCTGATGAAATACCGCATGCTCAAGCCCGCCTACATGGCGACGCTCAAGGGCCGGGTCTGAAGACCACTCAAAACATCAGGAGACGCACATGTATGAAATCTGGCTGGCGATGAACATCGCTTACGAAATCGCCTTGAGCCTGTGGCCCGCGCTGTTGCCTTTGGCGCTGGTGTGGGCGGCGGTCATGGCGGTCAACCGCCAAAAGCTGGCGCAGGTCAGCGGCTCCGCTCTGGCGGCTGTGTCGGTGCTGGTGTCGCTGGCGGCGATGCTGGCTTTGCCGTCCTTGTCCCAGTCCACACTGTCTGACATGGGCTATTGGGTGGACTGGACCGCTTTCCTGGGCATGGCCGCTGGTGTGGGCATGGCGGCAGCGGTGCTGCTGTGGCCCGTTCTGGCGATGCGCCAGCGCTGAATGCGCCGGAGCGCTGGAGCGCCATTGGGCCGCTTGCAAGAGGTGCTTCGCTCTGCTGAAAACCTTTTTGTACTCAGGCAAGCGGGATGTTGATGGAAGTTGACCCAAGATTCAGTGACAATATTTGCTTCTACTGATATTTGACTGGCAAGCGCAAACAACATGAAGTTAGCTTTGCGCTCAATCCAGCGACCCATTCACGCCATAAGCCCTATGCACATCGAATCGTTTTTTGATCCGGCCACCTTCACCTTCAGCCACATCCTGGCCGACCTGTCCTCCCGGCAGTGCGCCTTGATCGACAGTGTGCTGGACTATGACCCCAAGTCTGGCCGCACCAGCACGGCCAGCGCCGACCAGTTGGTGGCACGCGTGAAGGCCTTGGACTTGCAAGTGCAGTGGATTTTGGAGACGCATGTGCACGCCGACCATTTGTCGGCGGCCCCTTATTTGCAAAATCAGCTGGGCGGTCAACTGGCCATTGGCGCGCACATCACCACCGTGCAAAACGTCTTTGGCAAGCTCTTCAATGCCGGTACGCAGTTCGCCCGCGACGGCAGCCAATTCGACCGCTTGCTGGGAGATGGCGAGGATTTTCAGATTGGTGGCCTGCAGGTGCGGGCCATGCACACCCCGGGCCACACCCCGGCCTGCATGACCTATGTGGTGACAGATGCCAGTGCCGAACCTGCGCGGCAGGTGGCCTTTGTGGGTGACACCTTGTTCATGCCCGACTACGGCACGGCACGCTGCGACTTTCCTGGGGGCAGTGCCAGCGTGTTGTTCCAGTCCATCCAGAAAGTGCTCAGCTTGTCGGACAACACCGAGCTGTACCTGTGCCATGACTACCCGCCCGAGACCCGCCAGCCTCAGTGCGTGACCACTGTGGCCGAGCAGAAAAAGGCCAATGTGCATGTGCACCAGGGCGTGGGCGAGGCCGAGTTTGTGGCCATGCGCGACAAGCGCGATGCCACCTTGTCCATGCCCGTGCTGATCTTGCCTTCGGTACAAATCAACATGCGTGCAGGTCACTTGCCACCGCCCGAGGACAACGGCCAGCGTTACTTGAAGATCCCACTGAACGCGCTGTGAAGCCTGCAGGGTGGCCACATGCCAAGCATGCCGTGCCAGCATGAGCCAACGCCAGCCCCAGTCACTGTGTTGAAACGCGCGGGCTCATTCCTCGCGGCGCAGTTTGTCGTGGATGCGCTTGTTGGTGCGCCACACCAGCCACAGCACCAAGGGGACGAAAGCGCCTGCCGCCATCTCGGGGTGAATCGGCAGGCCCGCGGCCTTGCCCGCTTTGCCCAAATACAGCAACAAGCTGATCACGTAATACGAGATGGCCGCGATCGACAGGCCTTCCACCGTGGTTTGCAGGCGCAGCTGCATGGCCTGGCCTTTGGTGAGTTTTTCCAGCAACTGGCTGTTTTGTTCTTCGGTGGCGATGTCCACGCGCGTGCGCAGCAGGGCGCTGGTGCGACTGATGCGCTCAGAAAGAGAGGTCAGGCGCTGCCCCGTGGCGGCCACCGTGGCCATGGCGGGCGACAAACGCCGACGCATGAATTCGCCAATGGTTTGGGTGCCGCTGATGGGCGATTCGCGCAACTCGGCGATGCGCTCGCGCACCAGATTGTCGTAAGCGGCGGTGGCGGCAAAGCGAAAGGAGTGCTCGGCGGTGATGAGTTCGACCGAGGCGGCCAGACCGATCAGGCGATCGAGCATGGTCTGGTCTTGTGCGGCCTTGTTTTGCAAGGCGGCCGTGATGTCGGCCAGCTCGCGTTCGGCCAAGCTCAGTTGCGCGCCCACGGCTTTGGCCACAGGCAAACCTCGCAATGCCATCAGACGGTAAGTTTCCAGCTCCAGCAAGCGCTGCGATATGCGGCCGCCGCGCGTGTCGCTGGTGGTTTCGGGTGCCAACACCAAAATGCGCTCAAACCCGCTGGGACGCAAATGGAAATCGGTCACCACCAGCGAGTGCGCGGGGTTGCCCATGCGCGATGCCACCACGGTGTCTTCACCGAACCATTGCTGAGCTTTGCACAAGGATTGATGGGGGGCACTCAAATCGTCGTGCAGCATGATGAGCTCGATGGCCGCGAAGGTGCGTCCGGGAATGGCAGCCAGCCAACCATCGGGCAAGGCCAAGTGGCTCAGCAACTCCGGGTCTTGCGACGCCAAGTCCACGCCTTGCGGCAGCGCTTGAACCAGCGAGTAGCGGGTGAATTCGGTGTGCCGCTCCCACTTGAGGGTGTAGGCGCCCAGGCTCAGGCGCACAAAGTTGCCTTGGATCTCTTTGAACAACAAATCGGGTTGAATGCGCTTGAGGTGCTCCCATTCCTGCTCGCGGCTGATCCCGCTGTTGAATACAGCCACCAGCACAATGAAGGCAGGCAAGTGGATGCTGGCCGTGGGTCGTGCGTGGACCTCGTTGTGCAGCTCAATGCGCAAAGGGTCGTCATCGGGCAGGGTGTTCATGGGGGCGCTGTGGTGGTCCGGGCGGGCACGGTGTTTCATTCTAGCGATGGGTTTTGCGTGCCGTCAGCCCCAGCAGGCCCGACATGCCCTGGTGGCCCGTGCCCTCGGTGATCTCGGCCTCGTAGGTGCGCAGGTCCAGGATGTCCAGGTCGCCGAAGGCGTCCAGCATCAGGGCTTCGTCGTACAGGTGCGCCAATTTGCCAGGGCCGCCCGTGTTGAAGTCCAGTTGACGTGGCGTGTAGCCCTGAATGATCAGGGTCCCGCCGGGTTTGAGGCTGCCCAGCATGCGCGTGAAGATGACACTGCGTTCATCGGGCGTGGCGAACTGGAAAAAGATGCCCACTACGTTGTTGTAATGCTCAGGCCGCCAGTCAAAAGACTGCCAATCGCTGCACACATAACTCACCTTCACTTGTCGGCTTTGGGCCAGGGCTTGGGCTTTGCGAATGGCGTTGTCCGAGAAATCAAAGGCATCGACCTGCCAGCCTTGCTCGGCCAGCCATACGCCGTTTCGGCCCTCGCCATCGGCCACCGCCAGCACGTTCCCGGGTGTCAGATGGGCCGCTTGAGACTCCAAATACGCGTTGGGCGCTTGGCCAAACACATAGTGTTCGGCGGCAAAGCGCTGGTTCCAAGTTTGTAGGGGATTGTTGAATGTGCTCATCGGGTGACTCCTTCAAACCCGAGAGGCTAGCAGAGCCTATAAGGCCATGTGCAACTGAAACACCGAGTTAGGGGCCTTGGGCACCAAGGGCGCTGTCAGGGGTTTGAACTTGAAGCGGTTGACCACGGGCGCTTCAATCGGGATGTGCATCGCCTGCAAAACCACAAAATCGGACAAAGCAGACTGACTCAAGGTGTCGATGATCACCCGCTCAAGTCCCCACTCGAAGTCAGCTGCTTCAAGCGGCAGCGATTCGCTGCCCTGCTGCGCCAAGGTGGGCTCGAACACGGCGGCAATGTCCCACATGGAAATCATCGCCAAGTCGCCCCTGATTTCGTAGCCGCCGCCCGGGCCTTTGCGTGACGACACGATCTGATGGTCTTTCAGGGGCTTGAGGATGCTTTCCAGGTTGGAGATCGACAGATGCAAGCGACGGGCCAGCTCGGTGGTGGAGACGCGGCCCAGGTTTTGTTGTGCAGCGATCAGCACGCACACATCCATGGCATTGATGGTTTTGTTGGAAATCATGTGTAAACCCTCCATGAGTAGGATTTTGCGGTAAATAACTCCTCAAATTTCGTGATTTTTAGTCGAATTAGAATTTTCGACATAAAATCTACGCAATACCTGAACAAATAAAGACCTGTGTGCCCAATAACCCAAACGCTCAGTCACCGCTCTACCGCATCGGCGCCGTCTCCAAGGCCACCGAGATTCCGGTCTCCACTTTGCGCATCTGGCAAACCCGTTATGGCGCATTCACCCCCGTCAAGACCGAGGGCAACCAGCGCTTGTTTGCCGAGCACGATGTGTCCAAGGCGCTCTTGCTCAAACAGCTTTCGGGGGCTGGGCATGGCATTGGCAGCATCGCGGGTCTGGATTTGGCGCAGCTGAGACAGCTGTGCCACCCGGACCATCAGGCTGCGGCGGTGTTGGCTCCAGCCCAGCCCGTGTGTTTGGCGGTGGTGGGTTTGGGACTGGCCAACCGCATCGAGTCGCATCAATTTGCCGCTGTTCTGAGCCAGCATCGCATTCAGGTCACCGACGTGCTCGATGACCTGGCCACCGCGCGTCACGCGACTTTGTCAGGCAAGCCGCAAGTTCTGCTCGTCCAGGTCAACTCGCTGCAGGACACGGTGTTCGAGTCGATCCAGGCGCTGATGCAGCGTCAGCCGTTTGCGCAGACCATCGTGCTGTACCACTTCGCGCCCGACAGGGTGGTGCAAACCATGAAGTTGGCCGGTTTGACGGTCCGGCGCAACCCGATCTCGGACAGCGAGTTGGCCGAGTTGTTGCAGTCGATTTTGTTTGTCGACCGCGACCGGGCCCAGGCCTATGGCCACCAAGGGGCGGTGATTGCCGGTCGCAAATACTCGGACGACACTTTGCGGCGCGTGGCGGGCATCTCAACCAACGTCTTGTGCGAGTGCCCCAAGCATGTGGCCGAGCTGATCGCGCAATTGGCCAGCTTTGAGACCTACAGCCAGGAATGCTTGAACAAGAACACCGAAGACGCGCACCTGCATTCGTATTTGCGCGCCATCTCAGGTTCGGCACGCAGCTTGTTCGAAAACGCGCTCGAAAAAATCGCGCAGCACGAAGGCATTGATTTGCGAGAAACCGCCCGCTCCAACCCGCCGAGCCAACACCACAGCCGCCGCTGATCCCGAGCCGACCACCCGCTGGCACGAAACGTCCCAGGGCCGCTTTAAGGTTGATGGGATGGCGAATGGACTGATGCAGTGGCGAGTGGACTGATGCAGTGGCGAGTGGACTGACGCCACGCCGTTGGCACCCGCTTTGGTCCAGGCTGGGTCGAACTGAGCGGCTAAGCCTTGGTCGCTGAGTCTGTGGTGCTAGAAGGCGCGCGCAGATCAAGCAAACGTTCGATTTGTGCGCACAATTTTTCGGGCTCGAAGGGCTTGAGCATCAACACGTTCAGCCCAGCCGCTTCAAAGCGTGCCAGGTCCTGTTGGTTCACATTCGCGGTCAAGCCGATGACGGGCGTGCTGGCCACCCAGGGCAGTGGGCTGGCGCGCAGAGTGCGCGTGGCTTCAATGCCATCCATGTGGGGCATCACCATGTCCATGAACACCAGATCATGGTGCTGGTCTTGCAGGGTTTGTAAGGCTTTTTCCCCATCTGCCGCCTCACGCACGGTGCATTGGTGTTGAATCACAACCAAATCTGAGCCAATTTCCGAGCTTTACACGTTGAAAATTGAGCCACGTTGAGAGCTACCCTGCTTATTTTTTATGCAGGGTGGCAGGAGTGATCAACGTGAGTACATT
>Ga0247831_1006995_pt1 | contig 12903 bp, 9 predicted proteins | sample LaCruzMarch2015__9_FD_192406 | JGI IMG/M metagenome (GOLD analysis project Ga0247831, IMG submission 192406) | Freshwater microbial communities from meromictic Lake La Cruz, Castile-La Mancha, Spain - LaCruzMarch2015_1m | ecosystem: Environmental > Aquatic > Freshwater > Lake | place: Spain...
TACTCGACGTACAAATATTGTTGCATGCACAAAAGCTTATCATGGCTCAACACAAGGTGCATTATCGCTTGGTGAAGAGCAATTTAAACGTAATTTTCGACCATTACTTTCTTCTATTGATAAAATTGAAAGAAATAATTTTACTGATTTAGAAAAAATAACCAACAAAACTTCCGCAGTTTTCTTCGAACCAATAGGAGGAGAATCAGGCGTTCGTGAGGCTGATTATGCCTACATGAATGCATTACGAAATCGTTGTTATGAGGTTGGAGCTTTGTTAGTTTTTGATGAAATTCAGTCGGGTTTTGGGCGAACGGGTAAGTTTTGGGCTTTTGAACATTATGATGTCAAACCCGATATTTTGCTTTGTGCCAAAGGAATGGGCGGAGGAATGCCAATCGGTGCATTGATAGCTACACACGAAATTATGGGCGTCTTTAAAGATAATCCAATCTTAGGGCATATTACAACATTTGGTGGGCATCCAGTTAGTTGTGCTGCATCTTTGGCAACATTAAATGCAATTTTTGATGAAAACATGCTGTATGACCCCAAAAATTGTAAGTCTGGATGTATTCATTCAAAATGTCGTTCGACAGATTGTAATTTCATTGAACAGAAATCTGAATTATTTAAAAAATTGTTGGTTCATCCAAAAATTAAAGAGGTAAGGGGAAAAGGCTTGATGTTAGCTGTAGAATTTGAAAGTTTTGAGGTTTTAAAACCAATCATCGACCGTGCCATCGAAAAAGGTGTAATTACAGATTGGTTCTTATATTGTGATAATTCAATGAGAATTGCACCACCTTTGGTCATTACTGAAGAGCAAATAAGATTTTCTTGTGAAGTTATTTTAAGTTGTATCGAATAATGATTTAATAGAGACGTTGCCATTTTGAAATTAAAGCAACGTCTCTTTTTATATTATTTAACCATTCGTCTCACCTGTTGTATTTCTCCATTTTGCAAGCGAGCAAAATACATCCCGCTATTAAAATCCCTTGTGTCAACCACAACTTCGTGTCTTCCAGCATCATATTCACCATCAACTGGCACAGAAATCACTCGCCCAATATTATCAAAAATCTGAATCATAGTATGTCCACCTTTTGTAGTAAAAGTCAGCGTTGTTGAATCAGAAAATGGATTTGGGTAATTACCTATAAGATCTTCGGTTAACGTAATCGGTTCATTAGCAGTTATTTTACCACAGGCTTGCACTTGAACGAGCGGCAAAGGTTGAAAATCTTTTAATAATACATCATCCACATAAGACTGGTCTAGACAAAACCATTGAGTAAGGATCGATGCATAAACCGAACGAAAATCGTATTGCATTGTGACGTTATCGTTGGTAGTTGGCGAAGCCGCAATATCTGGAGATTTACCAAGCACAATTGGGTTTACTAAATCACCAAACATAAACATTGGAGCGGCAGCACCGTGGTCTGTTCCAACACTAGCATTAGATTTTACTCTTCGTCCAAATTCTGAGTAAGTTAAGCCCAATACTTTTTTCGAAACGCCTAATCCAGACAAATCATCAGAAAAAGCCTTGATTGCATCACTCACGGTTTTCCAAAGATTAGTATGTGAGCCAGTCGCAGTATCACTTGTATTTACTTGAGCACTATGAGTATCAAATCCTCCCATACTAACATAATATACCTTTGTTTTTAAACCTCCCCCAATCAACTGAGCTACAATTTTAAGTTGATTTGCCAATCCTGTATTTGGATATATTGCTTGCTTAGTAACTTTCCCAGCCGCCGATTTAATCGTATTAGCATAAAGATTTGTCTGAGTTGCCACTTCTCGCAAATACTTCAACTCTTTTCCTGCCAACGTATTGGGCGTTGACTCTACTTTGTTCGAAATTAGATTATAAAAACTTAATGGATTTGAAATAGCCATTCCCATTGATTGAATTGGCCCTTGTAAAGCTGTGTTTACCACCGAGCCAATCTGAATTGCTAATGGGTCTGGATATTTTGTATTTGGATATCCCGTCGGAAAACTAGGATTATCAACAGCTAAATACCTTCCAGTCCAACCATTATTTACAAAAATGTTTGAGTCAGAGGCAGTATTCCAAATATCAGTAGCTCTAAAATGAGAGAAATTTGGATTCGGATACCCAACACTCTGTATCAATGCCGCTTTTCCTTCTTTAAACATTGTCTGAAAAGATGTCATTCCTGGATTTAGGCCGAGTGTATCGGTTTGAGGAATGGTCAAAAGTTTTTCTTTTGGTATAGCAATATTTGTTCTTGCATTCTGATAAAGTCCATATTTATCAATCGGAATGACTGTATTTAAGCCATCGTTTCCTCCTGACAATTGCACAACAACGAGTATGTTTTCATCGCCAAGAGCGGCATCATCTACATTTCCAAAGGCTTTGAACGAAAGTCCATTCAATAAAGCAGGCATAACAACACCTGCAAATGTATTTTGTATAAAATCTCTACGTTTCATAGAATCCCAATGTATGTTTAAAGGGTTGTTTTATTTGCAGGTTGCTTAACTCAATTGGTACTCAGGTAAAGCCATCAAGTATTTATATAAATTCCGAAGGCGAGTCGTCACCATATTGAGTGTATTAGTGTCATTTGGTTTACTAATCATCGTATCCCAAAGTTCTGTCCAGTAATAATCTGTAGATTGCCCGCTCAAAAGTATATCTTTTTTCAATTGCTGTACAAGTTCCGTTGTAACAGGTATTTTATATAAAATTTCGAGCGAGTCACTAATTAATTTATTTGGTTCATTTGGTGTAGGCATTTTTTTTGCAAAAGCCACTACATCAAGCTGGATTTTCTTATTGTTTTTGGTAAATCCTGAATTTATAAATGTATCAGTGTATTGATTACGTTTAGGGTATGTATCTGAGTTTACCCAAATTCCATAAAACATCGGAGCTTGATAATAAGCTGGCCAACCTGCCACATTTGGAGGGTCGCCGATATCTTGCTGCATGATTTGACCTTGTCGAGCCATTTCTCCAAATAGATTATAATATTCTTGCAAAAAATCTTTTGGTGAAGGAAATGTAACATTAAATTCTCGGAGAGTTCCGATTACCAAATCAAGTGGGCTTTTTATCATCGACCCGTATACATTGGCATCGTAAAAATGCTGACTTTTGAGGAGAGCCGCCAATACAGGTTTAATTTCATATTTATTATTTCTAAAAATCTTTGCCAAAGGTTCAATAATATCCTTTTCTACGGTAGGAGTGATGTCATAATAGACAAAAAACTGGTAGAGTTTTCGACAAATATAATAACTTACTTCTTCAACCGCAAAAATCATTGAAAGCAAATCATCCAATTCTTTTTCTGCACCTGCTGCTGTATTCGTTCCTTTTATGACAGTATTATTATAAAAAGCTGAGAATTTTTTATCGGTAGTGTCATGGTTATTAACATTAAAAGTATAAACAATTCTGTCATTATTAATATTAAAACCAGTTAGAACACGAGCGGCGGCCTTTACATCGTCTTCGGTATATTTTGAGCCACTGCCTTTGCCAAGTGTGAAAAGTTCTTGCAATTCACGGCCATAATTTTCATCTGGGGCATTTTTAGTGTTTAATCTGCCATTCAAGTAGCGAAGCATTGCAGGGTCAAGGGTAATTTGTCTAACAAAATCCTTAAAATTACCCAACGCATTTTTCCTGAGTACTGTATTGTAAATATACACAAAGCGAGCATCATCTACATCATTGATTTCAGTGGAAAAATGATTATGCCAAAATAGCACCATTTTCTCATTGATATTACGTTTTTGTGTCGCCATTTGAATAGCCCACCAATATTTATAGGAAGCTCTTCTACGTGAGTTTACAGTTCCATCGCCATAAATTGCATTGACCCAAGTTTCACCAAATTTAATGCCTTGTGGGTCTTTATAGTCAACTGTATCGTAGTAATTAAGGGGTGGTTCAACTGGAGTTGGGGTAGCCAAAAGTTCATCAATTGTTTGGCTGACTGTCTTTTTCTGAAAATAGGCAATGTCGTCAGGGTTTGCACCAAACATTGTACGCTTCAGTAAATGACTAATTTGAGCGGTTTTCCATTCGCCCTTGTACTCGTCGATTCCACCTTGAATGGCTGTTGGAGAGTAAAACTGAGTCATAATTTATGATTAGGGTTTGTATTATTGACAATCATTTACGTTTAAGGTTTAATTTACTTCAATAAAAAATAAATTATTTAAATATTCAAGGTACGGTTTTAATATTCTACAGCCATATACGACCTCTGACACAAAAGTTTTGTTTAAAGTTTCTTCGTCAGTAAATCTGTGAATAAAAAAAAGTTCTTTATATTTCAACAATTCTATATCAGGATGCTCAGCGGAATATCCTTTAGGCGTTTTTTTTAATTTTTCTCCATGAATTTCGTTAAAATAACTTTTGAATTTTTTTTCCTCAATAATATTTTTCAATCGATTAGGGCTATAATCAATTTCCTGTCGAAAACTTGTTATTTGAGTGCTTGTCGGAAACCACATTCCACCACCTAAAAATGATTTCTCGTTGTGTTGAATATGCAAATAAAAATCAACTTTACCTGATTTTCTTCCACCTGGGCCAAATGCCGCTGCTAAATGATTTTTGTAGGGTGACTTGTCGACCGAAAACCTTACATCTCTATTAATGCGAAAAATACAACTTTTTACTGAAGTATTCAATAAATTTTCTTGAAAATTTACAATTTCGGCAAGAACCATCTGACATAAATTCTCAAAATTTTCTTTTACTTGGTCATAATCCTTTCTATTAGCATGAAACCACTCTCGATTATTATTTAGCTCTAAGTTTTTTAAAAATTGATGTGAAGTATGGGTAAGCATTGGTAATTTTATCTATTTTTGTTGAAAATTACAATATTTTATTTAATTTCAAAAATTATGGCAAGAATTTTAACAGGCATTCAAGCGAGCGGTGTTCCGCATCTCGGAAATATACTTGGAGCGATTTTGCCTGCCATTAAATTATCACAAAATCCTCAGAACGAATCTTTTCTTTTTATAGCAGATTTACACTCGATGACCACCATCAAAGATGCAAAAGTTATGCAAGAAAATACACGTTCGGTTGCGGCTGCGTGGTTGGCTTGTGGCTTTGATGCCGAAAAGAATTTCTTTTATCGTCAGTCTCGTTTGGCTGGTTATCATACCGAACTAATGTGGTACCTAAATTGCCAAACGCCTTTTCCGATGCTGGCAAATGCTCATGCATTCAAAGACAAATCTGACCGCCTTTCAGATGTAAACGCTGGACTTTTTACTTATCCTGTTTTACAAGCGGCCGATATTGTTCTTTATGGAGCTAATTTTGTTCCTGTTGGAAAAGACCAACGTCAGCATCTAGAAATGTCGAAAGACATTGCTTCCATCTTTAATCGGACTTATGGTGAAGTTCTAACTTTACCAGAGCCATTAATTGATGAATCAGTTATGGTTATTCCGGGGACTGATGGAACGAAAATGAGTAAATCTTATAATAATTACATCAATATTTTCTTAGCCGAAAAACCTTTATTGAAGGCCATAAAATCTATAATTTCAGATAGTACAACACTTGAGGAACCTAAAAATCCAGATTCTGACGTCACTTTTAAATTATTTTCGCTGGTTGCCGAATCAAGCGAGATCGAAGAAATGCGTCAGCAATATTTGGCAGGCGGTTTTGGTTATGGTCATGCCAAACAGGCATTGTTTGAGGTTTTGTGGAAGAAATTTGAAAAAGAAAGAGAAATTTTTAATTATTACATGGCCAATGAAGAGGCTTTAGAAGCTAAATTGAGGCATGGTGAGGCCAAAGCCAGAGAAATTGCTGAAATGACAATCAATGATGTAAGAGGAGTATTAGGATATTTATAAGATGATTGAAACAATCAGATATGCGGAATATGAGTGGTTTTTATGGCTTAATAGCTTCCATTCAACATTTTTGGACACAATAATGTTTTGGGTCACGTATCGTTTTACTTGGATACCACTTTATATTTACATCATTTATTTTCTTTACAAAAATATTCGTTTTGATTTTGTAAGAAGTCTATTATTTGTCTTGATTTCAGTAGGATTGGCCGACAGAATTACCTCAGGGTTTATAAAACCTTATTTTCAACGCTTGAGGCCGTGTCATGACCCATTTATTCAGCATCTTGTACATGTTGTGGGTAATTGTGGCGGGCAATATGGTTTTGTTTCGAGTCATGCGTCCAATTGTTTTGCGTTGGTCGCGGCAATTTTAATCTTGTTTAAAACGTATAAAATTGAAACTAATTTACCGCTTTTTTTGGCTATTTGGGCAATAATTGTTTCATATAGTCGTATTTATGTGGGTGTTCATTATCCAACTGATATATTGCTTGGAGGTTTAATTGGTTTCTTAATTCCGTTTGCAGTTTATCCTTTAATTACATTTTTCAAAAAAAATTATTAATTTAAACTTAATCTTATGAAAAAAACACTTTCAATCATTGCATTTTCACTTATTTCCACTTTTTCTTTTGCACAGGATATTATGCAAGGCACATGGTATAATGAAGAAAAAACTGGAAAAATTCAGTTTTTTAAGCAAGGAGACAAAATCAACGGTAAAATTGTTTGGCTAAAAGAACCCAATGAAAATGGTAAGCCAAAAGTGGATAAGGAAAATCCCGATGCCAAACTAAAAACTCGCCCAATCTTAGGGATGATGAATTTAAAAAACTTTAAAACTACTGGTAAAGGAACTTGGGAAGATGGAGAAGTTTATGACCCTAAAAATGGTAAAACGTATTCTTGTAAAATGACATTAGTTAGTCCAACGCAGCTTGATGTTCGTGGTTTTATGGGAATTTCGATTATCGGACGTACTTCAAAGTTTACAAAGGCTGATTAAAAAATTTATTTTTAAAATAAAAAAAGCCTCCCAATTCTCTCGAAAAGGGAGGATTTTTTGTATTTGCTAGAGGTAATTATTTTACTTCTTCAAAGTTTACGTCAGTTACACCTTCGTCAGTAGTTGTCGTGCTTCCGCCAGCTTGTTGGCCACTCATGTCATCAACGTTTGGAGTTGCACCTCCAGCATACATTTCTTGCGAAGCCGTTTGCCATGCTGCATTGATTTTCTCCATTGCAGCATCAATCGCAGCTAAATCTTTAGTGCCATGAGCAGCTCTCAATTCGGTTAATGAACCTTCAATCGCAGATTTATTGCCTTCTGAAAGTTTTTCACCATATTCTTTCAACTGTTTTTCAGTTTGGAAAATCATGGTATCAGCCGCATTTACTTTTTCAACTTTCTCTTTTTCAGCTTTGTCAGCTTCTTCATTGGCTTTTGCCTCATCACGCATTTTTTGGATTTCTGCGTCAGATAGGCCTGAAGATGCTTCAATTCTTATTTTTTGCTCTTTACCAGTTCCTTTATCTTTAGCTGTTACGTTCAAGATACCGTTTGCATCTACATCAAACATTACTTCTACTTGAGGAACACCACGTGGTGACGGTGGAATGCCATCTAAATGGAATCGTCCTAATGTGCGATTTTGAGTGGCCATAGGGCGTTCACCTTGTAAGATATGTAATTCAACAGATGGTTGATTATCAGCTGCTGTTGAGAACGTTTCACTCTTTTTAGTTGGAATCGTTGTATTCGACTCAATCATTTTTGTGAATACGCCACCCAAAGTTTCGATACCAAGTGATAACGGAATAACATCAAGCAATAAAATATCTTTTACTTCGCCTGTCAAAACCCCACCTTGAACAGCCGCACCGATAGCAACAGCTTCGTCGGGATTTACGTTTTTAGATGGTTTTCTTCCGAAGAATTTCTCAACTTCCTCTTGAACTTTAGGGATACGCGTTGAGCCACCAACCAAAATTACTTCGTCAATGTCGCTGATGCTAATATTTGCGTTTTTCATGGCACGCTTACAAGGCTCCATCGCTCTTTGTATCAAACTGTCAGCCAATTGTTCAAATTTTGCCCTTGAAAAGTTTCTTACCAAGTGTTTCGGTATTCCATTAACTGGGAATATGTATGGCAAGTTGATTTCAGTTTGTGCCGAACTCGAAAGTTCAATTTTAGCTCTTTCGGCCGCTTCTTTTAAGCGTTGTAAAGCCATTGCATCTTGAAGGAGGTCGATACCCTCATCTTTTTTAAATTCATCTGCCAACCATTCAATAATTACTTGGTCGAAGTCATCTCCACCAAGGTGCGTATCGCCATCAGTTGATTTAACTTCAAATACACCATCTCCCAATTCAAGAATCGAAACGTCGAAGGTTCCACCACCCAAGTCGAAAACAGCAACTGTAATGTCTTTTCCTTGCTTGTCAAGGCCATAAGCTAAAGCAGCAGCAGTGGGCTCGTTGATTATACGTTTTACATCTAAACCAGCGATTGTTCCCGCTTCTTTAGTTGCCTGACGTTCTGCATCGTTGAAGTATGCAGGGACTGTAATAACCGCTTCTGTAACAGTTATTCCGAGATAGTCTTCGGCAGTTTGCTTCATTTTCTGAAGAATTGATGCCGAAATCTCTTGTGGAGTATATAATCTGTCGCCAATGCGTACACGTGGAGTGTTGTTTGCACCCTGTTCTACATCATAAGTGATTGTTTTCAATTCACTTCCAACTTCTGTATAACGTTTACCCATGAAACGTTTGATAGAAGAAATAGTATTTTTAGGATTAGTGATAGCTTGACGTTTGGCAGGGGCTCCAATTTTCTTTTCTCCATTCTCTAAAAATGCTACAATCGAAGGTGTTGTACGAGCTCCCTCGCTGTTTGCAATCACAACAGGTTCGTTTCCCTCCATCACAGCAACGCACGAGTTTGTTGTTCCTAAGTCAATTCCAATAATTTTTCCCATGTTTCTTGTGTCAGTATTTTTAATCAATTTATTTCAATTATTAATCTCCTCAATAGAAATGCCAAGCATAATTTTGGCAGAAAATACTGACAGATTGTCAGAGAATCATTTGGTCAATTTCCTTGATGTTCTTAATTTTGTCTCTATTATAGGAGCAACTTCCAAATTGTCAGCCGAAGAAGATGGTGCACTTGGTGTATCTGGGCAGCCAGCTATTTTTGCAATAAATACCGTTCCACTATTTGCACTAAATCCAGGAAGAAGAGTTATAGATTTCGCTGCATTGTAGTTTACTTTAGCTCTAGATGATATTACGTTGTTTGCACTAATTGTTTGAGAAGCATTAAAAGTTAGTGAAGTGGATGAACCACTAAAATTATCTTTGTTTTTAATTAAAGTATATAGGCTTTTACAATCAGGAATGACTTTAACAGTATCTTTTACGGCAATGCTCGTACAATCACCAATTTTACAAGTAACACTATAAATTATTGTATCCATTGAACTAACCACCAAAGGATTAGAGTTTGAACCATTTGACCAAGTAACTATTCCGCCAAAACAACCATACGCAGTTAATGAACTTGATTGACCTTTGTTAATAATTTTTTTAGAATTCGCAATAATCATATTTTGAAGAGTAACTATTTCTATCAAATTACTTTGATTTGAAACATTACCAGAATAATCAACTGCTTTTACTACAAATGTATAGTAGTGTAACTGGTTTAGGCTTGATACGCCGAATGTAGTTATTGGAGCATCAACACTACCTATAAAATCACCATCTTGATAAATATTGTATTTTTCAACCTCCATATTATCGGTTGAAGAATTCCATGTAAGTGTGACACAATTTTGAGAAAGCAAACTTTCTTTCAATGACGTTGGAGCTGAAGGTACTTGCGTATCTACACAGTGAAGGCGAGCATTCGCCCAATCGGCATGGTCGGCAAAGAAACTGTCTCCTGCGTCATTAACTTCTAATTTTAACTCATTAACATCTTTTACATCAATATTGAGCTTTACTGCCGAACTGTTTTTATTGAGAGTAGCACTAGTGTAGGATAAAACATTATCTTTATATACTCTAAAAATAACTGTCGCTCCTTCAGTAGCTGTTGCAATTTCATCATCAAGCCCGATTGTTGAAATAAATCGACTGTAATTGTTATTTAAATTATAAACAATAGTTGAATTAGCATGCACACCAATGCCTTTTGAATAAGATACTCCTCTGATCTTTAAAGTTGTTCCATCGCCAGCTCCAGCTTCCCCATTACTTTTGTCTGTCTCTATTGGTCCCCAAGAGTTAGTAGAGCTAGATGGTTGAATATCAGATAAATAAGTTATGCTCGAACATCTTTCGCCAACACTAACTGGTTGCGTAAATGTAATATTACCTTGAACATCTGTAACATAGCAGCGATAAGAGCCTGATGAGCGGTCGATACTTTGGCTTATAGCTTCCGTTGCATCTTCATAATCTTCGTTTCCTATATCTATTCGTACCCATTTATAAGTATTATATCCTGCTGGAGCAGTAAGGCGAAGTACGTTTGTAGATTGCCAACTTATTGATACTTGTGGGAAGTTTCGAGCCGAAATCGGTATTGCATTTTTAAAGAAATCTTCACTAAGTGCAGCATTCCATCTATTTGCCAATTCAATTAATCCTCCACCAAAAAAATGGACACCATAATCATAATCACTTCGAAAAGAGCCTAAAATATCATCTGTTGAGGGTCCAGAAAATATTTGATTGCTACTATTTACTAAAGAGTTTTGTGCGTTTATGATATTATAGTTAGGATTTCCTAAACCACCGTTGGCATTTTTATCAGAAACAGATGCTTTTGAAACTACCCATGGAATTTTGCCTATTTCTAAACGAGTTTTATCAATCACATGATTAATGTTTGAAAAATAATTTGATTCAGAGGTAATAGCATAATTATCAGCTTCACCGTGATGCCATAAGATAGCTCTCACTCCAAAAACAGAGGCATAGTAATTAATAATTTTTTCTAGGCCTGAATAGGGGGCTCCGACTAAATTGCAATACTGTGCTTTAGTATAAACATTTTTTGTTTCTTGGCCATCTGAACTTTCTTTCCAATTGTATGATGTGGTAGCTGTTGCACCTGCGTTAAAAAATACAATTGGCACATCAAGTTTTTTAACTAAATCGTCGCCAAGTTTACCATAACACCAAGGGTTGAAACCTGTTTTTGAAAGGTAGCTTCTTGTGTTGCCATCGCTGAATATCTGACTAAATGATGGATAATTTGGTGTTTTTTTGTCGCATTGACCAATATCTATATTGTACCATGACACCTCATTATGGCTCAAAACTCGTTCGTCGTTCGCTCCAACTTCTCCTTGAAAACCATCAAGTCCTTGTGCATTTGATTGTCCAGCTATCAAAAAAACTTCTCCTACCCCAACTTTATTCAAACTAGTAGTAGCTACTATATTAGATCCTGATTTTCCTCTCAACTCGACTGTGTACCAGCCACCAGGTACATTTGAAATATACCCATTGAAAATTCCACCATTAAAATAGGTAGTCAAGGTCGTCCAATCAATAATAACCTGACCATTCTTAACATTAATAAATCGAGCCTCAACAGAAGTCATATCTGTGGAATAATTCCCTGCAATATTTATTGTCGCACTATTGTTTATGCTTCTTTGAAAAACAGCCTTCTCCATTGGAAAGGTGATGCTTATTTGTCCAATTGAAAAAAAAGAAATAAAAATCGCCAGAGTGAGCGAAACTACAAATTTCATGTAGGATGTTTTTTAGTATAAAATCATAAAGCGACCTCAAAATTAAGAAAAATAAGCAGTCAATTTAAAGCATCCATCGCACTATTTATTAAATGGTCTAATATATTTAACTTACCACATTTTTTCGAAATCTATTTTATATTATTTCCCTCCGAATAAGCCTCCTAGCAGGCTGCCGAGTCCATCACTACTTTGTTTTTGACCTCCCAATGCATTACTCGCCAGATTCATTAAGTCGCTCATGTCTAATTTTCCGTCTGATAACGCAGCGGTGCCTTGACTAAGAATGTTTTCGAAGTCAATTCCACTTGTTTTACCACCAGTGATTGAACCCATCAAGCCACCAATGTCGATTGAATTGTCATTCGGGTCGTTCGTTTTATTGATAAGATCACCCAATACGGATGGTAGCATATTGCCAACAACGTCAGAGGCCGTAGAATTTGACAAACCAAATTTACCCATTAGATTACCAATAACGCTCTGTGCAATGCCTCCAACAATTGGGTTCGAAATTAAGCTTCCAGCGTTTCCAGCTCTACCACCTAATAATCCAATTAAACTACCAAGACCTCCCTGTGAATTCGCTTGGTTTGAAAGACCTCCCATAAGACCTTGCATAATTTCTCCCATAACACCCTCATTGTGTTCATTTGGAACTTCAGGGTTTTGAACCACAGCACCTTGACCAGCTTGTTGAATAAGACTTTGCAATAATTCTAACATTTTATTCTAATTTAATGGTTTATATTTGTTGCGAAATTACTATTTTGATTACATTTAATTTCAAATATATTGAAAATATTTTCGGATATTTGAAACCAAAAGTATAGAAAAGTAAAAAATCGCGTTAAAGTAATTTACTAAACAACCTAAAGTGAGCGAAATCATTCAAAATTCAGAGAAAACATTCGTCGAATTATTGACAGATAGTGTTAGTGGTGTATTTTATCCAAGTGAGTCCGATGAAAAAATTAGAGTCATTGATTGGCAGGCAGATAATCCAGCTCCTTTTGATACAATCCTTTTTCGAAGATATATTGGAGTTACTCCGGCTGTGAGAGTGGAGGTGTTGCAGTGGGAAAAATTCTTTGATTCAATTATGTTTGAAAAAGAATGGTGGACTGATTTTGAGAAGCAGCGAGCTGCCAAATTTTTGATAATCAAAGATTTAGTTATTGAAAATCTCGAAAATTTAGAATTTATACGAGCTGGTAATCAAGTTGAATTT
>Ga0247831_1006999_pt1 | contig 12896 bp, 12 predicted proteins | sample LaCruzMarch2015__9_FD_192406 | JGI IMG/M metagenome (GOLD analysis project Ga0247831, IMG submission 192406) | Freshwater microbial communities from meromictic Lake La Cruz, Castile-La Mancha, Spain - LaCruzMarch2015_1m | ecosystem: Environmental > Aquatic > Freshwater > Lake | place: Spain...
AAAGGTAATTGGAACAGAAGCACACAACGAAATTGTATCCACCAAATTAATAGTTACTCCAGGAGAAACAACGATTGTTACTGTATCTGAATCATTTACTAAACAATCATCATCAACGATTGTAAGCGTTATTTGATAAGTTCCCGGTGTAGAATAGGTTACAGTTGTTGTTGTGTTCACGGAATCAAGCGTTCCATTTCCAAAATTCCATAGAAAATAACTTGTTTGTACAGAAGAATTCGTAAGAGTTACGGTCAAAGGAGCACATCCTTGTTGATTATTTAAGGTTATTTCGGCAGTTGGCGGAACATCAAAAATCACCACTACACTATCTATTCTATCGCAATATTGATTTCCAACCTTAATATAATATTTACCATCGGGAGGAGAAACTGTTATAATTGAATCAGTTGGAACATTTAAAGGATTTGTAAAATTCGGAGACGTTGACCATGTAAAATAATCGCCCGTTCCGTTGCTATTTGCAATCAATTGAGTTGGAAGTGAGTTACATAACTTTAAGGTATCAGGTACATCAATTTGGATAGAATCTAAAACAGTGATGGTAACACGAGCAGTGTCAACAATCAAACAAAAACTATCTGTTACATACAAATTCACTTGGTAAGTTCCTGGTGTATCATAAGTTATTACTGGATTTACAGTAACTGAATCCAAATTTCCATTTCCAAAATCCCACAAAAAAGTATCGTCTTCGGAAGAACTATTATCAAAAGTAACAGTGAAATCTTGGCAACCTTCCACTTGATCGGTAGTAAATTCAGCATTTGGTATTACGCCTGTGTCAAATTTATAGATTGCATTGTTACAATTACTACTATTATTCGTTGCAGACCAAGCTCCCGGTGTAGTTGGGAAATCATCGTTTCCTCCACAGCCTGCACAAACAGATTGATACACAATTCCATTTTTATCAAAGCGGGAAGTTCCACCATCAACATGCTCTTGTGCTTGATTTCCACCAATGTAAGTTCCATACAAAATGCCTCCAAAATCTCGTTCAAGAACCAATAAATAAAAATCAAAACCATTTGGTGGTGTCAAACGAAAAGCATCTGGAGTTACAGGCATTCCATTTATGGGTGTTCCTTGCAAAATATTTGCTCCCCAAGCCGAAACATAGATATTTCCGCAAACATCAACTAAAAATGCAGCTGGAGAAACGTTGATTGCTGTGCTTCCATTTCCAAATCGAGTAGAAGCCATATTTGTATTCAACGCTGGATTTAATTTTATGATGAAATTACTACTGTTTCCATTTGAATAGGGAGCATTGACCACTGGAAAAGTTCCTCCGACTGATTGACCAAGTAAAAAAATATTATTATCTCTATCCACTTCTACAAAGAAAACTTGATCGTATTGATTCCTACCGATGTAACTAGCTTGTGTGATGTTATTTCCAGTTGGAGGTAATTTCACAACGAATCCTTCGGCTGTTCCTCCAGCATTTGCAGGTTGCCAACCACCTGTAGTTGCTATTAAATTGGTTGATTTTGTACCTCCTGCAAAAATAATGTTATCAAAATCATCTACTTTTAATGAGTAACATGCATCATCATCTGAACCGCCATAATAACTTGAAAAAAGCAAACTTTGAAAATCGGCAGCCAATTTGAAAACAAAACCATCTTGTCCACCTCCATTTGTTCCTTGAACAGCATTAACAACTGGAAAATTGGTTGATTTTGTACAAGATGCCACTAGAACATTGTTATTTTGGTCTAACATAATTTCGCCTCTGAACTGATCACCATAATTTGAAGTTAGTCCTGAATAAGCATTTACTGAATTATAGGGCAAATTAGCATCCGTATAATTAACTCCATCATTTCCAGAACCTCCAACAAGTGTTGAGCCCAATAAATTGTGACCATTTGTGCTCAATTTTGCAACATAAATATCTGTTCCCTGGTTAGAATAATAGACACCATTAAAAAAAAACTGAGCTAATGTTCCACCATTGTGAGTTTGGTCAAAAGCATTTGCTGTTGTTGGAAAATCGACGCTTGAGGTTGCCCCAAAGAAATAGAGATTATCACTCAAATCACAAATCATACTGTGAACCGTTTCTGTACCAGTAGTATTGTCTCCGCCACCAACAAACGTGCTCCATAACATTTGTGTTCCAGTTGGATTGTACTTTGTAATAAAAACATCCGTAACGCCATAATTTCCAGCTAAAACCGTAAAATTTGAAGTTATATCAAACGTTTGATTGTCTGGAATTGGGAAATTATTTCCGTAAACTGTTCCTCCAGAATATGCAGTTCCATCGTGACCATAAGTTGCTGTCATTCCGAAGTTATCAGAGTTTGCACCATTGTAAGTAGCAAAAACAAGAACTGGGTCGATAATTAGAGAATAATTTAGATTGTATTTACCCAAATCAAACGTAACATTATCACCTTCAAGAACAAATTTAACTGCCACTTCCTTTTTTTGACCTTCAATAATTTGATACGCATAAGGTTTATTTTCAATAATTTTTCCTAATTCGGTATCAATTACCAAATTTCCTTTTCGATCGATTCGAAGACTTTTTTGACCTGCGTAGTTCAATTTTATTACAGAAGGTTCAATTTGTGGATTAACTATAAATTCATATTTAACCTCATCTCCTTGACCAGTAATTTTTAAATCAATTCCAGTGTAAAACTCTTTCATCACAGCAGATTCATAACCATGTACATCCGATGCCCACTTGCTTTGGTCGTTACCGATAAAATAATTGTAATAAAAATCAGTTGGTTTATTTTTTTCAATTCTAGTTGCTTTTTTTGAACCAACAAAATTCAAATGCACAAGGGTTTCTTTAATCGTTTCTTCTGTAAATCCTGGAGTATTCATTGCGTGAGCTTTGTGCATTGCGGAATAATCCTGCAAATGAAAAATCATTTTATTTTCAAGAACCCATAATTTTCCACCATCCATATTTGCTCGAAAAACAACTCCTTTTGGCCATTGACCTTTATTTTCGATGAGTGTTTTTCCTGAATGATTGTGCGAATGAAGTTGTTTAACACCAGCAAGAGATTGAGCGTTTAATTGGAGAGAGTAACATAAAATGATTAGCAATGAACTAAGAAACAATTTCATTTATTGAGTTTTGAATTACTAAAATAGCAAAAAAAATTGAGAATTGATGCTTCATCTTTAAACCAAAAAGTGTGTTTTCAGTTTTAGGGTCAAGTGTTATGTTTACTTTTTTTTTCTAACCATTAAATTCATTACCCTTAATCCTACCTCAAAAGGGGAAAACTTTCAATTCACTCAAATCTAAGAGAGTACAGGAAAAGTTTTGAAAAGTATAGGTAAGATGTTTTCGTTTTTAGGCAAAGTCCATGAATAATCAGCTTTGTTCCAAACTGCACTTTCAATACTTTTCATCTTTCTAAACAATTGGTCGTTAAACGGGTGCCAAACCTTTATATGATTAGGGTTTTCGGTTTTTTTGAGGTATATTTTATCCACGATTAAAATAGTTTTCCCACCTTAAGTTAGTGAAAAAGTTGATTTCAAACAAAGTAAAAAGACAAAAAAGACTTGCGTAATGTCAACTATAATCTAAAATTGAAGCAATGAGAAACTTCAATTTTCATCCGTCAGCTGACGGACAAATTACCTCATCTTCAAATTATCTAATTTTCCAGAAAAAACTATCTTTGAACCATGCTTACAGTAAGAGAATTAGTTTATAAAGACGAAATGTTAAAATACATTCACGTTTTAAATGATTTGTATCCTTCCTTGACGTTGGAACACTATTCCAAAGAATTGGATGTGATGTTGCCACACAATTATAGACAAGTAGGAGTTTTCGAAGAGGACGAATGCTTGGGAATCAGTGGTTTCTGGATTGGTAACAAATTGTGGTGCGGGAAATACTTGGAATTAGATAATATCGTTGTTTCAGCCGCACATAGAAGTAAAGGTGTTGGGAAATTAATCTTTGATTTTCTTGCTAAAAAAGCACAAGAACACGATTGCACGATGATGGCTTTGGATTCCTATACATCCAACTTCAAGGCGCATAAATTTTTCTACAACGAAGGCTTCGCTCCAAAAGGATTTCATTTCATAAACATCCTGAAACCGGAAGGGGTTAGGTAAGGGTTTATCGCAATAAACCCTTACCTAACCCACTCTTTTTTAAATTGTTCCAAAAAATCAAGCATAACTTTTTGTCGTTCTTCCGCAAGAATTTTCGCTGTTGGTGTTTCCATCCGATCTTTGAGAAGTAGTAATTTCTCGTAAAAGTGATTGATTGTGTGGCTTTTAGAAGTGTAATAATCTTCTTTTGAACTGTGAAGTCTCGGTTCAATTTCCGGATTGTAAAGTGGACGATTTCTACTTCCGCCATAGGCAAATGCTCTTGCAATTCCAATCGCTCCAATCGCATCCAAACGGTCGACATCTCTAACAATTTGACCTTCCAACGAGGCAGCTTCATCCGCAACATTCGCTCCTTTAAACGACACAATTCCAATGACTTTTGAAACTTCTGCCGCTAATTCTTCTGAAGCACCTTTAGAGATTAGTAATTCATAAGCTACTTTTTCACCTTTCTGAAAATCACCATCATTGTATTTGTGATCCGCAATATCGTGTAATAAAGCAGCTAATTCAATGACTTCAAGATTTCCTCCTTCCTGTGTTTGAATGTATTTTGCTGTTTTCCAAACGCGTTCGATGTGAAACCAATCGTGACTTCCTTCAAAAGATTCAAAGCGTTCTTTTACAAATTGTTGAATCGTCTGAACTAACGTATTCATTTATTAAAATTTCAATACTTTTAGGGTAGCGATTTTTGCTCCACTCGTGATTTGAACAAAGTAATAACCTTTTTCAAAATGCGAAAGGTCTAAATTTTTATCGCTCGTTTCAAGTAATAAACTTCCATTCACTGAAAATAAACGAATTGCATCAATTACTTCTTCAGATTCGATTGTCAATTGATTTTGAAATGGATTGGGATAAACTTTAAATCGTAAATCTGTAAGTTCAGAAACGCTTACTGGATCTTCTTTTCTAACTTTAATATCGTCTATGTATAGTTTAAAACCATCGAAAGTTCTATTGACAAAAGCTATATAAATTAGCTCAGAATTGAATCCTTCCAAAGAGAGATTTACTTCGCGATTGGTCCACTCAAAATTTTCTTCTTCAATGTAGCCAATTGTGTCAACGAAATCACTTGGTTGAGTACCAGTGGTAGAAACAAAAACATAATAATCATCTGGGAAAGAAGGATCGTGCGATTTTGCATTCCAAGAAATATAGTTTCCAAAAGATCCCAGTTGCAAAGCCGGAGTAATCAACCAACGATTTGCTGTATCTTCTACACTGAAAAAAGAAGTAGAAGCAGCAACTTTATTAATTGTTGAATCAGGATCATCATACAAAATCCAAGCATTTGTAAATTCAGAGACTTGTGTGTCAGGAGTGTTTGAATCGGCATCAACAATCGTAAAATTGGATGGAATTCCACTTTGAAAATCAATAGTGAGGAGTTCGGTTTGCGCGGTCAATTCATTTGAAAATGGAATCAAAAGCAAGACAAATATTATTTTTTTCATTAAGGCAAATTTAAGCTTAATCTCTGAAAGATGGGCTTTCTAATGTAAAAAGTATAAAAACGATTGGAAAACTGATTTTTGAATTATTAAACTATGTTAGATTTAAAAAAAAGTATTTCGCTTTAAAACCTGTACTATTTTTTGTTCACTTAAATAACCTTCAAAGTTAATTTCATAAATGATTTAAATAAACAAAAAGCAAACCAAAATCTTAAACTTACCTAACTAAATTAATACCTAGCTCCAATCGTTTCAGAAGGCAATGAGCTTTGAATTAAACTCAAATCTTCTTGTGATAATGCAACATTGAATGCACCTAGATTTTCTTCCAATCGATGAATTTTTCTAGTTCCTGGGATTGCTACAATTTCATCATTTTGGTTAAGTAACCAAGCAAGTGCGATTTGTGCTTTTGTTGCATTTTTTGAGTTAGCAATTTCTTCAATTACTTCCACAAATTTCAAGTTTTCTTTTATTGCATCTTCTGTAAATCGTGGAAGTGTCAATCTCCAGTCACTTGGCTCTAAATCAGCTCTACTTTTTATTGCTCCTGTCAAGAAGCCTCTTCCTAACGGACTGTAGGCAACAAACGTAATCCCCAATTCTTTACATACTTCAAAGATTTCATTTTCAGGTTCGCGACTCCACATTGAATACTCTGTTTGTAACGCAGAAATAGGATGAACAGCATGCGCTCTACGAAGGGTTTCGGCATTCACTTCTGAAAGTCCGAGGTATTTAACTTTTCCTTCTTTTACCAATTCGCTCATTGAACCAACTATTTCTTCAATTTCGAGTTTTGGATCTTGACGATGCATGTAGTACAAATCAATTGCTTCAACACCAAGGTTTTGGAGGCTTTGTTCGCAAGCTTGTTTAATATATTCAGGTGTTCCATTGAGTCCGAGAAATTCTCCATTTGAACCGCGCATAACAGCAAATTTAGTTGCTAAAACCACTTTTTCCCATGTACCCTTCAAGGCTTTTCCTAAAAGTTGTTCATTTGCACCCCAACCATACATGTCAGCTGTATCCAAGAAATTCACACCTAAATCAATTGCTTTGTGCAAGGTGTTAATAGATTCATTTTCATCAAACGAGCCATAAAATTCTGACATTCCCATACAACCAAGTCCAATTCTATTAATCAATTGATTGCTGTGTCCAAGTAGTGTTGATTTTTTCATTTTATATTATTTAGTAGTTAGTTGATTTACAGTTTCTTTTATTGCGGTTGCGTTTAAAGTTGGCGTATAATTAAATGCATTATTGAATTTTGAGCTATCAAAATAATAATCTCTATCATATTGATAACGCATTTCATACATTTCTTTGAGTATCGGAACAAATAATCCTAAGGCTTTTAACCCCCAACTTGGTAAAACTTGGTATTTGTTGCTTTTGTTCATTTCGTTTGCAAACAAACTGATCCATTCTTCACCAGTGATTTTTTGAGGGTCAGTAGGTAAATTCCAAATTTGATTATAAGCTGTTTCTGTGTTACCTAAAAGTGCTGTTCCTTTTCCAAGATCTGGAGCGTAACTTACACTATGAACAACTTTTGCATTACAAAACCATTGTGATTTCTTGCCTTTAACCAAATTGTCATAAACGGTATTCATCAATAAACTTTTGTCTTTAACACCACTGAAAAAATCGGCAGAACGAGCTATAATTGCATTTAATTTATTTTTTTCGATGCTATCCAAAATCAGTCTATCCACTTGGGCTCTTACTTCGCCTTTTTTGCTTGTTGGACTTATCGGAGAATTTTCAGTTATATGATTAACGTTATCTCCACCAATTGCATAAACATTATCAAAAAAAACAAGTTTGGCGTTATGATGAAGACACGCATCAATTACGTTTCTGATTAGTGGTGGCCACATTTGCTGCCAAAGTTTTGTGTTATAGTCAAAACCAACAGTTAAATAAACGATTTAACTTCCTTCTATAGCTTTAAAAACCTCATCACGTTTGGTTAAATCAGCTTTAAATAATGTATCTGTCTCGTTTACCTTTTTTGGATTTCTTCCAACAAGTTGAATGTCAGTGGTGTATTTTGGTAGTGCTTTTGCTAATTCGATGCCAATTGCGCCGCCAGCACCTAAAATAGTTTGTTTCATAAAGTTGTTAGTTGGGTTGAATCGTAAACTTTAAAATTAGTAAAAATGGTTTTATCATTAAGAAATTGCCTATTAATTCTATTTTAATTTTTTTTTTACAAATAGTTCATTCATTCTACTTTTTCAATTTTGAAATCATCAACCCAAAGTGTGAGGTCATTGCTTTTTGAGTTTGCCGTAATTCCCAATTCACAACTGCTGTACATTCCTTTGGTGCCTTGCTGAAAATAAAGTAAATCCCGTGGTGACGTTCGATTTCCTTTACTGTCGATTATCAAAACTCCATTTTGCCAAAGTCGAACAGAGCCATTCTTTTTTTGTGAGAGTTTCACTTCCCAAATAAGTTCAACCCATTCATTTCTTGGAAATTCAATTGCTTGTTCAGGAGGTTGAATAATGTCCTTTTCATTGAATTTGTATTCTATTCGTAATTGATTATCAACCAAAGCTAAACGCATCCCTGGACCAGCACCAATGGTAGCTTGTTCTTCCAAATCTAGCAAAAAAAGCCATTCCAACTCATTCGTTCCTTCGATGAAATACCATGCACTCATTCGAACCGTTTCTCCATCCCAAAATGCCATTTTTTGCTTGGCAATACTTGCTTTTGACGCACCAGAAGCATCTGATTTTTTAGCAGTAAATTTTAAAGATTTGTTTCCAGAATGTGCTTTTGTCGAGTCGATTGTAATGAAATTTTCTGCTCTAGTTAGTTGTGAGTAAGACCAAAGTAAATCGTTTTCAGGAAGCAATTCTGACAAATTAGTGTACGATTCGAAATCATCTTTGTAAAATTCCGGTCCATCAAAGAATTTCTTTTTATTGCAAGCAATTAGAAGCAAACAGACTAAAATAATAGAAGAAATTTGTTTCATTTAGGCATTTTTTTGAAAGTATAACCAATACTAATACCTGCCCATTGTTGAACTTGAAAATCAACAATATAGGAGATTAAAGGAGTGTATGAAATACGATAAAACCAATTATTTCTTTCATGTTGAAAACGATAGCCGACAACTGCATTTGTTAAAATAAAAAATCGACCTTTAGTTGTAATCGTAAAACCTTGACCTATACCTAATTCCAGTTTATGCGAATTTTCACCAACTAGTGAATTTATAAGTAAGGGGAAAACGATTCCAACTCCATTGTTTTTATCGATTGGTGCAAAGCTTAAACCTGCTCTCCACGATAATTCTGTTTTATTTTTTTTGAAAAAGCTGCTTTCATAATTCAATGAACCCAATCCACCACTTCCTCCAAGTTCAACGAAAATAGACTTTCGTTTCACAAAATCAGTTTGAGTAAAACAGAAATTTGAGATCAATACTACAATAAAAAGGAAGCATTTATGCATACAATTATTGAATGAAAACAAGTTAAAATTCTTCACAAGCTCCATTACTCTTCGCAACTTCAACCCAATGTTCAGCTAGTTCTTCAGGATTTGCTCCCAAAGCTTTTGCTAAGTACAAAGCTAAGCGCATCATTTGAACAGAAGCCTCGTGAATTGCAGCGAAATCATCCAAGCTTGCGAATTGATCTTGTGCCAATTGTTGTAAGTTTTCGTTGTGTTTTGAAATGAAATCCATCACGTTTTCTTTATCGCATTCCAAATTTGGAAAGAGCAAAGCTTCCAACCATTTAGTTCCGATTTGTTGCGCTAATTCTGTTGGAGAAGTGGAACCAAGTTTTTTCCAAGCGGCTAGTGTTTTTGTTTCGCCTGTACCTGCTAAACCTGAGTCTAGAAGAAGTTCAAAAGCAAGATCTGCCAAGTTTTGCATCACTTCTAAATAAGCGTCTTGTGCTTGCTCAAAGATGGAAGTTTCTTGACCAACAAGGTAATCACCAACACTTAAGCGCGGTAAATTCAACACTTCTGAACAGCCATTCAAACAGGGAAAAGTAGTTCCTTCAAAAATATAGATAGCTTCGCCATTTTGTTGTTGTCGTCCCAAAGGAAACAAACGACAAGCCAATGAACGTCCTTGATGAACACTGCATCCAAAACCATCAATGTATTGACTACAAGCTGGAAATCCTTGCGAATCTTCTTTTCCATCAAAGCGCAGTAAAATTCCACCAAAATCACAATACAAATCTCGGAATTCACGAACTGAAATTTGTTTTTCTTTCGCTAAACAAGTCAATTCCCACGGATTCAAAAACACCTGCTTTCCGTGGCAACAGGTTCCCGTTCGAGAACAAGTCAAAGGTAATTCGTCGTGAAGTTGGAGTTTAGTAACTAACAAAATAAAAAATGCTTAACATTATTTAAAAGTAAGCATTATCGGTTTTATCTGGGTCTATTGACAGCAGCTATTTTAGATTTAAAAAAGTTTTAAATTGATTTTTGAAAATACGTATAAACACTCTAGCGCAATTTGATTGGAGCGTTCCAAGTATTTTTCAGCTTGTTGTTTTGTTCCGTCAAATGCTTTTGGGTCTGCGTAGGTTGTGCTAATTCGCAACTCAACACCGGGAATAAATGGACAATTTTGCTCAGCGTCGGAACAAGTCATAATTGCTGCAAAATTGCTTGAAGGATTGAAACTGTCGTCATAAACTTTTGAAAAACAAGTTGTAAATTGGGTTTCTTTCGATCCGAAAACTACTTTGTAAATTGGATTTTCGGTGAGTTCCTCGTTGCTTACTTCAAAACCTGTTTCTTTCAAAGCTTGAATTGCATTGGGGTTAAAAGCCGTTGCTTCTGTTCCGCCTGAAAAAGTGAGTACGTTTTCGATTCCAAAATAAGATGCGGCAACTGCTGCCCAAATTTGTCCAAAATGACTGCGACGTGAATTGTGTGTACAGACATACATTAAATTTATAGGTAAATTTGAATCCTTTTTGTTTTGGACGAAATCGGAAATTTTGGTAAGCAATTCCTTTCGCTGCGAAGGAATTGTGTCAAATTGGTTCACAAGTTGATCACAGTGATTTTTCAATTTTTCAAACATCTTTTTTGGAATTTAGCAACAACCACTGCCAGGTGTACAAGTTGCATTAGATGTACCTAATTCTACTAAATTTTTCTTAAGCTTTTCTGCTGGAATTCCACAAGAATCAGTTGCTAAACAAGCTGTTGTTTTAGAAGTCAATTGGAAAATAGAGCCATTAAATTCTAATCCATATTTGCCGATTGTATCGCTCTGGTATTCCACTTCGATTTCTAGTTCTGGATTAATCTTCAATACATTTTCTGAAAGTTCGATGATGTTTACCAATTTGCTTGGCGCCAATCGATGGTCGTAATCGCCTGCTTCCCATAATTGGAAATTAATCACTTTTTCTTCACGTACTTTTCCACCACAATCGATGAAGTTTTTGGTAATCATTCCAACTTCTGTCACGTGAAAATGTTCTGGAACAAATGTATTATTTGGTAATTGGAAAACTACTTCATCCAAGCTAGAAAGAATTTCTTTGATTTCGTTTAAGTTCATAATTTTATTTTTTTAAGATTGAAAATTCAACAACATTTTGAGTTGTTTTTAGTGATTAATTGATTTGATATCAGATTTATTTTGTTGTTCAATTCTGATAAAACTTCTTGGTTCAAACAGTAACAAATAGCAGTTCCTTCAATGGTTCCTTTTATGAGATTTGCATTTTTAAGTTCTTTTAAATGTTGCGAAATTGTAGCTTGTGCAAGTGGTAATTCATCGACAATATCGCCGCAAATACATTTATCTTTTTTAAGCAAAAACTCAATGATTGCAATACGAGCTGGATGCGCCATTGCCTTAAAAAGCGTTGCCAATTCATTTTGATTGGAAGTAAATGCATCTGTTTTGGTAATTCCCATTTGGTGCTTAATTTATATATTGCAATATTACGATAAATATAACAACGATTACACATTTTTTGAACTATTTTGATTTATTTTTAAAAAAAAGAATTTAGAATAGGTAAGCTATTGTTTTTCAAAATCAAATCAGAGCAATTTTGAAATAAGGAATTAAGCTAAAAATTATTCAAACAAATGAATGAAGCCAGACTTCTCATTGTCCTCGAAAAGTAATTTATAGAAATAAACACCTGAAGTTAACTTAGTTCCATTTATGGTACCATCGAAAGGCAAGGAAGATTCGTTACCTGTGTAAACAACAACTCCCCAACGATTGTAAATACTGATGTCAAATTTTGCACAGCTTTTGGCGTATTCAGGCAAATTCAAAACATCATTTACTCCATCGGCATTTGGTGTCAAAACATTTGGAAATTCTGCAAAATCAAGTGGATTATTGTATTCGATTGCTGCAATGATTGAATCAGGAGAAGACGAACAACCATTTGCTGAAAGTATTGCCGAATAAATTCCGGTTTGCGCAGTAAACAATGGAATAGAATTAGAAAATTGATTCGATGAGTAATTGCTTGGTCCAGTCCAATTGATTCCAAATGTGGAACTCTCAGCTGAAAATACGAAAGAATCACCAGGACATTTTGGGAAATTCCCTGTTAAAACTGGAGCACTTGGAGTTGGATAAACCGACAAATTCAAAATAAACAAACTATCGCAACCTCCCGCAGTTGTATATAAGAATTGATACACTCCACTTTGTGTGTAATTTTGATTGGAAATATTCCAAAAATAAGAGTCACACGCTGAAATCACTTGATTTACTTGATAAGCAGGCAGAATGTTTAGAGCAATCGTTACAATGCTATCACAACCGGAAATACTTTGAAATTCAAATACATAATTTCCAGCTGTCGTTAAAGCTGTATCGCCGTATTCATAAACTCCTCCACTGCATAAATCAATTGGAATTGTTTGACTATAAATTGTTGCAACCACTAGATTTAATGTCACAATCGAATCACAACCTGCAAGCGTTTGTCCATTGTGAACATAAGTTCCTGATTGCGAGTAGTTCATTCCATAAAATGAATAAGTTTCACCTTGACAAATTAATTGATTAACAACTGGTGCATACGTTGGATTGACAGTCACACTCGCAGTGAGCACATTTGTTGACCCATTTGGGTTAGAAGTAGTGACGGTGTAAGTTGTATTTTGAGTTGGAGAAACTGTTATGGAAGGATTTGTTTCGCCCGTATTCCAAAGAATTGTGCCATTTGTAGTAACTGTTAAAGTCGTACTTTGACCTTGACAAATCGTTAAATTTCCCGCTAAAGTTGACAAACAACCACTTGTTAACGT
>Ga0247831_1007002_pt1 | contig 12895 bp, 13 predicted proteins | sample LaCruzMarch2015__9_FD_192406 | JGI IMG/M metagenome (GOLD analysis project Ga0247831, IMG submission 192406) | Freshwater microbial communities from meromictic Lake La Cruz, Castile-La Mancha, Spain - LaCruzMarch2015_1m | ecosystem: Environmental > Aquatic > Freshwater > Lake | place: Spain...
CTCCCCAGCGACCAAGTCGGGCTTGGCGGCCTTGGCAGGCGCTGGCGTGGCAGCAAAAGACAAAGAAGTGGCACAAGCCAGCACGGCAGCCAAGAGGGAGGAGGCGAGAAGCTTCATGGGGAGGCTTTATTTGGAAAGGCGAGATATATCGCAGACTCATGATTTTACAATGACCGTAGAAACCCCTGTCAGCCTTGAAGGCGGGTGGGCAGATCCTGACCGCGCCCAGCCTTTCGCGCGCCCTCCCCCTCCCCACCCTTGCCCATGAACTTGCCTGTGCCTCCTCCTTTTGATCCCAAAGTGGCCATGGGCTGGTTGCACACGGCCCGGTTTTTGACCACCGCCCCGCAGCTGCAGCACCTGCCCGAGCTGGATGTGCCAGAAATCGCTTTTGTGGGCCGCTCCAATGCAGGCAAGTCCACCTGCATCAACACCTTGACGCAGCAGCACCGCCTGGCCTTTGCCTCTAAAACCCCGGGGCGCACGCAAAGTATCAATTTATTTTCTCTGGGCAAGCAAGGCCTGACCGACGCGGTGCTGGCCGACCTGCCCGGCTATGGCTACGCGGCCGTGCCCAAGGCCGCCAAGCTGCGCTGGCAGCAGGTCATGGCCAGCTACCTGCAAACGCGCATCAACCTCAAGGGCGTGGTGCTGATGTGCGACCCCAGGCTGGGCATGACCGAGCTTGACGAGATCTTGCTCGACGTGATCCGCCCCCGGGTGGAACAAGGGCTCAAACTGCTGGTGCTGCTGACCAAGGCCGACAAGCTCACCCGTGCCGAAGGCGCCAAGGTGCTGTCCATCGTGCGCTTGCAGGCCGGCGGCGGCGAGGTGCGCCTGTTCTCCGCGCTCAAGCGCCAAGGCTTGGAAGAGGCCGGGCAAATTTTGTGGCAATGGGCGCATGAAGACCCGCCGGCCCAAGCTACATCGCGGCCAGCGGCACCCCAGGCCTCTTCAGAAGCAGCCGCTGAGCTCGATGACGAGCCACCAGCGCTGGACTGAACCCGCCCGCGCCACCGCTTGATGGCAAGTCCTCTTGCCGGGACTAAATGTCTCGCCCATCATGTGGGCATGCACACCAGCCTCGTCCAACGCCGCTTCCGCCTGCCCCACGGCACAGAGCTGTCCTGCCGCTGTGCGGGCGATGAGGGCCAACCGGTGCTGATGTTTTTGCATGGTTTTCCTGAAGCCGCCTTTGTGTGGGACGAGTTGCTGGCGCATTTCAGCCAAGCCGAACACGGGGGGTATTTCTGCATCGCACCCAACCTGCGCGGCTATGCCGATTCCAGCGCCCCGCCACCCGGGCCACGCAGCGAGCCCTACCGGGCCAAACACCTGATGCAAGACCTGCAGGCGCTGGCCCAGGTCTGCAGCAGCGGACCCTTGGCGGCCCTGGTGGCGCACGACTGGGGGGGCGCACTGGCCTGGAACTTGGCCTCTTTGCAGCCTGGGCTGATGCAGCGGCTGGTCATCATCAACGCGCCACACCCGGCCACCTTTGCCCGCGAGCTGACGCATTCGCCCGCCCAGCAGGCGGCCAGTCGCTACATGAATTTCTTGGCCAGGCCCGATGCGGCCGAGCGCCTGGCCGAGGGCGACTTTCGCCGGCTCTGGGCCTTGTTTGAAGGCATGGGTGCCACCCATGGCCCCCACCCCTGGCTGAACGAAGCGGTGCGCGAGCAGTACCGCCAGGTGTGGCGCGCCGGGCTGGCCGGGCCTTGCGCCTACTACGCGGCCTCACCGCTGCGCCCGCCCGAGCCTGGTGGCTGTGCGGACCCTTTTTGCGTGCCTGCCGCGCTGGCGCACACGCCAGTGCCCACGCAAGTGATCTGGGGCATGGCCGACACCGCGCTGCTGCCAGGCTTGCTGGGCGGGCTGGCAGACCACGTGCCTGACTTGGAGCTGCACCGCATTGAAGAAGCCACGCACTGGATCGTGCACGAGCGGCCGGCCTTGGTGGCTGGTTTGATCGCGGACTTTTTGGCCCTTCCAGCCTCAGACCAAAAGCTCAGTACACCGACGGCTGGCCAGGGGGCCGGGTCTTAAAGCGCTTGTGCACCCAAAAATACTGCTCGGGTGAGCGCTTGATCAAGGTCTCCAACAATTCGTTGCCGCGACAGGTGTCGGCCACCATGTCCTGGGTGGGAAAGTCGGGCCATGCGGGCAGCACCTCCACGTCGTAGCCCTGGGGCGTGAGTCGGGGCACCACCGTGATCACCTTGGCGCGGGCCAGCCGGGCAAAGCGGTGAATGGACGGCACCGTGGACGCAAGCACCCCGTAAAAAGGCACAAACACCGTGCCCTCGGCGCCAAAGTCCATGTCGGGCAACAGGTACAGCACCCCGCCTTCGCGCAAAGACCTCAGGTTGCCCTTGGCGCCCTCGTTGCGGGTGAACATGTGGACCTGGCCCAAGCGGTGGCGGCCAGCGTTGATCCAGGCGTCGATCACGGGGTTGGCCTGCGGGGTGGAAATGCCCGTGAAGGGCCTGGGCACAGCCATGCAGACGGCCACGGCCCCGGCGTCCAGACCGTAAAAGTGCGGGCTGAAAACAATGGTCGGTTGCTGCCCCTCGAACTCAGCGAGCGCGCCGTGCAGGTGCAGGCGTTTTTCAAGCAGGGCGGGCGGCGCATGCCAGAGCCAGCTGCGGTCTAAAAAAGTCTGGGCGAAACACACAAAAGTGCGGCGCGCCAGCTGCGTGCGCTGCGCTGGGGTCAGTTCAGGAAAGCACAAGGCCAAATTGGTCTGCACAATGCGCCGGCGCGAATGCGCCAGGGCATACAAGAGGTGGCCAAAGACCCAGCCCAGGCCGCGCAGCCAGGGCAAGGGCCAGCGGGCCATCAGCTTCATCAGGCCAATGGCAGCATGGCTGAAGGCGCGCAACAAGGGGTTCACAAAGAAGCCTCTGAGGCGGCCGGCAAGGCCTCTTTGCGCGGCTGCTTGTAGCGCGCATAAGCCCACAGGTATTGACCAGGCAGGCTCAGGATCAATTGCTCGTTGGCGCGGTTGACCAGACCCACCGCGTCTGCCAGGGGCAAGGCTGGCGCCACATTCAGCCCGGCGACCGGGGGCAAAAATTCCAACTGATAACCCTGGCCACCGGGCAAGCGTTCGGTGCGCACCGCAATGAGCGCGGCGCCGCTTTGCTGCACCAGGCGGGCGGCCAGCGTCATGCTGTAGGCCGGCCGGCCAAAAAAGGGCGCCCACAGCCCCAAACCCTCGGGCGGCACCTGGTCGGTGAGCAGGGCCACCGCGCCTCGGGAGCGCAAGGCCTTGAGCATTTGCCGAATCCCAGACAAATTGGCCGGTGCCATGACCAGACCCGGCCGCGCGCGGCTGCCGGCCATGAGCTGGGCCAGCCAGGGCTGGCGGGCGGGCCGATACAAAGCCGTGACCGGGCCGTACAGCTCGGCCAAGGCCTGCGGGGCCAGCTCAAAACTGCCGCAATGGGCCGAGAAAAACACCACTCCCCGGCCTTGGGCCAAAGCCGCATCGACGCGCTCACGCCCCAGCACCTTCACATTCGACAGGCAAGACTCGGTGTGCGGCCGCAGCCACAGCCGGGGCAGCTCGGCCACAAAGCGGCCGGCATCGGCAATGGCAGGCCGAGCGGCTTCGAAGGGCAGGCCAGCCTGAGTCACATTGGCGCGGAAATTCCGCCGATAGGCGGGGCTGAGCCACCACACCCCCCAGCCCAGGGCTGCGCCCAGGGAATGCAGCAACGGCAAGGGCCAGCGAGAGAGAATTTTGAACAGGATGAGCATGAGGCCAAGGGGCAGTAAGGATGGCACCCATTGCCGAGCTGACTATAATGAAAGAGTCGCCGAGTTACAGAACAACTTGCAGGGCGACGTTAATCAATCCTGCTAAAGCGTTCGCCGCGGCACCCCCGCTCGGCAACGCGCCGAGCAACTTTAATGGAGTGTACGTAAATGGCGAACGACTATCTTTTCACGTCCGAATCAGTCTCTGAAGGTCACCCCGACAAGGTGGCCGATCAAATTTCGGACGCCATCCTCGATGCGATTTTCAAGCAAGACCCGCGCTCGCGCGTGGCCGCCGAGACCCTGACCAACACCGGTTTGGTGGTGCTGGCCGGCGAGATCACCACCAATGCGCATGTGGACTACATCCAGGTGGCCCGCGACACCATCAAGCGCATTGGCTACGACAACACCGAGTACGGCATTGATTACAAGGGCTGCGCGGTGATGGTCTGCTACGACAAGCAGTCCAACGACATTGCCCAGGGCGTGGACCATGCGTCTGACGACCACCTCAACATTGGCGCTGGCGACCAAGGCTTGATGTTTGGCTACGCCTGCGACGAGACGCCCGAGCTGATGCCCGCGCCGATTTACTACGCGCACCGCCTGGTCGAGCGCCAAGCCCAGCTGCGCAAAGACGGCCGCCTGCCCTTTTTGCGCCCAGACGCCAAAAGCCAGGTGACCATGCGCTACGTGGACGGCAAGCCCCACAGCATTGACACCGTGGTGCTGTCCACCCAGCACAGCCCCGACCAGTCAGAGACCTCCACCAAAATGAAGGCCAGCTTCACCGAAGCCATCATTGAAGAAATCATCAAGCCCGTGCTGCCCAAAGAGTGGCTGCTTGACACCAAGTACTTGATCAACCCCACGGGCCGTTTTGTCATTGGCGGCCCGCAGGGCGACTGCGGCCTGACCGGCCGCAAGATCATTGTGGACACCTACGGCGGCGCCTGCCCGCACGGCGGCGGTGCTTTCTCTGGCAAAGACCCCTCCAAGGTGGACCGCTCGGCTGCTTATGCCGCCCGTTACGTGGCCAAAAACATCGTGGCCGCAGGCCTGGCCAAGCAGTGCCAAATTCAGGTGGCCTACGCCATTGGCGTGGCCCGCCCCATGAACGTGACGGTCTACACCGAAGGCACGGGCGTGATCTCGGACGACAAAATCGCCGAGTTGGTCAACGCCCACTTTGACCTGCGGCCCAAGGGCATCATCCAGATGCTGGACCTGCTGCGCCCTATTTACGAAAGAACCGCCGCCTACGGCCACTTTGGCCGCGACGAGCCCGACTTCACCTGGGAGCGCACCGACAAGGCGCAAACCCTGCGTGCGGCGGCCGGCTTGAAATAAGCACCCAACGCAAGCCATGAAAAAGCCGCCCTTGGGCGGCTTTTTCACGGGTGATCGCAGCTTGAACCTGAATCTGGAGGCCGTGATTCGAGCGCAAAAAGCCGCCCGCAGGCGGCTTTCAAGCAAGGCTCAAGGTCCTGTCACTTTGCGTTTTGCAAAGCCGCAATGCGGTCTTCAATGGGCGGGTGGGTGGAAAACCACTGGCCCACGCCACCGCCAATGCCCATAGCAGCCACCGACTTGGGCAACTCGCCAGGCACCATGCCGCCCAGGCGGGCCAGCGCATTGATCATGGGCTGCTTGCGGCCCAGCAGCTGGGCGGCACCGGCATCGGCGCGGAACTCGCGCTGTCGCGAGAACCAGGCCACGATGATGGCGGCCAAAAAGCCCAGCACGATGTCCAGCACAATGGTCGTCACGTAGTAGCCAATGCCAGGGCCAGAATTTTCCTGGTCGCCCTTGCGCAAAAAGCTGTCGACCAGGTAGCCCACCACGCGGCTCAAGAACACCACAAAGGTGTTCATCACACCCTGGATCAAGGTCATGGTGACCATGTCGCCGTTGGCAATGTGCGCCACCTCGTGGCCGAGCACGGCCTCGATTTCTTCGCGCGTCATGCCCTGCAGCAAGCCGGTGGACACAGCCACCAAGGCGTTGTTTTTGAATGCCCCGGTGGCAAAGGCGTTGGGCTCACCGTCAAAAATGCCGACTTCCGGGCGGCCAATGCCGGCTTTGTCGGCCAGGCGGTGGACGGTGTCTTGGATCCAGGCCTCGTCGGCGTTGGCCGGCTGGGTGATCAGGCGCACACCCGAACTCCACTTGGCAATGGTTTTGCTCAGCAGCAACGAGATGAAGGCGCCGCCAAAACCCATGATGAGGGCAAAACCCAGCAGCGCGCTGAGGTTCAGCCCGTTGGAGGTGAGAAAGCGGTTGACGCCGAGCAGGTTGGCCACCAGGCCCAAGACCAGCACGATGGCCAAGTTAGTGGCCACGAACAAAATGATTCTTTTCATAAGGTCTTCACTCCATGGCCGCGAGGCGGCCGGTCAGGTAAACAAGGTCTCGTCCGCGAAGGCTGGACGACACACCAAATGGGGACCCCGTCACAAAGATCAAGGGCTTGGCACTTGGGGCCGAAACACAAAAGAGTCATCATAGAAAGAAAAGTTCTCGTTGCCCGGCCACCAGCCTGGAATACCCAGAACAGGCAACGGGGAATAAGGCTTTTGCGCCAGGTGTTCGGCGTCCAAGTCGTCTGCCAACGCCGCGTCCAGGTCATCCAAGGGCAAGGCCTGGCGAGGCAGGTACACATGGGCGGTGATGGCTTTGCGCGGCTGCTGCAACTTTTCTTGCGCGGCATGGCCAAACAGCAAAACCTGCGCCTGGGCCCACAAGGGCCGCAGCTCAATGAACAAGCGCTGCCATTGGCGGGCCTGCAAGGCTTGCTGAAGCTCGGGCGGGGCCAGCAGCAAAGCGGCATTTTCGTCAAACAAGGTCAAGGCATCGCGCAGCGGACCGCGTGTTGCGCCCACCCCGGCAGCCGCTATTTCCTTGGCCTGCAGTTGGTTCAATTTGGCCTTGGTGCGCGGAAAAGTCAGCCAGGTCAGACCATTGAAGAGGTCGTGCAGGTTGTCCCGCGTCGGCACCAGATGGTGCACATAAATGAAGTCTTCATAAGCTTGGCCCTCAATCAAGTGATCCTGCGGCACAAAGCGCACGGGCACTGCGGAGCGGCCCGCCTGCGTGGGCTGGCCGGCCAGGCGGTCCAGCAACTGGGCCACCGACTGTCCTTGGAGCAAGGCCTCAGACACCTTGTCTGCGTAGTGGGACAAAGGGGCCAGCCAGGGCCAATCCCAGCGCAAAGCGGTCAAGGGCTCTGTCATGGAATGGAGGGCCAGTTCGGGTTCAAAGTCAAGCCCAATGGCAAGCGCTCACACCTGCCGCCAGGGCAAGCTCTCGCCCGAGCGCAAGGGCTTGAGCTCGGCCGCACCAAAAGCAAAGTGCTCGGGCGGGGTCCAGCTGCTTTTCTCCAGCGTGATCGTGCCAGTGTTGCGCGGCAAACCGTAAAAATCGGCCCCGTTGAAGCTGGCAAAGGCTTCGAGCTTGCCCAGTGCGCCGGCCGCCTCAAACGCCTCGGCGTACATCTCCAGCGCCGCATGCGCGGTGTAACAGCCGGCGCAGCCAGTGGCGTGCTCTTTCAAGTGCGCGGGGTGGGGGGCGCTGTCGGTGCCCAGGAAAAACCTCGTGTTTCCGCTGGTGGCCGCCTGCACCAAGGCCAGGCGGTGGGTTTCGCGCTTCAAGACCGGCAGGCAGTAAAAATGCGGCCGAATGCCGCCCGTGAAGATGGCGTTGCGGTTGTAGAGCAGGTGGTGGGCGGTGAGCGTGGCGGCCAACAAACCATCGCCCTCGCTCACGTACTGCGCAGCTTCCCGGGTGGTGATGTGCTCAAAAACGATCTTTAAACCCGGAAAATCCCGGCGCAGGGGAATCAGGTGCCGGTCTATGAAGACGGCCTCGCGGTCAAACAGGTCGATGTCGGCGCTGGTCACCTCGCCGTGCACCAAAAGCAGCATGCCGCAGCGCTGCATGGCTTGGAGCACCGGGTAAATCTTGCGCAGCTCGGTCACGCCCGCATCACTGTTGGTGGTGGCGCCGGCCGGGTAGAGCTTGGCCGCCACCACGCCGGCTTCTTTGGCGCGAACGATTTCGGCGGGGTCCAGGTTGTCGGTGAGGTAGAGCGTCATCAGCGGCTCAAAGCTCACCCCCTGGGGCACGGCGGCCAAAATCCGGGCCCGGTAGGCCATGGCCTGGGCGGCGGTGGTCACTGGCGGCTTGAGGTTGGGCATGATGATGGCGCGGCCAAACTGGCGCGCCGTGTGCGGCACCACCGTGGCGAGTGCCTCGCCGTCACGCACATGCAGGTGCCAGTCGTCGGGGCGGGTCAAAGTCAGTTGAGCGGTCATCCAAGCATTGTCCCAAATGCCGAGCTGCGGCCTGAAAAGCATCCCAAAAAGACCTCATCCGACGCTTCAAGCGCTTTATTTGAGTCCCGCAGGTTCACCCCCCCTTGAAAGAAGTGGGGTTCGCCACTATCATTAGCACTCGCTGGCATTGAGTGCTAACAATCGCTTTTCAGCGAATCACCCTGCCTCGGCATGAGTTAGTGGGCGCAAACTTTCTTTGTCGCCCTTTATTTTTAACAACAACCTATCCGGAGAGTCCATGAAACTTCGCCCCCTGCACGACCGTGTGATCGTCAAACGCGTCGAGAACGAAACCAAAACCGCTTCTGGCATCGTCATCCCTGACAGCGCCGCCGAAAAGCCTGACCAAGGTGAAATCCTGGCCGTTGGCCCCGGCAAGAAGAACGACAAAGGCGAGACCGCCGCCATGGGCGTGAAAGTCGGCGACCGCGTCTTGTTCGGCAAGTACAGCGGCCAGACCGTCAAGGTCGATGGTGAAGAACTGCTGGTGATGAAAGAGGAAGACCTCTTCGCCGTGGTTGAAAAATAAAAACATGGCGGGACAGACCGAGCAACGCGCGCAGCGCCTGCTCGCTCTGTCCCCCACTGATCAATTCTTGATCACCCGTTAACTGAACCCTATTGAATCTGGAGAATTAGACATGGCAGCAAAAGACGTGGTTTTTGGCGGCGAAGCCCGCGCCCGCATGGTCGAGGGTGTGAACATCCTGGCCAACGCAGTGAAAGTGACCCTGGGCCCCAAGGGCCGCAACGTGGTGCTCGAGCGCTCCTTTGGCGCCCCCACCGTGACCAAAGACGGTGTGTCGGTCGCCAAAGAAATCGAACTCAAAGACAAGCTGCAAAACATGGGTGCGCAGATGGTCAAAGAAGTGGCCTCCAAAACCAGCGACAACGCTGGCGACGGCACCACCACCGCCACCGTGCTGGCACAAGCCATCGTGCGCGAAGGCATGAAGTACGTGGCCGCCGGCATGAACCCCATGGACTTGAAGCGCGGTATTGACAAGGCCGTGCTGGCCCTGACCGAAGAGCTGAAAAAGGCTTCCAAGCCCACCACCACCTCCAAAGAAATCGCCCAAGTCGGCTCCATTTCTGCCAACTCTGATTCCAGCATCGGCGAGATCATTGCCAAAGCCATGGACAAAGTGGGCAAAGAAGGCGTGATCACCGTGGAAGACGGCAAGAGCCTGGACAACGAGCTCGACATCGTTGAAGGCATGCAGTTCGACCGCGGCTACCTCAGCCCCTACTTCATCAACAACCCCGAAAAGCAAGCTGCCCTCTTGGACAACCCTTTCGTGCTGTTGTATGACAAGAAAATCAGCAACATCCGTGACCTGCTGCCCACGCTGGAGCAAGTGGCCAAGGCCAGCCGTCCGCTGCTGATCATTGCCGAAGATGTTGAGGGCGAAGCCCTGGCCACCTTGGTCGTGAACACCCTGCGCGGCATCCTGAAGGTTGTCGCAGTCAAGGCCCCTGGCTTCGGCGACCGCCGCAAAGCCATGCTGGAAGACATCGCCATCCTGACCGGCGGCAAAGTGATTGCCGAAGAAGTCGGCATGTCGCTGGAAAAAGTCACGCTGGCCGACCTCGGCCAAGCCAAGCGCATTGAAGTGGGCAAAGAAAACACCATCATCATCGACGGTGCAGGTGCTGCCGCTGACATCGAAGCGCGCGTCAAGCAAGTGCGCGTGCAAATCGAAGAAGCCACCAGCGACTACGACCGCGAAAAGCTGCAAGAGCGCGTGGCCAAGCTGGCAGGCGGTGTGGCCGTCATCAAGGTCGGTGCTGCCACCGAAGTTGAGATGAAGGAAAAGAAAGCCCGCGTCGAAGACGCCCTGCACGCCACCCGCGCTGCAGTGGAAGAAGGCATTGTGGCTGGTGGTGGCGTGGCTTTGCTGCGTGCCAAGCAAGCTGCTGGCATCATCAAAGGCGACAACCCAGACCAAGACGCTGGTATCAAGCTGGTGATGCGGGCCATTGAAGCGCCTTTGCGCGAGATCGTTTACAACGCAGGCGGCGAAGCCTCTGTGGTCGTGAACGCGGTGCTGGCTGGCACGGGCAACTACGGCTTTAACGCTGCCAACGACACCTACGGCGACATGATTGAGATGGGCATTCTGGACCCCACCAAAGTGACCCGCACTGCACTGCAGAACGCCGCTTCGGTCTCCAGCCTGATGCTGACGACCGAAGCCATGGTGGCCGAGTCCCCCAAGGATGACGCACCTGCCGGCGGCGGCATGGGCGGCGACATGGGTGGCATGGGCGGCATGGGCGGCATGGGCATGTAATTGCTCAGCCCAGACCTCACCGTCTGACGCTAAAAAGGGCCGCGCAAGCGGCCCTTTTTTTGTTTGTCCGGCGCTTCATGGTTCGCGACTTTGACGACATAGTGAAGTGGACGACCACACGCGAAATGTATATACTTCAGGTTGATACATTTTAAAAGGACTCACCATGACCCTTGCCCGAGTTTTCCAGTCTGGCAACAGCCAAGCGGTGCGCCTGCCCAGGGAATTTCGCCTGGATGCGGAACAGGTTGAAATTTTCAGACAAGGCCAAGACATCGTATTGCGGCAACTGCCCCGCAATGGCACAGCGGTGTTTGATGTGCTGAGCAGCTTGCCGGCCGACTTCATGGCAGACGGCAGGCAAGACACGCCGCCCCAAGAGCGCGAGGCCTTTGAATGATGTCAGGCGCCAACGAGCGCTATTTGCTGGACACCAACATCTGCATTTACATCGCCAAAGGCCAGCCCCTGGCAGTGCGCCACCGCTTTGAAATGCACGAGATGCACACGCTGGCCATGTCGACCATCACGGTCGGTGAGTTGCGCTTTGGTGCAGAAAAGAACCAATCCAGGGAACGTGCACTGGCCGCATTGAGCAAGTTGGTGCAAATGATTCGGCCCAGCGCTTTGCCCTTGGCTGCCGCCGAGCACTGCGGCCGGATCCGGGCCACCTTGCAGCAGCAAGGCTTACCGATTGGCAACAACGACTTGTGGCTGGCCGCCCATGCCATGGCCGAAGGGTGGACCTTGGTCACCAACAACACCCGAGAGTTTGAGCGCGTGCCCGGTCTGCGTCTGGAAAACTGGGCGCTTGCTGAAAAATAGGCCCAGATGGCCTGCGCCGCAAACAGTGGCTTGGCTCGGTTCCTGAGCTGCCAGGGCTCAAACATCCAAAGCCCGCAGCTTGGCCAAATGGCGCTGAATCTGGTCGGCCAGCTGCTCAGGCTGGCTGAGGCAAATGCCTCTCCAGCCCAAGGCTTGGGCCGCCGTCACATTCACAGGCATGTCGTCGATGAACAGGGTTTGTTCAGGCGCCAAGCCGTGACGGTCGGCCAGCAGGCGGTAGATGGCCGCATCGGGCTTGCCCAATTTCACGTCGCCAGAAAACACTCCGCCGTCAAACAACTCCAAGAACGCATGGCGACGCTCCAGCACCCGCGCAAAGGGCTCAGGCATGTTGGACAGAAAGTAAAGCTTCACATCGCCTTGCAGCGCACGCCTACGGGCCAAAGACTCCAGCACCTCCACGTTGGCGCTGATGGGCTGCAACTGCTCACCGATGGGGGCCAGCAGCTCGTGCACCTCGTGGTGAGCCAGGCTCAGGCGAGCGGCGGTGGATTCGACCACCTGTGCCAGCGGCAGCAGGCCGCGGTCAAAGTCTTGCCAGTCGGCATGGTGAAAAATAGCTTGGGCCAGGGCCTGTGCTTGCGCTTGCGTGGCCGCCAAAGCCGGAAAGTGGCGGGCCACGCGCTCGGCCGGCTGCCATTCAAACAGCACGGCGCCAAAGTCAAAGACCACATTCACGCGCGCAAGGCCTGCACCAAGGCGGCGGTGGAGGCGTCCAGGCCCGCCAGGTCGCCGCTGGCCAGGCGCGGCTCAATGTCGCGTGCCAGCACCTTGCCCAACTCCACGCCCCACTGGTCAAAGCTGTTGATGCCCCAGACCGAACCACTCACAAACACACGGTGCTCTTGCAAAGCAATGAGCGCGCCCAGGCTGGCCGGATCAAGCTTGTCCAGCAGCAAAAAGCTGCTGGGTCGGTTGCCGGGAAAGTGCCTGTGCCCGCCCGCATCGCTGCGGCCCAGCATCAAGGCCTGGGCCTGCGCCAGCGCATTGGCCAGCAGCTGTGAGTGGTGACCTGCCAAGCCATGGGCGGCCTGCCTGACCGCCACAAACTCGACCGGCACGATTTCACTGCCTTGGTGCAGCAGTTGAAAGAAGGCGTGCTGACCAAGCGTGCCGGGCTCGCCCCAGACCAGGGGCGCGGTTTCAAAGGGCAGGGCCTGGCCTGCGCGGTTCACACGCTTGCCATTGCTTTCCATTTCCAGCTGCTGCAAGTAGGCAGGCCAGCGGCCTAAAAAGCTGTGGTAAGGCGCCACGTTGCGGCTGGCAAAGCCATGAAAATTGCGGTACCACACGTCGAGCAGGCCCAGGCGCAGCGGCAGGTTGTGCGCGGGCGGCTGACTCAAAAAGTGCTGGTCCATGGCGTGCGCGCCGGCCAGGAACTGGCGAAAGTGCTCAGCGCCTATGGAGATCGCCAGCGTCAGGCCAATGGCCGACATCACTGAATAACGCCCGCCCACCCAATCCCAAAAGCCAAAGGTGGTGCGTATGCCGAACTCGGCCGCAGCCTGCACGTTGGTGGTGAGCGCGGCAAAGCGCTGGGGCAGCAAGGCCTGGGCGCCCTCGCCCAGTTGCGCCTCAAACCAGCGCCGCGCCGAATGGGCATTGGTCATGGTCTCGGCGGTGGTGAAGGTTTTGGAGGCGATCAAAAACAAGGTG
>Ga0247831_1007003_pt1 | contig 12893 bp, 6 predicted proteins | sample LaCruzMarch2015__9_FD_192406 | JGI IMG/M metagenome (GOLD analysis project Ga0247831, IMG submission 192406) | Freshwater microbial communities from meromictic Lake La Cruz, Castile-La Mancha, Spain - LaCruzMarch2015_1m | ecosystem: Environmental > Aquatic > Freshwater > Lake | place: Spain...
TGGCGTCACTCCCAAACATAATGACTGGCAGCACCGCACATGCAAAGAGCAAAGCCAATACGCACGGCGCACTCCTCCACCAACCGCGATTGCCCTGAGTGAGTGTGTCCACGCGATGAATTTACTGGAAGAGTGTGCCGAGTGCAGTTTCGGCAGGCGGCCAGAACAGCACCACCAGCACCCCGATGGCAAAGAGGACAGATGCCGCCCGTGCACTGCGATCGGATAGGACAACGGTGACTGGACTCTCTGCACGACCCGAATTGGCGCGCAAATACAGGCGGTGAATCACCACGAATACCAACGGCGCCAGCAATGCAAATCCGGTGGCGCGCACACCAAAGATGCCGCGCGCATGATCGCTCAGCGCGTAGACCAAGTACGCCATCATGGTGATGGCTCCGGTGGTGGCAAGCAGCCAGTTGAGATCTTCGGCACTGTCGTAGCCAGCACGTGGTTTCCAGTCGGTGCTGTCGCCTTGCGCGCGCGCCAGGTCTGCGGCGCGTAGGTCGCCAAGGCGCTTGACGAATCCTAAGAACAGCGTGAGTGCAAAGACCACCACCACCAGCCACGTCGACACAGCAATTCCAAGTGCCAACGCTCCAGCAATCGCGCGCAGTACGAATCCACTCGCCACCGTCAACACGTCAAGGAGCCTTACCCGCTTCAACTTCGCGTTGTATGCCACCTGCAGAGCGATGTACGTACCGATCACCGCCAGCACTGCCGGACGCACGCACCACGCCACTGCGATGGAACCAATGACCAGTGCAATACCAATCGTTATTGCAAACTGCGGGGTGATCGCGCCAGATGCCACCGGCCGACGACGTTTGGTTGGATGCTTGCGATCTTCTTGAAAGTCGAGCGCATCGTTCACTGCGTAGAAGCCACTGCCCGCCATGGAGAACGCAATCACCGTGAGCGCCACGTTCCATAGTTGCTCCGCGATCTGTTCTGGCTGCGCACCGCGACCCTCACCAGCGAGCCAAAAGACAAGCGGGACCAGAACGAAGACGTTCTTGGCCCAGTCGCCGGGTCGGAGGAGGCGTAGCGGAGCGGGGAGCATGCACCATCACTATCGGAATCTGCGGGCGCTTTCATTCCCAAACTTCCCCAGGAAGGGGTGAGATCCTCCGGAAACTCCTAAAAATGCCATTTGGAGCATCAGAAATCTCCCGGATCGCGGGCGGCCAGGGTCATTCCAACGGTTACATCAAAGCCCCTTAGACCAGGCGCGCCAGGACCGTATTGGCAACCATCATGCCCGCGGCGGTGAAGCGCAGCGAACCTCCGGTGTGCTCCATCATGCCCTCAGCAACTGCTTGTGCAATGGCGGTCGCTCGCTCCGAGCCGCGTTCGCCAAGCTGCAGAATCTCGGCAAGTTCAACTTCGGAAATGCCAGCGTGCAGCCGCAAGCCCATCATGAGCCGCTCGCCGGCGCGCATGTCCGGCGTTACTCGCTCCACATCTACTGCCGGGCTGGCGCCTTCGGCGGCGAGCCAATCACCTAAGCGCGGGACATTCTTCCAGCGCACGCCCTGTGCATGACCCGATGCGCTTGGCCCAATGGCAAGCCAATCGCGATTGCGCCAATACATCAGGTTGTGCCGACACTCTTCGGCGTGCGGATCGCCGTTACGAATCCGCCCCCAGTTGCTGACCTCGTAATGCGCAAAGCCAGCATCGCGCAAGAAGGTGGCGGCGCGCTCCAACATGTTCGCTTCCAGGCCGTCATCGCACGGCTCAAATTCGCCGCGCTCCATGCGCACGGTCATTGCCGTGTTTGCCTCGTAGGTCAGACCGTAGCAACTGAGATGATCGGTTCCCAGCTGCAGTGCCTGGCGCAGATCTGATTCCCACTCAATAAGTGTGCCACCAGGAATGCCAAAGATCAGATCCACATTGATGCGTTCGATACCAGCGGCGCGCAGCAATCCAATGGCGCGCGCAACGCTTGCTGGATCATGCCAACGCTCCAGCGTCTTCAAATGGCGTTCGTTGAAACTCTGTGCGCCCAAGGAGACGCGGTTCACGCCGCTCTCAACAAGTGCGCACGCCACTTCAGCGGTCACGGTTTCTGGATTGGCTTCCACGGTCCATTCCGCACCAGGCGCCAGCGGCAGTCGAGTGCGGATGGAGCCCAGAACCGCGCGCAGTACCGGCGGCCGCAACAGCGTGGGTGTTCCACCACCAACGAACACAGTGTGCAGCGGCGCGTGCACCCAGGGCGCCATGGCTGCCAATTCCGCATCGGCACGTGCGGCATAGGCCTCCTGACGATCTTGGGTATCAACAAAGCTATAAAAGTCGCAGTAATGGCACTTATGGAAACAGAACGGAACGTGAACATACGCGCCCGCAAACTGCGGCGTGATGCCAGCAAGGGCCTGATCTACACGCATGGCGTATGCGTCGGGCGAACCCTGCCCGGCGATGGTGAGCGCGGTGGCCATGAAGTGCAATCGTAGGAACAACCCTCGCGCGGTGCGCTACCATTCCCCGCTTCGCGGCAAACGCCGCACCTTCGCACCGGAGCCCCGCCCGTGACCACTGGACACCGCGTTAATCGAACTGCCCATACCGCCGTTGTTGGACTTCAGTGGGGGGACGAAGGCAAAGGCAAGATCGTTGATCTGCTCACCTCTGAGCATGACGTGATCGTTCGCTACAACGGTGGCGCCAATGCCGGCCACACCGTGCAGGTGGGCGACGAGCGCTACGCGCTGCACCTGATCCCCTCCGGAATTCTGTACGGCGACAAGACCTGCGTCATTGGTAACGGCGTGGTGGTTGATCCGGAGAAACTCCTGCAAGAGATCGACGCACTCCGCACGCGCGGCATTCGCGTTGGCAACAACCTGCGCATCAGTGATCGAGCCCACGTGGTCATGCCCTATCACAAGGAGCAAGATGCAGCGCTGGAGGAGTACCTCGGTTCCAAGACAGCGCATGCGCAAGGAAACCTCGCCATCGGCACCACGCGCCGCGGCATTGGCCCAGCGTATGCAGACAAGATTCGACGCTCGACCGCTATTCGAGTGGGCGATCTCCTTGACCCCGAATACCTGCGCAGCCGCCTGCATGTGATTTGCACCCTGCGCACCGCAGAACTCGAGGCGCTCGGCGTGCACACTGCGCCACTTGACCCGGACGCGTTGGCTACCCGTTACGCCGAGTTTGGCGAACGCCTGCGTCCACACGTGGATGACTCCGTGTACGCGCTTCATGACGCCATGGGCGCCGGTAAGCGCATTCTGTTTGAAGGCGCAAACGCCAGCCTCTTGGACATTGACCACGGAACATTCCCGTATGTGACCAGTAGTAACTGCTCAACATTGGGTATTCCCTCGGGCACTGGCGTTCCCGGCAGCGCCATTGGACGCGTGTTGGGAATCATGAAGGCGTACAGCACCCGCGTTGGCGCGGGACCGTTTCCCACCGAACTCGACAATGATCTTGGTCACCGGATTCGCGAACGCGGCCGGGAATATGGAACCACCACTGGTCGACCGCGCCGCTGCGGATGGCTTGATTTGGTGGCAGTTCGTTACAGCGTCATGGTGTGTGGAGCCACTGGAATTGCTTGCACCCTGCTGGATGTCCTGTCCGGATTTGAGGAAATCAAGTTGTGCGTTGGTTACCGATTGCCGAACGGAACCACCACGGATCGCTTCATTCCTGATGCTCATCGACTTGAGGGGGTCACGCCCATCTATGAGACGATGCCCGGTTGGAGTGCAGAGATTCGCGATGCGTCCGACCGCACCACGCTGCCACAAGAGGCGCAGCGCTACCTGGCGCGCATTGAGGAAATCACCGGAGTGCCGGTTGAAGTCGTCAGCCTTGGACCAGAGCGAACCCAAACGTTGGTGGACGGTCGGCGCGCCGTGGCGCTGGCCACCGCGTAAGCAATGCGCGTCCCCCGCCACATTGCAATCATCATGGACGGCAACGGACGCTGGGCGGCCGCGCGCGGGTTGCCGCGCATCGCCGGACATCGCGAAGGTGCACGAAGAGTGCGCGCCATTGTTGAAGAGTGCGCTCGCATCGGAGTGGAAGCGCTCACGCTGTATTCATTCTCCAGTGAGAATTGGAAACGACCAGAGGACGAAGTCTCAGCACTCATGGAGCTGGCCCGTCATCAACTGCAATTGGAACGGCAGATGATGCTGGCGAACAACATTCGATTCCGCCGCATTGGCCGCCGCGAGGGGCTGTCCGCCGCGGTGCTCGCCGAGTTCGACCGCACCGAGGACGAGACCAGCAACTGCACCGGCATGACCCTGTGCCTGGCCATGAACTACGGTTCTCGGCAGGAAATGGTGGACGCCGTCCGAACCATCGCCCTGCGGGTCCGGCGCGGGGACCTTGACCCGGCCGCGATTGATGAATCGACCATGTCCGCGGCCCTGGAGACCCACGGACTGCCTGACCCGGACCTCTTGGTTCGGACCGCCGGGGAGCGCCGATTGTCGAATTTCCTGCTGTGGCAGGTGAGTTATGCGGAGATCTTCGTTACCGACGTGCTGTGGCCGGAGTTCAAGGTCCCGGAACTACAAACGGCCCTGGCGGACTTTGCCGCGCGGCGGCGCACCTACGGCGGGTTGGACGGGGCGCGAGAAGCAGCAGCCACCTGAACTGCAGGCGCGGATCCGGGGCTGAGAATGTCTCCAATCTGGGCGAATTGCCGGGGATTCCGGGTGTCGAGTTGCGTATACCCTGAAGATCTTCCATGAAGTCCCATCGCTTCGCACTGCCGTCCTGCCTGCTCGCCATCTTGATGGTGGTTGCCGGCTTGGCGGCTCGACCGGCTGCAGCGCAGTGCAACGACGCGACGGTGGCATGCAACACCGCTGGCAACTCCACGTGGCTTGGTGACTTAAACGCGGACAACCTGGTCAATCAGGCTGACATTGACGTGTGGTCAAGTTGCATGCTCAGTCCAAACGTGTACTGCATCACTGGCGACTTCAATTTCGACGGTGCCATCGACGAAGTCGACCGAAATTACCTCGGGCAGCTCGTTGCCATGGCATCTAGTGCCTCCATCGGCAAACTCCCTCGGGTCACCCTGTCAGAATTGCGCGTTCGCAAACCGAACAGTCAGACCGACCCCACCGTTCCGCAGTCACGTTATGTGGAGATACGCGTCCCGACCGCGGCGGTTGGCGTTGCAAGTGCACCAACGGTGAATGGTGTGGTTGGTACCGATCCCAACATGCGCGCGTTTCTGGACGGTTGGTTCTACATCAAAGTAGCGCGCTCCAACAACAGTTCCGGCACCGACCAAGTGAGTGGAACCATCGCGGTGGTGGAACCACTGACTGGAATGGCATGGGTATCCAATCCGCTCGACACTGCGTCGCGTGGATTGGGGCTGCTCGCAGATTCATCGTTCACTGGTGATGTACTCGCCGATGTGCCACCAGCGCTGGTGACATACATCTTTTATGGCAGCACATCACTCGCGTTCCCAACCGGCCCCGCAGCCAATGGACGCGTGTTTCCTGCTGAATCCGCCACCAATGTCACTCATCTGATTGTCTTTCGCAATCCAAATCCCGCCAACACCCGCGAGTACCCCACCGTTGGCCAGCGCGTCAATGTGCCATCCGACGTTGATCTCGCGCAGGTCTGCGAGTTGGCGTGGTCAGTACCCGGCGCACTGACGCTGCCCCCGTGGGATGCCATTGTTGACACGGTCACCATCGTTCGTGGCACCGATCAGAATATTTACGGCTGCATCTTTGCTGACAACGGCAAGGCGTACATCGGACCAGTAGGCGACGCATCGGACTCGTTCGCGCCGCCGCACATCTATCGGTGTCGTAACGCCGGCAGCCTGACCAAGGGTCCAACGGCGATCACGCCAACCAGCGACTCGCCGTTCGTTCGCAATCCATCCTGCACCGCCAACGTCACCGGATGCGGCGAGCCGAACCAAAACGGAACCACGCGCAGTTGCTTTGAGTCGCAGACCGGACCGAGTTGCTCGGACGCCGACTGCTGCAACGCCGTATGCAATATTGACCCCGGTTGCTGCAACGTGGTGTGGGACCAGTCCTGCGCAGACCAAGCAGCCGTCACGTGCAAGACGTGCGGAACCACCACGGCCAGTTGCTACGCAACGCACTCGACCCCCTCCTGCAGCGATTCAAGTTGCTGCGAGCGTGTCTGCGCCATCGACCCGTCGTGCTGCAATTCTGCTTGGGATTCGGACTGTGTCACACTTGCCACCACCAACTGCCTCGCTTGCGGCGCTGAGGGAAGCGGTGCTTGTGACACGGTGCACACCCTGCCCTATTGCGACGATTCCACTTGCTGCACCACCGTTTGCAACTTGAATCCATATTGCTGCACCACCGGCTGGGATCAAAGTTGCGTTGATACGCAAGCGGTTTCCTGCCAAGGCTGCGGCTCACTGAACACCGGCCCGTGCTGCATCGCGCACGCCACCCCGTACTGCAGCAACAGTCTGTGCTGCGGAGCAGTGTGTGCGCTCGACCCGTTCTGCTGCACCTCCTCCTGGGACATCAGTTGCACACAAGTTGCCTTGGTCACGCCAAGTTGCAGCAGTGAAAGTTGCGCATGCGGCGGCGATCTGGACGCGGGGCAGGAATCAAGTTGCTTCGTCGTTCACGCGCGCATCGGCTGCGCGGATTCGTTCTGCTGCCAAACGGTGTGCCAGCGCGATCCGTACTGCTGCTACGTCACCTGGGATGAGGCGTGCGTTGAGATTGCCAATGACCTGTGCTCATCGGAGCCCGGCTGCCTTGATCCGGTCACTTCGCTGCCAGTGAATGGAAGTTGCTACATCGCGCATCCAACGGCCATTGGCTGCGACCAGCCTGGCTGCTGCAGCCAAGTGTGTGCGGATCCAGATTTTGCATACTGCTGCCAAATTGGATGGGATGCCAAGTGTGCCGCACGAGCTATTGAAATCTGTGACCAGTGCGGCGACCCGCTCTCCGGAAGTTGCTACTCACAACACGCGTCACCAAACTGCGCGGACGGAACTTGCTGCACGGCAGTGTGCATTATCGATTCATTCTGCTGTTCAGATCAGTGGGATGACCTGTGCGTCTCCACCGCGGGGGTCGCGTGCGCCGATCCAGCCGATGTGTGCGGGTCGAATGATGGTTCGCTGCGCAGCTGCTGGATTCCAAACTACACGCGTGGCTGCAGCGATGGTGAGTGCTGCGCCCTGGTGTGCGCATCGATTGACCCCTACTGCTGTGAAGCCCGCTGGGACGCCGTGTGCGCACGCGAGGCAACGTTCATTTGCACCCCAACGTTTGTAGTCTCGATCGGACGCGAGGGCTGCCTGACCGCACACGCGTCGGTGGGATGCGCCAATGCGGACTGCAGTCGCGCGGTGTGCAGTGTTGATCCATCGTGCTGCACAACGGCGTGGGATCAGGGATGCGTGCTGGTGGCAACGGCCGTCTGCCCGGCGCCTGAGGGCTGCCCCGCAGAGGGTGATTGCTTTGCCGCACATGAGAACCCAGGCTGCCGCGATTCATCATGTTGTAACGGCGTTTGCGCGGCGGATCCATCGTGCTGCCAAGGCGAATGGGACAGCGCATGCGTCACCACCGCACGCACGCTGTGCAAGGTGCCCGCCGACAGCGGCTGGACCTGCCCATGTCGCGGCAGTTGCTTTGAGACGCATGACAACCCCGGCTGCGAAGATGGCTCATGCTGCTCCATCGTGTGCAACGTCAGCCCGTCGTGCTGCGACGCTGATTGGGATAGCGCCTGCGTTTCCATCGCGCGCGAATATTGCTGCGGCGCCGTTGGATGCGGCTCTGGATGCAACAAGCCCTGCCTGATTCCTCACCAAGAGCCCTATTGCAACGATCCGTATTGCTGCGATGCCGTGTGCCGAAACGACCCGTTGTGCTGCAGCGCTTCGTGGGATGCACTGTGCGTGGCTGGCGCGCTGGACCGTTGCGGAAGTGCCTGCGGACTGCAAGAGTCCGGCGGTTGCTTCGTAGAGCATGATTTGCCGAGTTGCGACAACGGCCTGTGCTGCGCGGCGGTGTGCGTCGCTGACCCGAGTTGCTGCACCATTGCGTGGGATTTTGCGTGCGTCAATTTGGCCTCTCTGCCAGCTAACGCTGCCGTGTGCATACGACCAGTGTGCGGTGACTTCAGCGCCGGGCCATCCTGCGAACCGCACCCAGGCGCTGCATCCAGCGATCCCGTGTGCTGCGCCGCGGTCTGCGCACAAGACACCTACTGCTGCGATACGGAATGGGACGCGGATTGCGTTGGCATTGCGCGCACCATCACTTCGTGCGGATGCACTTACGAGTGCGGCGATATCTGTGCCGGCGATTGCTGTCGTCCCCATGACAACGGCGCATGCGACGATGCGGCGTGCTGCGCTTCGGTCTGCGCGCAAGATGCGTATTGCTGCGACACCCAGTGGGACAGCGTCTGCGCTGGTGTCGCTCGCGATACCTGCACCGCCAAGGATGAGGCATGCCCAGTTCCGCCGTGCGGAAGTGACTTGCTGCAGAGTTGCTGCGTGCCCAGCACGCTGCCAAACTGCTCCGACGAGAGTTGCTGCCGACGCGTGTGCTTGGTCGACTCGTTCTGCTGTGACACGTCTTGGGACGTCACTTGCGTGAATCTTGCAGCTGAAGATCCTTCGTGCGGTTGCGACCAGAACAGTTGCGGCGATGCAAGTGCTGGTAGCTGCCTGCAAGTGCACGCCTCGCCGTTCTGCAATGAACTTGGCTGCTGCCAAACCGTGTGTGCGTATCAGCCGTCGTGCTGCGACACGACCTGGGACGCCAACTGCGTGGCAACCGCGCAGTTCTTCTGCGGCGATGCGGGCTTCACTGGGCTGCTCGATCACTACCGTGGCGGACCACTGGGCAACAACGGTCGTGCGCAGCCGCCTGCTGGTTGGATCCCGCCCCGTGAGCGTGGAGCGATGCGTCATCCGAAGCCGCTGCCACCGTCGATCCCGATCCCCAAGCGCCCGCCAGTTGAACTGCAGCCGCTGCCCCGTTCCGACGGCAAGCAGGGGCAGTCAGTGCCCGGAAAGCAGTTGGACGCCGCGGTGCAGCCGATGAAAGAGATGCAAACCGGCAAGTTCGGAGCGAATGCTGGTAAGCCTGGCGCTGGAAAGTAAAGCGCGAATCAATACTGCCGACACGCAAACACCGGCAACATGTCCGGCAGCCATCGTTACCGAAAGTCCCGCGAGCTCTGCGCGATGTGATCGCCCATCGCTAACTGATTCAATTCTTCTGACAGGTCCGTGATGCGGCGCACCACCAGGTGCGTCACCCCGGAACGATGCTCAACCGTGCCTTCCGCCAAGAGCGTAGTTGCGTGGCGCACGATCGCTCGAACTCGCTCGTACACACGGGGTCGAATGATGAGATTGGCAATGCCCGTCTCGTCCTCAATGGTCATGAACATGATTCCCGATGCTGTGGACGGGCGTTGTCGGCACAGTACCAATCCAGCGACGGCAGCGGTGGCTCGCTCGGAAGCTGCGCCGATGACGCGGAGCTGCGCGCACTCGGTTCCTCCGCGACGTGCGATTGATTCGCGCAGGAATCGAATCGGGTGGTCATGCAATGAGAGTCCGGTGCTGGAGTAATCAGCAGCAACGGAACGAAGCGCTGGTACTGGCGGCAAAGGCTGCGGCAGCATGTCAAAGAGCGTGGCGCCGCGCTGGGCGGCATCGTCAAGAACGGGGGTGTCGCCGCCGCGCAAGGCACGCACCTGCCAGAGTGCTTGCTGGCGTGAAATACCCATGCCAGCAAACGCGTCCGCCGCCGCCAGCCGCCGCAGCGCATGCAGACTGCAGCCAGACGAACGCCACAGTGATTCCACCGATGCATATGTTGGGTGGAAGCTCAGTGCGCGACGGGTTGGTGCGGAGTATGCGCCCGACGCGGAGTATTCCTGGCGCAGGTTGCGTGCCACGGATGCCACGGCCTGGCCGTCTTCGGCGCGTAAACCAGACACCATGCGCAGGCCAAGGCGAAGCGCGGGGTGAGGCGTGGGATGAAGCGTGGGATGAAGCGTGGCCCCCGAGTGCACGCCAGCCTGATAGTTGGATGCGAGATCCTCGCCCGGTGCGGATCTTTCCTCAAGCGTGCAGTCCCATTCGCTTGCCAAGACATCAACCGGGCGAACCTCAACCCCGTGTTCGCGCGCATCGCGCACCAACTGCGCGGGCGCGTAGAAACCCATCGGCTGACTGTTGAGAAGCGCGGCAGTGAATGCTGCCGGATGATGGCACTTGAGCCATGCAGACACATAGACCAAGAGCGCAAAGCTCGCTGCGTGACTCTCCGGAAATCCGTAACCAGAGAAACCTTGAATCTGCCCGAACACCTGCGCAGCAAACTGTTCGGAGTACCCACGGGCACGCATGCCGGACTCCAATTGATCCTTGAATGCAGCAATCTGATTTCCGGAGCGCTTCCATGCAGCGATGGCGCGGCGTAGTTTGTCCGCCTCGCCGGGCGTAAAGCCGGCTGCTACTACGGCAAGCAACATCGCTTGCTCCTGAAAGAGTGGCACACCAAGCGTCTTGCCAAGGACGGCGCGAATGGATTCATTGGGATAGTGCGTTGCATCAGTACCGTCGCGCCGACGGAGGTATGGGTGCACCATGTTTCCTTGAATTGGCCCCGGGCGCACAATGGCAACTTCAATCACCAGGTCGTAGAAACAGCGCGGTTTCAGGCGCGGCAACATACTCATCTGCGCGCGGCTTTCGATCTGAAATACCCCCACCGTGTCGGCGCGACACGCCATCTCATACGTTGCTGGGTCTTCAGCAGGAACGGTGCAGTAGGTCAGCGCTCCAGCGCCGGAACGATCGCGCGGCCAGCCCGGCACCGGGCAGTTGTTTCCAAGATCAATCGCTTTACGAATAGCCGTGAGCATCCCCAGTGCCAGTACGTCCATCTTCAGCATGCCCATAGCATCAATGTCATCTTTATCCCACTCAACGATGGTGCGCGCGTCCATGCGCGCGTTGCGCACGGGCACAAGTTCGCACAGCGGACCGTCGGTGATGATGAATCCGCCAACATGTTGCGAAAGATGACGCGGGAACCCTTCTATTGCCGCGGCAATCCGCACCGCTTCCGGCGATTCCGGCGGAACGCCGAGCGCTTTCGCTGCCTCGCGCAATGAACTACGGTCGCGAAAGCAAATCACTTCCGCGCATAACGCCGCGCGTGATCTGCCCCAGGTTCGATAGATGAACTGAATGACTTCTTCGCGCCGCTCGTGTTCAAAGTCAACATCAATATCCGGCGGTTCATCTCGTTCTCGGCTGATGAACCGCTCAAAGAGCATGTCGCTGCGAGTGGGGTCAACAGCAGTAATTCCTAGGCAAAAACAGACGGCGCTGTTTGCTGCAGCACCGCGGCCTTGACAGAGAATGCTTCGCGATCGTGCAAAGCTGACAATGGCGTACACGGTAAGGAAATAGCACGCGTAGCCAAGTTCAGCAATGATGGACAATTCATGTTCAAGTTGCGCGTGTACTTTTGCCGGGAGAATCGGCCAGTGCAACGCCGCTCCCTCTGCGACCAGTCGCCGCAGGTGTGTCATTGGCTCAACGCCGGGTGGTGCAACTTCGCGCGGGTATCGATAGCGGAGCATGCACATGGAGAAGCCAGCACACCGTTGTGCCACTGTGGCGCTGCGTGCGATGGCTGCTTCGCACACTTCGCGCGGAACATCCGTAAGTACCGCGCGCATGCCGGCGGCGTCAACCAGGTGTCGCGCGTCGTCGGGAAAGAGTCGCGCGCCGTGGTGCGCACATCCATGCGCCCGATCAACGGCGCGCGTTCGTTCAAATGAACGGAGTTCTTGCACCGTGTGCCCGGCGCGGATGGCGGTCACAATGTCCTGTATTTCTTGCCTATCACGGACATGGCAGTATGGATCGTTGCTGGCCACCAGCGGCACGCACACTTCAGAGGAAAGCCACTCCAACTGCAGCAACCGAAGCGCGGCATCCGGACCGGATCGACGCACAAATCCAAGTGAAAGTCGATCATCATCAAAGACGGTACGAAGCCAGCGAAGTGATTCAAGAAACCGCGGCTGCATGGCGCCGTATTCATCGGGCGGCATCACGATGGCTTGCACGCCAGGAATGGCAAACGGAGCAAGCGGTCGATCTGTACCGGGCTTGCGTCCGGATCCCTGACCGGATCCATCGCCCGGCTCGCCACTTCCAAGTGACTGCACGCTGGCATCGACCAGATCATGAAGCCACAGATGGCACGCCGATGAATTGCGCGCGGCGGTGCGCGATTCAATGCCAGCCGCAACGGCTGCAACATTTTCGTCCATGTCAAGCGTCCAACCGGCTCTGCGCTTGCCAAGGGTGAGCAATCGGCACAAGCGCGCGTAGCCGTCGAGTGAATCAGCAAGCAACACCACCTCAAGGTGCGTTGGCTCATCATCAGCACCAAGCAGAAAGTTGCAGCGCGTTCCAACCACCAACTGCATGCCATGCTGCTTCGCGGCAACATGCGCGCGCACTACCCCGGCCATGGTGTGACGATCCGCGATCGCCACGGCGCCAAGCCGAAGCTGCGCCGCGCGGGCAATGACCTCTTCAGGATGGCTTGCACCTTCCAGGAAGGTGAAGTTGCTGAGAGCCGCCAGTTCACAGAATGGTTGATTTTCAAGCACAGAATCGACGCCTTGATTATTTGTACGGTGTTTGTTAGTATACTCAATCACGGGGGGAAATCCCAATGCGCCACCGCGAATACGCTGACATGTCCACCTGTACGTTGGCATCTTGCGGATCATTCTCATGCACATGGCACACATCACCCTTCTCGCTTCCGCCCTGCTCTGCAACGCATTCGTGCATGGGGGCGCGA
>Ga0247831_1007005_pt1 | contig 12889 bp, 15 predicted proteins | sample LaCruzMarch2015__9_FD_192406 | JGI IMG/M metagenome (GOLD analysis project Ga0247831, IMG submission 192406) | Freshwater microbial communities from meromictic Lake La Cruz, Castile-La Mancha, Spain - LaCruzMarch2015_1m | ecosystem: Environmental > Aquatic > Freshwater > Lake | place: Spain...
GGGCTTCTTTGCAGCCTTCGCCTTTGGACGACCGGGACTGCGCTTCTTGTTCTTCGATCCCTTCGGACGACCGCGACCGGGCTTGCCCGTTTTCTCGTCTGCGTTCTCGCTTGGAGCATCGACCTCTGTCTGACTGAACTGCGTCAGCGAGTTGTAGAGTTCGACAGCCTTAACGAAAGTGTTGCGATCCAACTTCAACTGATTGCTGACAATCTCAGCCGCGTTCAGAACCTGAACCATGCCCGTAACTTTGTTGTTCTTCATTGAGAAGATTCTCCTGTAATAACTCTGCCGATCTTTTGGATTCAAGTGATCCTCGGCAGGATGGATCGTTGAATATATTTATGTTATATCTTATTTTTCTTATGTCAAGACTATTGACTGATTTATGTAAGAAAGTTTTCGATATAACACTCTAGGTTCGCCGCTGATACGGGAACTTTAGGGGGTGACGAGAGGGGGCTTTTACACCCCCTCTCATTAAGTCCCATAATTAAGACTGCACACGCTTCGTGCGTGGCTTCTTTGTAGCCATCGAAGGAACTGTGTCGTGCTGACGCACCGGAGAAATACGCGCTCCTTGGTCATTCGACACATTAAAGGTGATCTGATTCTCACCCTCCACCCCGAAAGTCGACTCCAACAGAGTGACCTTGAGGTTGGAAACTGAGAAGTTTCCGCTCTTTTCCACCTTGCGGATGGACTCCTTGTACGAGTCAGCCGCTTCCTGCGTGAACTGCTCCGCGATCATCGAGTCAAACGCCTCTGCATCAGGTTGCTTCAGATCGACATTGCCCCTGTAAAGAGCGTGTAAGCGATCCATCTCAATCTTGAGAGTGTTCTTGGTGACGGGAACATTCGTCCGAAGAATGTTGACAACAGCCTGACTCATCAACTTCACGCGATCAACGCGCTGATCCATCAGGCTATTGTTCTCAATAGAAACAACGCCATCAACCCGAACGATGCTGCTAATGGCGTACTTATTACCACGAACAGAATCAACATGACGGGAATCATTCGTTGCGCTTGCCTTCATCGTAGCGCATGACGCGCTCTTGGTGAGAGCAGTACGAATAACGGCAGAAGCCTGATCCGCATTGACGATGGCAGCGGAAACGCCATTAGTAACATTGATGGTTTTTGCCATCTTTTCTCCTTTGCCGTCTTTCAATCCACTTGGATTGGTTTACGGCTTTCAAGTAATTTGCCCTTGCGGAACATCCGCAAGCGGCACTCTAGGTTCCCCGCTGATACGGGAACTTTAGGGGGTGGAGGGAAGGAGCGTTCATAACTCCTCCCCCCCATCCACTTATTCCATTATCCCACACCCATCTGAATATGGTCACCATACGGAGGTTTGACATTCGTAGTAGTGACCCACAGGACATTGACATCCGGCGCGTCACCAAACTCGCCATAGCCATCGGTGAGGTACACCATGATGTCCACAGGAATCCGATGCTCTTTCAGGTGATCGAACACAGGACGGAAATCCGTACCGCCGCCACCCTTGAACTGCATCGGACATGACTGATCGGGACTGATCCATCGACCCTCATGAACATCGGCATCACACTCAACGAGATACAGCGGACAGTTAAACTGACGGCGAATCTCGTCAATCTCCGCAATCGCTTGCGCCATCTCTGTCTCACCCATCGAGCCGCTTGTATCGACTGCGAACCCGATCTTTGGAGCATCGTTGCCGTACATAGACGGAAGGTAAAGACCCTGATGAACAAAACGCCGATTCGGAGGCATGAAGGTGTAGTGATCTCGCAGAATACGAGTCACACCAAAGCGAAGGTATTGCTTGAGTGCTTCGCGCCAATCAACCTTGCTGCCCAATTTTTCTGACACAGCACGATCAAGTGATTCGGGCATATCACCCTGCATCTTTGCACGGGCATGACTCAAGGCAATCGCTTGATCCCAACCTTGCTCCGAATCCTTCTTCTCTGCACGGCGATCACGAATGACGATGCCGTCCTTGTCTCCGTCCTCGCCTTGACTCTCGCCGCCTTCATCATCGCCGCCGTTGTAGTCAAGATCACCACTCATGGAGTAGACCTTGATCTTCTTGGCGTTGCGGAAGATGTCTTCGTAAATCTGCTCCGCAGTCATGCCCTCGTACTTCTTGTCAAGGAGCAAATCCTTCGGAACATACTTCTGATCGCCAAAGTTGTCGGCAAGCAGCAGATTGAGCGCGTAGTCAATAGCCACATTCCATAGGAACGGTTCACGGCTCTGACGGCGATCAATGTGGCTGAATGCAGCGTGACCGATCTCATGCGCGAGAACAAACAACGCTTGATCTTCGGTTAGTTCCTTGAAGAACTTGGCTCCGAAACGGATGTTTCCGCTACGGTCAACACAAGCGGTCGGAACCTGACTGTCCGCAACGATGGACACCTTGCAGTTTTCCGCAAGCAATCCCCAAAAGGGAAAGAAGCGGTACATACGAAACACAATGCCCTTCATGCGTTCGCGGAGTTCATTGATCTCCGCATCGGTCAGACCGACATCAGGGGCGTTTGGGAGGGTAGCGGTGGAGTTGTTCTTTTTCTTTGCCATGCTCTAGGCTTTCCGCTGATACGGGAACTTTAGGAGGTGCAGAGCAGGGGGAGGATGGCGAACCACCCTCCCCCTGTCCAAACGGGGATCACTTCTTGATGCCGTACTTCGTCAGCAACTTCTCATGGGTCAGAACCCACTTGTGAGCCATCTTGCTCTCGCAGACAGCAGACTTCACATGAGGGTCAGAGGTGAGAGTGCGAACAAAGAACAGACAAGCAATTTCAGGTGACAGAGCCGAAACGATCTCGCAGCAGCGATCCGCATTTTCCTTGACGAACTTCTTATCGCCACGGGACAGACGTGAGGCAAGAGCCATCGCTACGGCATACGAAATACTGATCTTCTTCGGATTCTCTCTGAACTCTGCCTTATTCGCAATCAGAGCATCAATGTCGGGCATATCCCGAATCTCCGCACGATATGCACCGAACTCCGCAGAAGCACCCTTGCCAATAAGCGGCTCAATGTCATCATGTTCATCAAGACCCGCTTGAAGGAACCTTGACACTCGCTCCCATGAACGAGGTGAAGCAAAGTTAGTGTATTCATCCTTCGGATCGGTCGTGAGTAGACCGGGACGGAAGTTGAGGAAGCCGATGACATGATCGTGGATGCCCACAGACATTGCCCAAGTAGACCAAGCCTCAACACTCGGCTCGTACTCAACGATGGCAAAGCGGTTGCGGAGCGGAGCCGACAGAGGATTGACATGAGCCTTGTGGGAAGCCTTGTTTCCCGCAGCAACGATGTACCAACCGTCACCCAACTTATGCGTACCACACTTGCGGTCAAGGATGATCTGAAGTGCGGCGTTCTGAACAGCAGCCGGAGCCGTATTCAACTCATCAAAGAAGATGATTCCCTTACCTTCAGCCGGAATAAACTCAGGACGCGCCCACTCCACCACGGACTCGCCGTTGGCGTTCTTTGACACCGTAGGCAGACCACGAAGATCAACCGGGTCAAGCATGGACAAACGGACATCAATCACTTCATCTCCGTCCGCAGCCTGATGCACCATCTGTGACTTGCCAACACCGGGCGCACCAAAGATAAAAGTAGGAACGCCCGTCTTGCGGTTGCGCTTGATTTTCTCAACAAGATTCATTCTATAATCTCCAAAAGTTACGATTCTGATTTGGAATCCCCGTTGGACTCCGACGCTCTAGGTTCCCCGCTGATACGGGAACTTTAGGGAATGCGGCAGGGGAGGGACAATCTTGTAATCAATCAGGTTCAATAGTTACAGTCAGAGCCTTCGATTGCAACTGCCCTTGAATGAACTCTGCGTGTTCCTTGTGGGTGATTGCCACAACAGAAAGACCCTGCTTGTCTACTTCGACAGTCTTGAGGTACGCGGTTTTTTCATCCAAACGGACAATCTCAATGAAAGTCTTGATGACGTAGTTGTAAGTGTTGATGTCATCATTGTGGACGATAACCTTCCACTTCTTCAGAGCCTTTGTTCTAGGTGGAGTAACTGCAACGGCGGCTGTGGTATTTGTATTCTTTGATTCGCTCATAATTTAATCCTCGCTTTGGGTGATTTCTCCAATGGCTTCAACGCCTTTGGAAGTGTGTTTGAATGTCGCCTGTATACCTGACATCCCCCATCTGTTTTTCGTACAACGGATCGCAAATCCTCCTGTCTCTCTATCACGAACTGCTGTAAATGTTGCGTCTACAAGGTGTTCCAATACGCGACTTCCGGCAACCTGTTCCTTCTTGTTCAACTGACCAACAAAGACAATGTGAATATTCTTATCTACTGCGACTGCCTTGTATGCAGCAACGCAACGCTCCATTCCCATACGGTTCTTGGCTTCTTCCAACATTTGTAAGGAGTCTACCACTACAAGATCGGCAGGATCTTCTTCAATAACTTTTAACTGACCCTTGAGAGAACGAATGTCTCCACAGCGAAACCGTGCGCCCACTTTGATGTGACCCTTCGACACAGTCTTGAACTGCTCCAACGCAAACTCGTTCTGCCAGTATAAGGCAGATAGACTATGTTCGGTGCTAGGGTCAGTCAACTTTCCACAAACAGCAATCATGGTGCGTGTCTTTCCAACACCGGGACTTCCTGCAATGAGGCTCACCTGACCACGGGGAAAGCCCTTTGATTTCATGTCGTCAGAGAATCCCCACAGGGTATCAATGTGTTCGATTCCCGATGCAAAACGAATCAGTCGCTTGTCTTTAATGCTATCAAGAGATGCAACGGTTCCCGATCCAATCAACTTTGACACTTCAACTCCTTCTTGTCTATCTGCCCTAAATCGGGAACGACAAACTCTGATTTGATTAGTAAGAGATGTTTCCCCTGAAAGTTTGGGGTGCGCTGCAACGAGCGCGGAGGCAATCTGTTCCTCGCTCCACCCAAGCATCTGAATCATAAACTCAATCTCTCTGTTCAGAGAAACTTCGCCAAGCATTCCGGGGGTTGAGATTGACTTACGAGGCATGGGCTATTTCTAAAGAGTTGAGCATAGCATCGTATGCTACGGTGTCAAACAAAATCCGGTAAGAGAACGATAGATTACAAAAGAAGCGGTGGCTCATTTGTAATCCCCGCTGATTTGATACAGCCGCTTCAAAGCACGGAACTCCTTGTTGGCGCGAGCCTTACATGGAAGTAGTTGCAGCATCGGAGGAATGTCCTGAACAATCTTCTTCGCAATGTCAAACTGCTTGCCTTCCCACAGCCTTGCCATGTACTCGGTCACCCATCCTGCGCTGCGATGACGGCTTGCCTTGCCTCCATGAGTATCGTTTGCAAGATCACGAACGATCCGCGCCATGTTTGCAGAATCTTTTCGGCAGATGGTGCAGATGTGAAACATGAGATCGTCAAACTCAGGTGATGGAATAACTCCGTGACTCATGACGGTATGCAGCACAGCGGGAGTGTCGTTGTTCCACTTATGAGTGAAGCCAAGAGCAGTCTTGATGACTTCCATGCGCTTCTTAATAGTCCAACTCTTGCTAGCACTCACCATTCCCATGAGTGAAGGGTAAGCAGCCATGATGTTTGCAACGAGAGCAGGGTCAGTCTCGTAATGACGAATCAACATATCAGCCGTCACTCGGGAAAACAGTCCTGTATCACCTGTCATGCGCTGTATGTCGAACGCTTCAGGGCTTTCTAGGACGGTATTGGCAACCTCCCTGTCCAACATGAGTGAAGGCAGGATGTCTGATGAGTATATGGGGATGTATCGACCACCATTCTCGCCCTTCATGGCAACGTAGGTGTTAATGAGTGCAAGCGTGGCGTTCTTGTCTTCCCGATAACGTCCCCACATCTTGCCAAGACCATGCGGATTGTTCAGGCGAACAGTCGCAGCAATCCGAACGTCCATGTTGAGTACATTAGAAAAGTCTTCTGTTTCCTTGTCATTAATGCTCTTGACCGCTCGCTCACACAGTAAACGGAGAGTCTCTAGGGGCAGGGTTTCAAAGGGGATGTTGGTGAGATCGTTTTTCATTGGAATGCTCCGTCCTAGGCTCCCCGCTGATACGGGAACTTTAGGACTGCGCACTCTACCAACTCAACCGAACTTTTCGCACTTACCTTAATCCGACAAAAAGGTATGTCTCGTCATATTCATATCCCAGCCAAGATTGAATGGGCAACATTCTTGGCTAATAGTGGAGAAATAGATAACTATTTGGTTAGCCCAAATGAACTTTTAAGAGTCCGATACGCACCTGCTCCCAGAAGGCTTGCCCTTGCCATGACCGATTCTTGCAACCTGCTTTGGGATTTCGTTACCTCTACATCGAGCCCTGACCTGCATGGACTAGCCCGCACCATCAACGAGGCTCTTATAGATGGAGGAGTACAAGAAGGTATCGTATATGATCCGAATTTGCTCCCAGCTCCCAGGTTGACACGAGAGCCAACACATCTAGATAAAAAAACTGACTTTCTTTATTCAGATATAGACTCCACACTCCAAAGCTGGGTGTCCAGGTTTGCAGCTCTTGATGATCAGGGCAGTGATTTTTTAGATAGAAAGTGCATTCCGGTACCCTTCCAGAAAGATGCAGCCATGTTCGCGTGGCTGAGCCAGTACCAATGGGCTCATTGGTGTCCTTTCACAGGACTGAATGGAATGACTGGTCGGTACCTCACGAACGCCATTCGCCTCAGGTGGAGCATGCCCCTGTGGCTCTGTGACATCAAAAAGGACTCGTGGTGGTCCAACCTGGACATGTATTCAAAGGTTTGGTTGAAAAAAGGATCTTTTCACCCCATCGAAGAAAAGTCGCTCCCAAATCTGGAAAAGCTCAACTTGGTGTCCCAGCACTCTCCATAGGCGGCTAGATATAGGCGTCGCATTCGGTGCGCCACCCAAGGGGACTTGCAGAGATGTAGTGCGTGTGCTCCAGACAAAAAGGACTACAAGCATGATGCCATCTACATTTACCTTAAACGCAGTCACTCTTGGAGAGCGTCTGCTCCGAGTCCTGAACCGTCAGCTGGACCGAGCTTGTGAGCTGGTATGCCCTGTTGAGATTGAAGACACCATCTTTCTCAGCACCATCTATATGGACGAGCTAACTCTCCTGTTCCAAGAAGGCACAGTGCCAGCTGACCAGTTCAACAGTGCTTCAGAAGTCTATATTCAACTACACATGGCTCTTCATCAACAGTGCGACGACCTCGAGCAGGTGACCTCGATTGGTATTTAAAATGAAAAAGTTACTTCTTATCCCCGTTTTTTTAATCCTCAGTGGGTGCGCGTCATCCACAACGGTGCAGGCCCCAGATCAGAGCTCACAGATGCAGACCATGCGCACGTGGTTTCGGTACCACTCTGACTGGGTTGCCAAGCTGGAGTCCTCGTCATCACTTCAGGAGCTGAACTATAATGCTGAAGAAACCATTATGGTGCGCCAAGGAATCTGTCGCGACCTGCGTGAAGCTCAAGAAGACGGAGCTTTGACTCCTGAACAGGTCAGTGAGTGGTATTCCCAGTACCGCGTTGCCCTTGGCAAGGAAAACATTGTCTTTTGCGATACCTATCTGCGCCTTCAAAAGCGCTGATTCATAAGCCCCCGGATAGCACGCACGTACTCCTTCGGGATGCGTGCGTGTTTTTTATCTAAACTAGTAATTTTTGGGGAGGAGAAAGCTGAGAATAGAAATAATTTCTACATATAGAAATTATTTTAAGGGAGCTACATAGTATGCCTGCCTCGCTCGCTCATCTCCCTCCGCCAAGCCGAAAAACTAGTTGAAAAGGACTCAATGGCTAAAACACACTACCGAGCTGTCTGGATATCCGACCTTCACTTAGGAGCTAACTCCGCCAACCCACAGAAGGTAAATGACTTTCTAGACACGTTCACGTGTGACGACCTGTACCTGGTTGGTGACATTATTGATGGCTGGAGACTCAAGAGCAGGTGGTTCTGGCCAGACACAAACTCAGGAACTATACGTAAAATACTTAAAAAAGTAAAGCAAGGCTCACGTGTGGTGTACTTGCCAGGTAATCATGACGAATTTCTTCGCTCGTGGCTTCCTTTAGAAATTGGTTTCGGTGGCGTCTCAATCCAGAACGAAGCAGTTCATATGACTTTGAATGGTAAAAAGATACTTGTTCTCCATGGAGATATATTCGACTCTGCAGTGCGTCTGAACCCAATCTTAAGCTGGTTTGGATCAACGAGTTATGATTTTTTAGTTGTGAGTAACAAGTGGACAGGAAAGCTCATGAGCCTTCTGGGCAGGCGCCACTGGTCATTCTCCAAGTACATTAAGAAGAACTTTAAAAGTGCCACCAACTTCATTTTTCATTTTGAGCATCACGTGTCCGAGTATACACGACGTCGTGGATATGACGGAGTGGTCTGCGGTCACATACATAAACCAGAGATTCGCACCCTGAACGGCATTGTTTACTACAACTGCGGTGATTGGGTGGAGTCGTTCAGTGCGCTTGTTGAGACACCAGATGGTGAGCTCAAACTCCTCTACTTCCAAAACTAAATTTAAAAAAGGAGCCCCTATGAAAATTCTACTCGTTACCGATGCCTGGGAACCACAGATCAACGGTGTCGTTGTAACAGTGCGCAATCTCTGTAAAGCTCTTCGCGAAGAAGGGCACGAGCTTCTCATCTTGCACCCAAAAATGTTCTGGGGCTTCACTCTTCCACGTACAGCTGGAATCAAAGTCGTATGGCCTCATCTCGTTAAAAAAATATCACTCTTTAAACCAGATGCAGTCCACATCTTTACTGAAGGGCCCTTAGGTCTACGTGGTCGCAGTGCCTGTGAAAAACTGCGCATCCCGTACACCACGGGTTACCACACTCAGTTTGCTCCCATCCTGCAAGCTTGGTACGGAGTGCCCCAATCCTGGACAAAAGCGTATATACGCTGGTTCCATAAGCACTCAAAGGGAGTTTTACTGCCAACGCCCTCAGTTGGACTCGAGCTCGCAGCTGACGGCATCGTAGAAGAAGCTAGAATTAAAATTTGGGGAAGAGGAATCGACGCCACGATCTTCTGGCCACCTGCCTGGCGGCGCTCTTCAGAACACATAGACGGAAAAAAGCTCCTGTGTGTCTCTCGTGTTGACCCAGAGAAGAGCTTAGATGACTTCTGTGCACTCTCAAATGCAGGATACGAATGCACTCTGGTAGGAGGAGGAGTATCTCTGCCTCGCCTCAAGCACACTTACCCCAAAGTTCATTTCAGTGGCCCACTCCCACCAGAAGAGGTAGCTCAGCACATGCGTAAACACGACTTGTTTGTCTTCCCATCAAAAAACGACACTTTTGGACTTGTCATGCTGGAAGCAAACTCCTGTGGTCTACCCGTCGTCGCTTACCCAGTCACAGGACCCAAAGACTGGGTCCAAAAAGGTGTTAACGGTCTCCTTGCAAAGGACACAACGTACAGTGCGCTCAGAATAGCAGTCCTTATTGCCCTTGCAGAGTGCTCTCCCAAAGGAGCAATCTCTAAGGCAGATGGATATTCTTGGAAAAAATCTGCCCAGGAATTCCTGTCCTACCTCCATGTCTGTCGATAAAGAATCATCCAGTAGTGTCTGCAAAAAGGATTCGTCCCTTCTTCCCCTCGGGGTAGATAGCAAGACACCGGACTAAAAGATTCCCTCTGTTAGTACTCGTGCTCGTTCCTCCCCCCAGAAACGATGCGCAAAGGCCCTAAACCGAAGAGTATTCACGGGGGAATCTTTTTTATTCCGCTCACGTAAAAGCTCCAGAGCTACACCACAAGGGCTCTGAGAACTCGTCTTAAGAGAAAAAGTACTGCCAACCGCTGTCTTACTGTCCTGCCAACGACTAGCTACACGTGCTGGAACCCCTTCTCGTGGAGGGAGTATTAAAATATTCCCAACTCCCATACGGTCACTCCACCAGCGACTACCCAGCACTACTTGTATCCAGTGCGGCAATCCCCACTTTTTTAAATCTTGACAACTACTCCACTCCCAGAGGCCTGCAGCTTGACCAGGAGTGTACACAGGAGGAAAAACGAACTCTCCACGTCTACGCAGTGCCTCCTCCTGAGAGCGCGTCAGATACGGTCCAGGAGCGTCATCTCTCCATTCAGAGTGTTTCGCCCGTGCCATACGCTCAAACATGTCCCACGTGTCAATAGGACGCAGTACAAACAACATTCCGTAACGACGACGAGTCACATCACGCATTGGTTTGTAATGAGAAGTATCAATCGTCTTCTCCAGCATAAAAGGAGAGCCGTCAAGGCGCTTCCGAGGCTCCACCCAGTTCCCGTTCTCATACGAGTCCGTCTCCATGGTCAAAACACTACGACCAGCATGAACTTCCGTCCACGAGAACGCAGTAACCCTTCGCATCCATACTGCTCGCTGTCGCATTGCTGTAGTCTACACTCTCTAAGAGCCTTGTAAAGACCCTATAATAACATTTTTTCAACTAGAAGTACCCGCACACAATACTGCGTCGCCAAAGCGACGCACATTCCTAACCCCTGCAGGCCGCCTCCTAGTACACAAAAAGCGTAACACGATAAAAAAACCTACACAGGGATACTGGAGCATGCAGTATTCAGCACTGCCTCCAGTGCGTGTAGCGTGAACGAATTATCTCCAAACAGTGCTGCAATTATCTCCGAACAGTGCAGTGCGCAAGATGAATTATCATAAAACAGTGCTGCATGAAGATGAATTATCATAAGACATTGCAGTGCGCAATATGAATTATCATAAGAGTGATGAGTAATTATCTTAAAACAGTGGCTCAGTGTGGGGCAAAGTGTTGCAAAGTGTCGCGTAGTGGGAATTAATTAATTTATTATAGCACAGAGGGCGGGCAAGTAGAAATGAAATGAGGGGGGTATCTTAAGATAATTCCCTGTGCGTATCTTATGATAATTGGGCACATGCTATTTAAGATAATTCAGTGGGTGCTGTAGAACGGGATCTCTGAATAACCCATGGGAGTCATGTGGGATCTTCGGGGTAACTCCCCACTTCTCCATGTACCTTAAGACACAGTTCCGAATATGATCAGACAAATTCCAACTGTGTTTTGACCCATGCTTCAGCATGCCTTCAGAGATGTTGCATTCCGAGCAAATGATGCCTCTGAGGACATTGGTGTCGTGGTCATGGTCTTGACATTTCTTCTTATGACCCCCCTTTGCGCTCTCGAATGGTTGTTCACAGCATTCGCAGCAAGTGGCTTTGCAATAGCGTTGGAAGTCTTCTTGAGTGGGATTGCATTGGGAGAAATCGTAAAAGTAATGCTTTTTTACATCACATGATTTGCATAAGGAATACAGTCCATTCTTTCCGCTCTTGTCAACATTGAACTCGTTGCGGTGCTTTTCCTCTTTACACGCGGTACATTCCCTTTTGTCTGGAAATAAGTTTGCTGCCATCAGGCGTTCATATCGTTGGTCAGACTCACTCTTTCTGCACAGAAGACACTTCGATCTTAAGATAAATCCATTCTTTGCATTCTTCTTTTTTTCCCTGTAGTGGGAAAGGGGGTGCATGGAGGAGCATTTCTTACACGCTCTCAGTTCTTCCCAATACGTTACATGGGAGAACAGACTATCTTGTTCTTCTTCCTTTTTTTTCATAAGGCTTTATCGACTCTAGAATGAGGATAAAGAGGGAAGAATTTTTTGTTATATTCTGTTTTTTTGAATAGTGATGTTTTTTGCCCGAAATTTTCTTAAGAGTAGCGTTTTAGAAGGAGAGGCGTACTTATTCATCCGTGTCTTGGAATACATCTGGATACACCATTGGTAAGGCTGTACCCCATGCTTCACAAAAACTGCATTTACCCCGTTCTGGGTCAGTAAGGAACTCACATTGGTGTTTAGGTGTATCAGTTTCTGGTGTATCAGTTTCTTCCAGAATATGTTGGACTAAAGACTCGATAATGCTTTTAGGCTCTTTAAGCTCTTTGATTACACTATTCAGCTGAACGATCTCTTGGCGCAGCTTTGTAATCTCTTTCCATAACAAATCTGATAAGGGAGTTATCACTGCACCACCGTGATCATTGCCGTCTACGGATACATTAGCCATTGGTGTTCTCCTCTTTGAAACAATCCCATCCCTTTTCCTTTGCAATGTAATTTGCCCACTCATTGATATCTTGATCAGGGTCTACATAGACGCTGCGTAAAATCCCTGCGTCTTTACACACTTGTCGCCTTGCTTCATCCCGCTCTCTTTCCAAACGAGAGATTTCTACATATGCTTCAGATAGAGTCTGAATGACATCATCGGGGAGATCAGTCCTCTTGGATTCATAACGAAGATGCAGTGCTACGTCTTTCATTGGTACTTCCCTGTGAAGTGTATCATGCACTACAGTGCTTGTGAACTTATTCTCTTCATAAAGGTGTATGTACACTTTAAGTTTATAAATAAAATTGTAAGTTTTTTAAGCTAGAATTGAGATGGAGTATTTGAGACGGAATTAAACTGGTAACTACAAGTGGAAGTGTACTGTAGATTAAAAAGTACTACATAGAGTGCTTTGGGGATAGCCTCTCTACTCATTGCCGCAAATTTTTATTCTAACCCGTTTATGCGAGCAATAAGGCGCCCACTCTGCTTGTGTGCGTGTGCATTAATGGGAACAAGGGAGAAATCATCTGACTGAAGAGTGGTACCCATTCTGTCTTCCAAACACCCAATACACAGCATTCCTTCTCCACACCCATGGGCTTCCCATAGATCGTCGTGCACCATGTAGTATTCCCCTCCCTCAAGTGTATCAAAGGAGCAATCAGCGCACACAAAATGGGGATCTTGACGAAGTTCTT
>Ga0247831_1007014_pt1 | contig 12875 bp, 14 predicted proteins | sample LaCruzMarch2015__9_FD_192406 | JGI IMG/M metagenome (GOLD analysis project Ga0247831, IMG submission 192406) | Freshwater microbial communities from meromictic Lake La Cruz, Castile-La Mancha, Spain - LaCruzMarch2015_1m | ecosystem: Environmental > Aquatic > Freshwater > Lake | place: Spain...
GTTGGGTTTAGCTCTTCGGCGCGGCGGTCGAGATCGACGGGAAGAAGGCTTTTCAGCTTCTTGCGTCTTTGGGAGAAGCCTTTTTTGACGAAGGCGTGAAACGGTTCGAGGTTTGACGGGACTTCGTTATGGCGCGTTAGGCGGAGGACAGCCGAGTCAACCTGCGGACGTGGATAAAAAACCTCAGGAGGAAGTTGCCGAATCTTTTCAATCTGAAAAACGGATTGGAGAAGCACGGAGACTGCCCCGTAGTCGGAAGTTCGGGGAAGAGCGGCGTAGCGGTCGGCCACCTCTTTTTGCAGGGTGACGACGATGGTCGCGGGGGGTGGGGAGCGAAGAGCGAGTTGGACGAGAAGAGGGGTGGAGATGGAGTAGGGGAGATTGCCGCAAACCAGAGAACGGGGGGGGTGGTGGGGGAGGGTTTTCAGTGCGTCCCCCTCGATCAGATGAAAGCGGGGTTCATTTTGAAACGATTGGCGAAGCCAGGAGATCAGTCCCTGATCGATTTCAAACGCTTCCACCGTGTGTCCGATGGTGAGGAGAGCACGAGTGAGTGCACCGAGGCCGGGACCGATTTCTTGGACGGGCTCTCGGGTCGATTTGGGCAGGGCGTGGGCGATGACCGTGGCCAGGGCTGGTTCGGCGAGAAAGTTTTGGCCCAACTGGCGAAGAGGGCGCAGACCGTGAGTCGCCAGAATGTCGCGAATTTGGGTCGTGTTCAGAGCTGACGACTCAAAATGGCGTGAAGTTCGCCTGGGTTCATGATGCCAGAGATCTTTTCTGAGCCCCGTCCGTAGGCACAAACCCAGCCAAAGCCAGCGGATGGAGCGGCGGGGCGTCCGGTGGAGTAAGCGGCGGGATCGGATCCTTTTTTGCCGGGGCCATTGTGCCAAGAGAGAGGGGAGAGGCGACGGAGGGAGGACTTTTCTTTTGTTTTTTCCAGAAATTGGAAGCCACCGACCGAGTAAGGGCAGTAGACAACAATCAGGGCGTTCTTTCCGGCGTATTTTCGAGCGGTTTCGACGGCTCGGTCCAGCTCGTGCAGCTGGCGGACGGCGAGTTCGGCCTGATTTTGCCCCGCGGCGGCGGCGACGAGGGGGTGATCCACCACGAGAAAGTAGCCGAGTAAGTTATAGGCCAAGGTTTCAATGGAGCGACGAACCAGGTCGGCCAGTTGGATGGTGCCGGCTTCTCCACCGGCCGTGGCGAGGGGCAGGGTGTCGGAAGCCACGAGGCCAAGGAGGCGACGGGTATTCCAGGCGGGGAAGTTTTCTAGGCCAGCTCGATCGAAGACGAGGGTGTAGTCCAATTTCTCAGCCTCTTTTTCAAGATCACGCCGGCCGGCTTTTTTTTCGGCGGTGAAGATCTCGCGTCCCCCGCCGAGGATGAGATCGATCCGAGTGGTATCGAGAAGCTGTTGCACGACGCTGGAGGAGACGGAGGCATCGGATTGGTGGGAGTAAAACGCGGCGACTCCTGGCGAGGTGATGGGTCCAGAGGAGACAACCCCGACGGCCCGACCCCGCCGCTGGGCCTCGTAGAGCAGGGTGTCGGCCGGTTTCCCGTTGTAGGTGAGGCTGAGGCGACCGGCGGGACTCGGCTGGCCCGTGGCGAGGAAGGAGGCGAGGGCGGCGGCGTCGCCGGTGAGTTGATCGGAGGATTGGCTTTCGACAAACGCCATCGAATCGGCGCGGTCTAACCCGATGAGATTACGATTCGGGTCGCGGGTTTGGGCGAGGGCGAGGAGTTCCGAGCTGGCGCCAGGCACAAAAAAGACGATCACGCTGTGGGTGCGGGAGCGGACAAAGTAGCGGACGTAACTGTAGGAGAAGCCGACAAAGGCAACGAGGATGGCCAGGGCGATGAGTTGAGGCCGCCACCGTTTGGAACGCATCGGACGAGTAAAGCAGAACGGCCTCGGCGTGCCATTCCGCTAAGGAGTGACCTGAAGAATCGGATTGCGCCGAAAGGCTAGGCGAAAAAGATCTCCTTTCATCTTGAGACCCAGTTGGGCCTGTCCGGTGTCTTGGCCTTCCGCGAGGATGAGGCAAGTGTCTGGCCGAAGAATAAGATCGGAGGGGTGCAGGGATTGTTGGTGCGAGCGGTCGATCGAATCGGCGACCCGGAGGATTCCCCCCAAAAGCTGGAGCGTATTTTTCTGCTTCTGGGGTAGGTTCTGGTATCGGCGATGGTGGGGTGCGGGCAGGCTTTTTCGGTGATAGCGCGCCAAAAGGGCGACGAATTCCCGGTTGCGTTTGGAGAGTTTTTTCCAAGAACGTTCCCGAATGAGACGGGCGGACTCTTTATGGTGGGGTCGCTCCTCCGTGGCGGACGACCAGCCAATATCATGAAGCAGCGAGGCGGTGATGAGCAGTTCGAGTTCGGTTTCGGGCAAGCGGTGGACGGAGGCAAGTTTACGAAAAAGAAAAGCAGACCAGAGAGTGACGTGGCGGACGTGTTGGGGTTCCTTTTCGATCTGAGTCATCCAAGCGGTGGCTTCTCGGATGAGAGGTGAGTCGGGAATCATCGACTGATCTGGCGGATGGGGCTGGGGGCGAGGTGGGCCAGCCACACCCCGTAGCGGAGACCGTGGGTGGTGAGGCGAACGGAACGAAGTTTGAGTCTTTCCATCGTGGCCCGCAGGACAAGAAAAGCGGGCAGGGCAAGGGAGGCGCGGTCGCGCGGCATTCCGGGCAGAGCGCGAAGTTGGGGGAGGGAAAGGGGGAGAAGACGAAAGAGAAGGGATTTGAGTTGGGGGAGGGAGAGCGAGAAGCCTTCCAACCGCCTGGCTTTCATATTTCGGCGACGGAGGAGGCAGGCGTAGGCGTGTCCCGTTCCGCCTGAAAAAGTGGCTTGAGGGCGGCCGTGAGGGGCCGGGATTTTCTGGAGGGAGCCTAGAATCGATGAGACCGCTTTTTTCCAATCGTTGGGAGAGGGGGGGTGATGGGGCAGGAGGGTGTCGCGAACGGCGACGCAACCCAAGTTCAGGCTAACAATTTTCGGATGGTGAGGACGAAGGGAGTCGATGACTTCGAGGCTGCCGCCGCCCAGATCGATGTGGAATCGGGGGTGGGGGGTGGGGGAGAGGCCGCGGGCCGCGAGGGCAATCAAGCGCCCTTCGTCTTGGCCGGACAAGATGGTGATTTTTTGGCCGAGGATGCGAGTAGCCGGAAGAAGGAAGGATTTGGAGTTGGTGGCACGGCGCAGCGTGCTGGTGCCGACGGCCACCATCCGATCGGGGCGAAAGGCGCGAATCTTGCGCTGCAGGGTGGTGATTTGGCGCAGAGCGCGGCGGCAGGCGAGAGGGTGAATCCGCCGGGTCAGGGCAACTCCCTCGCCGAGGCGGACGGGGTAAGCTTTTTCGTGGTGAATTCGGAGGGTAGAGCCGACCTGCTGGGCGAGCAGGAGTTTGAAGGTATTGGAGCCGAGGTCGAGCACGGCACCGCGAAAGGGCAGATTGGGCACAGGTAGGTTAAAGCTGTTTCTGACGCGGACGGCAAAGCCTTTGCCGAGTCTCGACGAATGGGCTGGGAATAGGTTGAATGGATCGATGTTGGATATTGGATGGATCCGAAAAGAGCCAGAGGTTGTCCGGCAACGCTTGCTCACCCGCGGAAAGGGGGCCGCGGACGGTTTAGACAAGGTTTTGCAGGTGGATGAGGAGCGGCGGAAACTTTTAGGAGAGGTGGAAAAGTTTAAGGCGGAACGAAATGCGATCAGCAAGGAGGTGGGGGCACGGAAGGCAAAGAAGGAATCGGCGGATGATCTTTTGGCGGGGATGAAAGAGAAGTCGGATCGAATTGCGGAGTTGGACAAACTGGCGGCCGAGGTGGAGGCGAAGCAGGAGGGTTTACTCCTTTCGATTCCGAATTTGCCCTGGGAAGGATGTCCCAAAGGGAGCACGGCGGCGGACAATCCGGTGGTATCGACTTGGGGGGAGCCGAAGAAGTTTGATTTTCAGCCGAAGGATCATGTGGCTTTGGGGGAGGCGCTGGGGATCTTGGATTTTGCAGCTTCGGCCAAAGTTTCGGGCAGTGGGTTTGCGGTTTATCGGGGAGCGGGGGCTCGGTTGGAGAGAAGTCTGATCAGTTGGATGTTAAACCTTCACAGTGGGGAGCACGGGTATACGGAGGTGTCGACCCCTTACTTGGTGCGAGAAGCGAGTATGGTGGGCACGGGACAGCTGCCCAAGTTTCGGGAGGACATGTATGCGGTGGAGGGAGGGGAGCTATTTTTGGTGCCGACGGCCGAGGTGCCAGTGACCAATTTGCATCGGGAGGAGATTTTGACGGAGAAGGATCTTCCGAAAAAGTATGCGGCCTATACCCCCTGTTTTCGGCGGGAGGCGGGGAGTGCGGGCAAGGAGACCCGGGGCTTAGGCAGGATGCATCAGTTTGATAAGGTGGAATTAGTTTGGATTGAGCATCCGGATCGGTCGATGAAGGCGCTGGAGGAGTTGTGTGGGCAGGCGGAGTCGGTCTTGCAAAAGCTGGGATTGCACTACCGAAAGATTGAGCTGTGCACGGGGGATATCGGGTTTGGGGCGGCGCGGTGTTACGATTTGGAGGTGTGGGCGCCGGGGATGGGTCAGTTTCTGGAGGTTTCGTCCTGCAGTAACTTTATGGATTTTCAGGCGAGGCGGATGGGGTTGAGGTTCAAAGGGGCGGATGGAAAGAATCGCCCGTGTCATACGTTGAATGGTTCGGGCACGGCCTTGGCGCGGCTGTTCATTGCGTTGGTGGAAACGTATCAGACGAGGGATGGAAAGGTGGAGATTCCGGAGACGTTACAAAGTTTATTTGGATCGAAACGGATCGGGTAGGATCGCGAGGGCGGGTCGCCCCTTATTTCATCAGCAAAAGACTGAGGGCCATGACGGCCATGCCGGCGACGAGGCCTAGGAGGCTGTCGTGGCCTTTGCCGTAAGCGCGACTGGTGGGCAGTAGTTCATCCAAGCTGATATAGACCATGATTCCGGCGACGGCGGCAAAACATGCGCCCATCACTTGGCTGGGGATATCGCCGCCAAAGATGATCCGCAGGCCGAAGTAACCGATGGCCGCGCCGACGGGTTCGGCCAGTCCGCTGAGGAAAGAGTAGGTAAAGGCCTTGGCTCGACTTCCGGTGGCGTAGAAGAGGGGAACGGAAACGCTAATGCCTTCGGGAATGTTGTGGAGGGCGATGGCCACGGCGATGGCGATCCCGATCTTAGGATTTTCTAAAGCGGCGAGAAAAGTGGCGAGTCCTTCGGGAAAGTTGTGCAGGGCGATGGCAAAGGCGGTAAAGAGGGCCATCCGCAGCAGCTTTTGCTTGCTCTGGTGTTGGGCTTTGGGGTGGTCTGAGTGAAGCGGGGCCAAAGCGGAGGGGGTAGGTTGCTCGTGGGGATTTTGTTTTTCGGGGATGAAGTTATCGATCAAGCCGACGAGAAGGATTCCAAAAAAGAAGAAACCCACATTCATCCAAGTTCCTTGGATGGGGCCGTAGACCTCCGTCAGGGAGGTTGCCCCTTTTTGCAGGATCTCGACAAAGGAGACGTACAGCATCACCCCAGCGGAGAATCCCGTCGAGATGGAGAGGAAGCGGTGATTGGTTTCTTTGGCGACAAAGGCGATGACGCTTCCAATACCAGTGGCCATCCCAGCGAAGAGGGTCAGGCCAAACGCGATCCAGAAAGAGCCAGATTCCATAAGAGTGCATCCTAGCAAAGAGAAATTTCATGACGAGACGGGATTGGTGAATGAGGCTTTTGCATTCGTCGGGCGGGTGGAATAGTCGGACGATGAAGGTGCTACTCATCGGCGTGGATTTGGCGTGGGGGGAGAAGATGCACGACGGAGTCTGCTGTTTGGAGTTAGAAGGGAATCAGGGAAAGGTGCTGGGGTTTGGCTATCCGCATGGAGATCGAGAGTTGCTGGGGCTGGTGGGAGAGAGAGGGCGGGGGTACGAAATGATATTCATGACGGTGGATGCTCCGCTGGTTTGCCCAAATCGGACGGGGACAAGGCCGGTGGATCGGTTGACTCACCGAATGTTTCATCGGCAGCACGCGGCCTGTCATCCAGCGAATACGAGTCGGTGTCCTCGTCCAACCCGAGTGGCTCGATTGCTGATCCGAAAAGGTTTTTCGCTAGGGTGGGAGGTGGGGAGGGCAAAAAAAACGGCGGCGGAGGTGTATCCGCATCCGGCGATGGTTCGAATGTTCGGGTTGCCGAGAATTATTAAGTATAAAAGAGGAAGTGTGGCGGAAAGGAGGAAGGAGTTTCAAAGATTGCAAGGGTTGATGCGCAAACTGATGAAGCGGCGCTTTCCAGGTCTTACGCTCAATCAAGAAACAAGGAATCTGCTCAAGGAAAAATGGAGCAAGCCAGTGGAGGATAGAACGGATGCCCTTTTTTGTGCGTTGATTGGGATGTGGCACTGGATGCACCGCGGGAAGCGGAGCGAGGTGATCGGCGATCGAAAGACGGGATTTATTCTCCTGCCTGCCGAGGAGCACGAGGACGGAGTTAAGCCGAACGGGTGAGCGTGGTACGCGTCTCGGTGGGGAGAGATTCGGAAAGGCGTACGCCCACGGCGATGACTGGCTGCCCGTGGTTGACGCGAGTGAGGTGGCCCTTTGAGCCCGAGTCATTGAGGAGGATAACGGCACCTGCTTCGAGCGTGCGCTGTGTTCCATTGCCGGCCGTGATGGTGATCGAACCGGACAGGATGAAAAACCACTGCGGATAGGGCGAAGGGTGCCACGGCCCTTCCCAAGTGGGCGCGAAATGTACGACGGCGAAGCCCGTGGCAGGCATGAGTTCGGAAGTCTCGAGGGGAGTGGTGGGCGGAGCAAAGGCGCGGGTTTCGAGTGGGAGCAAGCAGTCTTCGAAATGCGAACGGCCAGCGGAGTCGAGGAAAAGGCGGACGTATTTCAAAGGTAGGATCATTGATGGACGTTTCTAAGGCGGCGACGCGGGAAGGTGAGCGGCGCGGGCGGCGGCGGCCACATCGGCGTGGGAGACGGAAGCGGAGATAGAAGCTTTTCGGCAATCTTCATCGGAGGGATGGATTTGGACGAGGGTATCGCCGAGGTAGCCCAGTTTGACGCGGATGGGGCCGTAGGGGGTGGACACGCTTTTTTCTTCGCGACGGAGAGTTCGGCGTTCGACTTGTTCGAGACGAAGACCAAAGGCGGTGGTTTCACGGAGGACAAGGGAGGCCAAGCGTTCGGCGTCTTGAGGAAGGGCAAGCACGGTGAGAAGATATCCGGGGCGTCCCTTTTTCATAAGGAGTGGAGAGGCGGCGGCGTCGAGGGCGCCCTCGGCCATCAGACGGTCGATGGCGTGGGCTAGATGCTCGCCGGTGATGTCATCGAGGTGGGTGCGGATTTCCACGACCAAGTCACTTTTCCCTTGCGAGGCGGAGCTTTGGCCTAAGAAAGCCCGCAGGACATTGGGGCGATCGGGAAGGTCGCGGGTGCCCAAGCCGTAGCCGATCTTTTCGGCGGCGAAGGATTCGAGCGGGCCAAACTTTTTGACGAGTTGGGCCAGGATAGCAGCGCCGGTGGGGGTCGTGAGTTCGTGTGGGACATCGATTTGGCGAATAGAAATGCCGCGGAGGATTTCGGCGGTGGCGGGGGCAGGAAGGGGAAATTTTCCATGGGCGCACTGAATGGTTCCAGTGCCGTCAATGGGTGAAGAGGCGGTGATCTCGGTGACTTTGAGGTGGTGGATCCCCGCGGCGGCACAGACCAGATCGACGATTGAGTCAACCGCGCCGACCTCGTGAAAATGAACGGTCTCGACGGGAACGCCGTGGAGCTTGGCTTCGGCTTGGGCCACGCGCTGAAACATGGCGAGGGCGGAGTCACGGACCTGGGGGGCTAATTTTGATTTTTGAAGGAGGTCACGGATTTCGGACCAGTTGCGGCCATGGTGGTGGTCGTGATCATGGGAGTGGTGATGGTGTCCGGGTTCCTCGACGAGGAAGCGAGTACCGGCCAGACCGCCGCGGATCGATCGTTCCGTTTGGAGGAGTACTTTTTCGGGAAGTTGGAGGGAGGCAACGGCTTCTTGGAAGAGAGAGAGAGGGACTCCGAGATCCAACAGGGAGGCGCAGAACATATCGCCGCTGATGCCGGAGGGACAATCGAGATGGAGATGGGTGGCGGGCATGATGGAGGATAGATTGACGCATTCGTGGAAAAATCACAGAAAAGAAGGGTGGATTTGAGGGCATTCAAAAAAGAGGCGGCGGAAGCGGCCCTAGCCTATGTGCCGAAGGGTTGTGTGTTGGGGGTGGGGACGGGTTCGACGACGATGTATTTTATTCAGGGCTTGCAAAAAGGGTGGGTGCGGGGGGCGGTGCCGAGTTCAAAAGAGACTGAGCGGGCGTTACGCAGAAAAGGGATTCGGGTGTTGGATTTGAATCAGGCCAAAAGGGTGAGTCTTTATGTGGATGGAGCAGATGAGGTGGATCCGAAGCTGAGGCTGATCAAGGGAGGTGGGGGGGCGTTGACGAGGGAGAAGATCATTGCCAACGCGGCGAAAAAGTTCATCTGCATCGTGGATGAGTCGAAATTGGTCAAGCGGTTAGGCAAATTTCCGGTGCCCATGGAAGTTGTGCCGATGGCGAGGGGTCAGGTAGCGAAGGAGATTCGCCGGAGGGGAGGCCGGCCGGTATGGCGGAAGAATTTTATGACGGATAACGGCGGGGAGATTTTAGATGTGCACGGATGGAAGATTACCGATCCAGTGCAGATGGAAAAAAAGTTGGAGGGAATTCCGGGTGTGATTTGTGCAGGTGTGTTTGGAAAACGTCGCGCGGATCTTGTTCTGGTGGGGACTCCTGCAGGAGTAAAGACGATACGATCGAGTCGTTAGGCGGCGGTTGGCAGGCCGAGTTTTTCCCGAAGCTCTTTAGGGTTGGCGGCGTATTCGACCGCTTCCTCGCCCTCCACTTTTCCATCGCGTACCAGCTGGGCCAAATGGGCATCGAGTTGGATCATGCCTGATTTGCCTCCAGTCTGAATTTCCGATTCAAGGAGGTAGATTTTGTTTTCCCGAATGAGGTTGGCGATGGATGGGGTCGTTACCATAATTTCAAAGCCGGCGACTCTTCCGCCCCCCACTTTACGCATGAGGACTTGGGAAATGACGGCGACGATGGAGGTGGAGAGCTGGGCACGGATCATCTCCTTCGTATTGGCGGGAAAGGCGTCGACGATACGGGTGATGGTGCGAGCCGCACCTGTGGTGTGGAGGGTTCCAAAAACCAAGTGGCCTGTTTCGGCCGCAGTGATGGCGGCCTCGATCGTTTCCAGATCGCGCATTTCACCTACTAGAATGACGTCGGGATCTTGGCGGAGGGCGCCACGGATGGCTTCGGCAAAGCTGGTCACATCGACATTCACTTCCCTTTGGGTGATGACGCTCTTTTTGTGTTGGTGATAGTACTCGATCGGATCTTCGATAGTGATGATGTGGGTTTGCCGCTGTTCGTTGATCCAGTTGACCATAGAGGCGAGGGTGGTGGATTTTCCTGAGCCGGTGGGACCGGTGACGAGAATGAGGCCGCGAGGGCGGGTGAGCAGGTCTTTGATCATGGGAGGGAGACCGATGTCATCCATTTGCAAAAGGCGGCTGGGGATGAGACGGAAGACCACCCCGTAGTTTCCTTTGGCGCGAAGGACACTGACGCGGAAGCGGGCCTCGGTGCCGTGAGAGATGGCGAAGTCAGCCCCGCCTGATTTTTCGGCACGTTCGAGATCGTGAGGAGGGATGATCGTGCCGATGAGATGGCGGGTATCTTCTGGGGTGAGGGAGGGGCCTTGGGTGGGCTCCATTTCCCCGGAAACGCGCAGGACGGGAGATTGCCCGACTTGGAGATGGAGGTCGGAGGCTTTGCGCTCAATCACTAGATCGAGCAATTTGAGGAGGTCATAGCCGGATGGGGAGGGGGAGTTCACCATTCGAGAATAAGTTTTCCAATGGGAAAGAGAAAGTGTTTAATTCTTAATTCAATGACTATGGATGCAAGTAGGCCGTCCTCTGTCCGGGCCAAAGTGGTGGAAGTAGTTGGGGGTTTTCTTCTTGGTGGAGTGGCTTGGTTTTCACGGGATGTTCTCTTTGGCGGAAGCCAAGGTCATCTTCTGGATCCCATGGTGGGGGTAGTGATTGGGCTGGCGTGGCGAAACTGGATTTTGGGTGCCTGTGTTGCTTCTTTATTTCCGTTTTTTGGGTCATCCCCAAATCCGTTTGGAGAGGTAGGGGGTCTTTGGATGTGTGTTTTTATAACGGTTGCTCTTCTTCGCTCTGTTGGAGAGGGGGGTGGGATTGGGCTCCGAGGTATGATTCTGCTTCCTTTGGCGACGGGAGTTACCCTTGCGGGAATTCTTTTCACTCAAATGATCGGAGGAACCGCCCCTTTTGCCACTGGTTTCGGAAATCGTTGGGCTGAGCAAGCTTTGGGGGTGATGGCCATTTCTCCTTTAGTGGCAAGGATCGGATCGGATTTTCTTTCCCAACTGAATCGCCGTCTTTTTATGACCTGGGTTGTCTTGACCGCTCTTTTGCTCGCCGTGGGAAGTGTTGCCTCGGCCCCCTCTTTAGATGCAGGAACAGCTTTAGCGCTGGCGCTTTTGCCTGTGGTGATTCTTTTCTGGCAGGCGATGCGTTTTGGCTACGTCGGCGCAACCACGGCCTGTTTTCTATTGGCGATCTTGACCGGACTCGCGTGGTCGGATGGGAATCGCCTTCTCCTAGCTTTTCCGGAAGGAATCTTTAGCACCATTTTGGCGGCAGTTTTTGGAACGGCCCATGGGATCGGGGCACTGCGAGATGAGCGACTGGAAACGAACATGTGGACGAGCCAAGCCGCCCAAGCTTATCAGGTTGTTTTTTGGAGATGGCAAAAGGGTAGGGGAGTGGATTGGGGGGATCCGGAACGTGCAGCATCTGTTGGATTAGAGCGTGCAGGCTCAAGCTGGCGTCTTGGCCAAGGCTGGTCGACGGATCATAAACTACCCGACCCATCGAGAATCGAGGGGCGTATTACCATCAAGGTGGAAACGCCCAAGGGTCTATCCCGTTGGCTGGAGTTTTCTGGATCGGTCCATACGCAGGATTCCAATCAAGATCCCACCACCTGTCTGGGAGTGGTCGTCGATGTGACCTCCTCCCACGAGGCAAAAGTACAAAGGGAAAAAACATTACGCCGGGAGGGGGAGTTGCGGGCGATCCGGGCTCAACTCCAACCTCATGTGGTATTCAATGCATTGAATCGAATCGCTTCGCTCACGATGTCCGAGCCGGAATCTGCTCGAGACCTGATCGTCCGGCTGAGCCGACTTCTTCGGGCCTCGCTGATGGCAGGAGAAAAAGATTCCGTTTCGTTGAGCGAGGAAGTTTCCCTGATTCAAGATTGCGTTGCGTTGGAGGGGGCTGGCTACGGAGAGCGACTGAAATTCCGTAATGAGATTCCGTCTGACGTTGAGGAAAAGGGGCTTCCACCCCTGGCCCTGCTTAGCTTGGTCAACGGAGCCATTCGGCGCGGTGTAGGGATGAGGAAAAAAGGTGCTTCGATTGTCTTGAGTATGCCTCAAAGAGGAATGTTTCGAGTAGCTGTCACCCCGCCTGTTTCCACGACAGAACAGTCGGAATTCGCCCCTTGGCCCGATCCGGTGTGGGTGGAGCGATTGAGCGTTGAAACGATCCGGCGGGCCCGAATCGAGGTTCAACGGCAGGGAGAGGCGGTAGCTTCGGCAGATTTGGTGATGGAGAGGTGATTCCATGAGCCAAAAAATTCGAGTTTTGATTGCGGATGATGAGGCCTTGGGCAGGAGGGAATTGCGGCGGCTTTGTAAAGTCCATGCTGATTTAGAAATCGTGGGGGAAGCGGAAGATGGGGATCAAGCGGTCGAACTGATTGAAAAGCATAGTCCAGATCTGGTTTTTCTGGATATTCGGATGCCTGGTCGGGATGGATTTGGGGTACTGGATGCCTTGGAACCCCCGCTGCCTGAAATCGTATTTTCCACTGCGTATGACCAGTTTGCGGTGGACGCGATTCATCGGGGGGCCTTGGACTACCTGTTGAAGCCGGTGGCTCCAGAGGAGCTTGCGCGGGCGGTCGAGAAGGCGCGGGAACGAATCGGAGCCAAAGGGCCCAAGTTGCGCAAGGACGGGGTACTCCGTGGCTCGGATCGAATTTTTGTAAAAGATGGGAAGAAGGTTATGTTTCTGGAGGTGGAAAAAATATCGATTCTGGAGTCTCAAGGTAACTATACAAAAATCGTGTCCTCTTTGGGACATATTTTAATGCATAAACCGATAGGTTATTTTCAGGATCGGTTGGATCCTGACCTCTTTTTGCGGGCTAATCGTTCTATAATGTTGAACTTAGCTCGCGTCAGCCAGTGGGAGCCGATTCATGGGGGGCGGTTCAAAGCCACACTTGAGGGCGGAGCCTCATTTGAGGTTTCGCGACGGCAAAGCCGCGCCTTGCAGCAAAAGCTGAAGCTCTGAAACGCTCTTTGGATTTCGCCCCCTTTTTTCGGTCGATCCTGAGCGGGCCTGTGATCGTCTTCAGCCCAAGCGAATAGGGAGGTGATTTTAGGCGTACTCTTACCTAACTCGCACCGGAAATAGGGCAGTCCAATGCCGTTAATCCCTGAAAATGACCGTTAAAAACGATACTGCTACCGCTTAAAAAAAGTAAAAATTGGTAATTGGCTTAGGTGGATTTCCTGATAAGTTGATTCGATGAAATTAAAAATTAGTACATCAAAGGGGTTTAGCTTAATCGAAATGATCGGCGTTCTTGCGATCATTGGAATTCTGGCGTCCGTGGTGGCGCCGAAAGTGTTTGACGCGATCCGAGATGCGAAAATCACT